>Ga0066850_10000482_pt1 | contig 21512 bp, 16 predicted proteins | sample ETNtaG_4_FD_67282 | JGI IMG/M metagenome (GOLD analysis project Ga0066850, IMG submission 67282) | Marine microbial and viral communities from oxygen minimum zone, Eastern Pacific Ocean - ETNP201406SV67 | ecosystem: Environmental > Aquatic > Marine > Oceanic | place: Pacific Ocean: Eastern... | reverse complement strand
GAATTAATTACATTATTTCCAACTTTAAAAGTAGTTTTTGGTGATATTATTTTTAACATCTGGGATGCAAGAGTTGATACTATAGTTGATACATTATCATTAGCCTCCACCCAATTATTTGCATATTCTGTTAATCCAGTTTCTGTGTTTATAAGTTGAGATCTTAACTTAAATTTTTCATTTTCTTTATATAGACTACTTGTTAATATATATTTTACATTTAACCTGTTAGCAATTTTTTCAAATGTCTCATCCATATTAACATTAATTATTTCTTTTATTGATGGTATTCTAATATTTCCTGAACTTGCAACTTTAATAATCAGATCTTCTGTCATTCCTCTTGCCCAAAAATCATCTTCATTATCACCTATATTTTCCATAAGCATAATTCCTACAGATGGTGTTTCATCAGCATCACCATATGAAATACCAACAAAACCAATACTAAACCAAAAAATTATACCCACAATTGTTACTATGGTGCCTGTAATTGCAAAAATATTGAATTTACTTGAAGCTTCTGACTTATTCAATTTTGCAGAAATTTGATTTGTATTTATTTCGGCAAGATTATGAGATGTTATAGCATATATCTTGACTTCTTGAATAACACCTTTAAGATCAGGACTATCTATAAACTTAGTCTTATACTCAGGAAGACTTGAAATGTCCTGTTGTACTTTACCTGATATAGCAATTCCTCCTATTGGGGAAAATGCTTCAATCCGTGATGCAACATTTACATCATCACCTAAAACATCTTCATCTCTGAGTGTAACCTCACCTTGATGAATACCAATTCTAAGATTTAAATCATTTACTTCTTTGGTTTTTTGTTGAATTTGTATAGCACACTTAATTGCTTCAGTGACTGTGGAGAATGTATATAATGATCCATCACCTATTTTTTTATGTAAAACACCATTGAATTCTTTAGTAATAGGGAAGAATATCTCTTCTTGTTTATCTAATAACTTTAGTGCATGATTTTCATCTTTAGCAGATAATGCTGTAAAATCAGCAATATCTGTAAACATAATTGCTGCAAGCTTTCTTTTTATATTAGATTCCATAATTATAATCATCAACTATTTCTTTATAAACTGGAATAGTTTGATTATTTACAAAGTCATAACAAACACTGGTAATTGTACTTATGCAAATTAATTGTTTATTATTTTCTTTGAAAATTGCTGATTGAATATCATAGCTCTTTGTCCCTATTCGTGAAACTTTTTGACCAATAATTATTTCAGCGGGGTGTTCTAATTGGTTGATGTAGTCAATTTTAACTGAAGCAACAATTAATGATTTTTCTTTTAAATTTATTCCCCAACGTTTGAAAAAACATATTCTAGCATCTTCAATATAACTTAGAAATGTTGCATTATTAACATGTCTAAAAGCATCTAAATCTCTCCATCTAGTTTTAATTGGATGGTGAAAGGGGAAATCATCTAAACTAATATCAGTTATTTTCATAATTTATATTTATTCACTATTATATCAATTGCAGTTTCAAATCCCTTATATAGATTATCATCAATTAAGTTTTCAAATCCATTTAATAAGTTGATATGTTCACGTACTTTATAATGTATGGTAATGAAAGGCGTTTCTGTTAATTCTAATAATTCAGATAAAACATGAGCAGAATATTGCCATGGACCTGGGACCATAATAATAATATCAATATTTCTTCTATTATTTTGTATATATGAAACTATTTTAGTCTCATTGTGAGATTGAATGATTTTTATTTCTAAATTTTTATTTTTAACATATTTTCTAATATGACGATTGATTTTATCTAAAGTTATGGTTGAATTGTTTTTAGATGACCAAAGGCCAATTAAATTCATATTAGGTCCATGTATAATTAATAATTTCATGATATTGTTTTTAAATACAGTTTAAATATTTTTTTATGACATTCAAATGCAAGCTCAGGGCATTTTTTAATATTAAAAAATTCAGCTTCATCTGCATCATCTCCAGGTAATAAATCATCCCAATTATTTATTTTCATTTCCATCCCTATTAATAATATATCCCCAAATACTGAATTAAAATGAGAACAATGACCCAATAATTTAATAACTTCACCATTAAGATTTGTTTCTTCTTTTAATTCTCTGCTTGCTGCATTTTCTGGTGTTTCTCCTAATTCTATAAACCCCCCCGGGAGACTCCATTCCCCTTTTGCAGGCTCAAAAGCTCTTTTAACAAGAAGAATTTTTTTATTTTTTATACATATTAGCGTTGCAGTTGGTTTAGGGTTTTGATAGTGAATTGTTTTGCATTCATGGCAATGATACCTTAATTGGCCTTCAATTTCACTAAATTGATTTTTAGTATTACATGTTGAACAATAAATTAATTTTTTCATATTAATCGTTATTAGTAATAATTAATTTATGATTATAATTAATTAACTAGAATATACATTACGATATTAAATGAGTGATTCAAAGGAAATATTAGCAGTAGGTTCAATAGCATTTGATACTATACATACCCCTAAAGGCAATAGAGATAAAATTTTAGGGGGGTCTTCTACATATTTTAGTGTAGCATCATCTAGATATTGTCCTGTTTCTTTAATTGGGATTGTTGGAAATGATTTTACAGATAATGAATGGGCGTTATTTAATCGATATAATATTAATACTGAATCAATTGAAGTCTGCAGAGGTAAAACATTTAGCTGGGGAGGTAAGTATAATCATGATTATACTACTAGGGATACATTATTTACTGATTTAGGAGTTTTTGAAAATTTCAAACCAACAATTAAAACAAACTATTCTAGCCCTATTTTATATTTAGGGAACATACAACCAGAACTCCAGCTTGATGTTATTAATAAAATAAAAAATCCATATTTAATCGCAGCAGATTCGATGAATCTATGGATTGATTTATTCCCTGGTGATGTTATAGAACTAATTAAAAAAGTAAATATATTTTTGCTTAATGATGAAGAAGCTATGCAATTAACTGGTTTAACTGATTTAGATAAGATTGCTGATCAGTTTTTATCATATGGGCCTGAAATTGTTATTATTAAAAAAGGGGGAGAAGGTTCATTGCTTGCGTTTAAAAATGAAAAAATTAATATTTCTGTAGTTCCAAATACGTCAGTATTTGATCCAACTGGTGCAGGCGATAGCTTTGCAGGTGGAGTACTAGGATATATAGCTAAGTTTGGAATAAATAATCCAGTTGACGCAGTAGTTCACGGAACGGTTACTGCTTCATATACAGTTTCTGGATTTGGTTTAGAAAAATTATGCATGATAATAGATGAAGATTTTAATAATAAAATAATGGATGTAAAAATCACTTGATATCAACAATAAATATAGTATTTGAGATATTAAATATTTTATTAATTATACGCATTATTCTATCATGGTTACCACATAATAGATATCATCCTATAATTAAAATTGTCTATAATATTACCGAGCCAATTCTTGAGCCATTTAGAAACATGATTAATCCAATGGGAGGAATTGATTTATCCCCAATTATTGTATTTTTTTTATTAAGGTTAATACAAGGTTATTTGATAAATTTTTTATTAACTATTTAGTGGGGATAAAATTTGTTTCAGTTGCTAAAGCATAATCATTAATTAAATTTTCTGGAATTTTACCATTTATAAAATCGCCCTTAGAAACAATAGGGTAAATTTCATCAAAGCGGCGTACACTCATTTGATTAATTCTTCTATTCATATCATATCTTGTAACTTCATCAATCGAATTATGACCAGTTGCTGATAATAAATCAATTACACTGTGAATAGTTTCTTTGTGATAGTTTGCAACTCTAATTGATTTGTTTTTCACAGCAAGTCCTTCTACTAACTCAGGATTTTGAGTAGCAATTCCTGTAGGACAAATATTTTTATTACACTCTAATGCTTGTATACATCCTAAGGCCATCATCATTGCTCTTGCGCTGTTTACCATATCTGCTCCTAAAGCAACATTCCTAATTATGTTAAAACCAGTAATTACTTTTCCACTTGCAATGATTTTGATATGTTTTTTAATATTAAATCCATTAAGACAATCTGATATAAAACTAAGGCCATCATTTAATGGCATCCCAATTGAATTAGAATATTCTAAGGGAGCTGCCCCTGTTCCTCCTTCACCTCCATCTACAGTAATAAAGTCAGGATAAATCTTCAGTTTATTCATAGCTTTGCAGATTGATAAAAATTCAATTTTACTTCCTACACAAAGTTTGAATCCGATAGGCTTACCATTAGATAATTCACGTAATTTTTTAATGAAAATGATTAATTCTAATGGTGTTGTAAATGCAGTATGAAAGGGAGGAGAAACAACATCAGTATAGGGATCAACACCTCTTATCTTTGCAATTTCAAGAGTATTTTTCCCAGCAGGAAGAATACCTCCGTGCCCAGGTTTTGCTCCTTGGGATAATTTAATTTCAATCATTTTAACTGATTCATTAAGAGCATTTTTTGAAAATTCTTCAGGATTAAAATCACCTGCTTTGTCACGACATCCAAAATATCCGGTCCCAATTTGCCAAATTAAATCCCCTTTATGTTTTAAATGATATGGGCTAAGACCACCTTCTCCTGTATTATGTGCAAAATTATTTATTTTAGCACCTTTATTCAGTGCTTCAATTGCATTTTTGCTTAATGCTCCATAACTCATAGCAGAAATATTAAATATACTCGCATTATATTTTTGGGTGCAATCAGGGCCTCCTACTAAAACGCGAATATCACTTGGTAAATCTTTCATCTCTTTTGCATTGATTGAATGGTTCATCCATTCATATCCAGGAGCATTAACATCTAGTTGTGTGCCAAATGGAGAAGTAGAAATATCACCTTTAGCTCTTTGATAAATAAGTGATCTGAAAATTCTACCAATTGGCCTACCATCAATATCTGATTCAATGAAATATTGATAAATTTTAGGTCTTAATGCTTCCATTACATATCGACCCCAGCCAAAAACAGGAAAATTTCTTAAAATAGCATGACTTTTTTGGGAAATATCATAAATCCCAATTAAAATAAATGGAATGATTATGAATAAGGACCATAAACCAGAAGCCCAGTACTTATAAAATAAAAATTCAATAATAATAATACAGAAAACAGATAATATAAATTTTTTACGCATAGAATAATTATATTTTAACTTGAATTATATTAAATATAAATATAATTATAATTAATAATAGAGGTTATTATGAATAAAATTTATTCAATTATTGTTATTTGTTTTTTATTTCCCAGTGTTAATCATACTAAGTATGCTAATGAACACACATTTTGTTATTTAAATAATGAGAAACATATTAGCGAGGATACTATTTACAATTATTTTTCTAATGATAATTTGAATGGTATGAAAATTTCATTAGATCCGATTACAAAAAATAAACATTTTATTTTAAAGCAAATATATAATGGGGTTGAAGTTTTTGGTAAAACAGCTAGATTACATTTAAATAAAACTCAAAGAGCATTATCATTTTCAAATAATTTTTTTAATGGTAGCTTTGATTTGGAGCTTCCGACATTAAGTGAAAATGATATACATTTAGTTATTGATACAGATTTTATTTTAGAAAATAAAGTATATAGAAATAATAAAATCATTTATTATGTCTTTAATAATCATGCACATTTATCGTATCAGATTGATGCTATCACATATAAAGAAGCATATAGGTATATTATTAATGCTCATTCAGGAGAGATTATAAAAAAATGGACTTTGATTTATGAAGAAGGCCCAACAATTGGAGAAGGTGAAAATTTATTGGAACAATGGGTAGATGAGTTAAATATTTATGAAGGAGCAACATTTTCTACTACAGGAGATTTAGTAACTCCTTATTTAATTTGCGAAGAATATTGTTTTGATTATGGTGATTGCGGAGATTCATATGATTCTGAATGTGAGATAAATCCATCCCAAGGAATTTGTCCAGATAATTATTTAGAAGATTGTAATGGAGATTGTTTTCATGAATGGTACTTGCAATTTCCTGGTACAGGTAATGGATTTTGTAATGATCCTTGGATTGATGTTCAGGATGAATCTATTGAATATGGGGCCTATAATATGGTAGATGAAAGCAATTTAGATTTAGGTGCAATTTTTACTATTAATTCATATGGCGGATTTTATGAAAATTTATCTTATGTAAATAGTGAATCAAATATTTTTGACTCAGCCTCCCCTGAATTATCTCATGCTTCAGGTGTCAGTGCTCATGATTATCAAAGAAAAACACTTGATTATTTTTGGGATTATTTTAATTATGCAGGGATAGATGGAAATGGTAAAAGAACTATTTCAGTTATTAATTATGGCTCAGGAGGAGGAATAAGCCAAAATAATGCCTTTTTTAATGCTGGCCTAGATGTTTTAAGTTATGGTATAGCAGGAGGATCTTATCGACCATTTTGTGCAGCACAAGATATTGTTACACATGAATTTACACATGGATTTACATCTCATACATCAGGATTGATTTATGAAAATCAACCAGGTGCAATGAATGAATCAATGTCCGATGTGTTTGGATATTTTGTTGAAGCAGAGTTTCAAAACGGTGGAGATTGGACTGAAGGTGAAGATATAAGAATTAATGGTGGCGCAAGTAGATCTTTTTCAAATCCACCTACATATGGAGACCCCGATAATATAAATCATCAATATTATGTTCCTTTTACAAGCAATCCAACATTTGCAAATGATAATGGTGGAGTTCATTCAAATAGCGGTATAGTTAATAAAGTACTTTATTTAGTAGTTCAAGGTGATGAGCATTATGGTATAAATGTATCGCCGTTAAATGAAGATATTAATCAATCTAGATATGAGGCTGCTGATATTTGGTTTAGTTGGAATAAGTATTATTTAGATTCAGAAGATAATTTTGTTGTAGGTAGAGAAAAAATGCTACAAACCACTATAGATCTTTTCCCAAATGATATTAATAATTATGAAACCATATCTAATGCATGGGCTTCTGTAGGAGTTGGTGATCCTTTACTGTTTGGTGATTTGAATTCTGATTTTATAATTAACATTCAAGATATTATAATATTAATCAGTTCTATATTAGGATCTATAGAGCTTACTCAAAACCAGTTTTTTATTGGAGATTCTAACATGGATAATGTTATAGATGTTTTAGATATTATTTCTTTAATAAATATTATATTGGGGAATAATTAAGTGATAAGAAATTTTTATCTATTTTTAATATTGTTTTTTTGTTGTGAAAATCCACTTACTAATACAGAAGGACAACATTGCATTCTTGATTTAGGAGGTTTCTTTGATGATTGTGGAATCTGTTCTGGTGGATTGACAAATCATATTCCTAATTCTTCTAAAGACTGTGATGGCGTATGTTTTGGATCAGCAATTTTCGATCAATGCTATGAATGCAATGGAAATAATTCAACATGTGATTCTTCTTTAGATAATTACTGTGATTTGGATAATGGAGAATTTTGGGATGATTGTGGTAATTGTATTGGTGTAAATGATATTGAAAATGAATTTATGGATGATTGTGGTATTTGTTTAGTTGACCAATCAACATTTGATCAATTAGAAAATAATTTGATGGATTTATGTGGAATATGTAATGGTAATAACTCTTCATGTAATTATGGCTTGTTAACTTTTTCAGAATGGCAATTTTCCCAAATTAAATTATGGAATAATGATACTTGCTATGGCAATCCTTATTATGTTATGAATGATTTTATTTGTCTTGAAAATGAAGGTTCATGTTTTAGCTATTCTATTAATTTTGATATAAACTATGAATATGGGACTTTAGTTTTCACACAAACAATTCAATTTACAAATGGTACAGAAGTAGAATTAAACGGGCAATGGTCTTTAAATATAGAAGGATGTTCTGGCTTATATCTTGATTATGATAATTTAGATTATCAAGATGGATGTTATCATGAAATTGATATTCAAAATACATACAGTGATTGTGTAATGGATTTATCGTTATGCAGCAATAATATAATTTCATTATCAACTATAGATGATGAAAATGAAACATGTTCAAAAGAAATTTTAAATACAGAGGTAGAGCTTAATATGAATTCTAATATAATTACAAATGATATGTTAGTGTATTTTCCATTTTATTTTAAGAATATATTTACATATATTGAAAATTTTTCAAATAAATAATGGAAGATTTTTTTTTAACTTGCCCTAGAGGTCTAGAAGATATAACTGCTACTCAAGTATCAAAATATATAACAAATACTCCAGTTGTAGGTAAAGGCGGAATCTCATTTGCAGGTGATATGAATGATATGTATTTAACTAATTTACATTCTAGAACTGGAATGCATTTATTGAAAAAAATATTATCATTTGAATCTGATGATATTGAAAAAATTTATAGTAGACTTTATGAATATGATTGGGGTCTTATTTTAGATGCAAGTAAAACCTTTTTAATAAAAACGAAATCAAATTCTAAATTTTTTAAAAATACTAATTTTGTTACATTGAAAATTAAAGATGCTATTGTAGATAATATTAGAATGAAAGAAGATAAAAGACCTTCAATTGATAAAATTAATCCTGATGTAATATTATTTGTTATTATTCATGATAATCAAATTAAAATTTATATTGATAGTAGTGGGGAGCCATTATTTAAAAGAGGCTATAGAACTAAAATTCATAAAGCTGCTTTAAATGAATCGCTTGCAGCTGGGATTATTTATTTAAGTAACTGGGATAGAAAAAGTCCTTTATATGACATAATGTGCGGGTCAGGTACTATCCCAATTGAATCAGCAATGATGGCTTATAATATTCCCCCAGGAATTTTTAGAGGAAAGTTTGCTTTCCAAAAATGGGATAATTATGATCACAGTTTATGGGTTAGTACAGTTTGTAAATTAAAGGAAAAAATTAATTTTGATAATGATGTGGAAATTTTTGGATCAGATTACTTTAAAAAGAATATTGAATTATCATTAGATAGTTCAAAAAAAATTGGAATTGAGAATATTCATTTTACTCAATCAGATATTAAAGATTTTTCTCCACAACATTCCTCAGGTACAATGATTTTAAATCCTCCTTATGGGGTTAGAGTAGGAGAGGAGCATACAATTAAAAAATTATATAAGCAATTAGGAGATTTATTTAAAAATCAGTGTGATGGATTTAATATTTATTTTTTTACTGGTAATTTAGAAGCAATTAAATCAATCGGGTTAAGATCAAAAAAAAGAATTATTTTAAAAAATGGGAAATTAGATTGCAGATTGCTTCATTATCCTATTACATCAGGAAAATTTCAATAATATATAATATATTTTATCAATGCGAAAAACTCTCTAAATAATGAGTATATATCTCTGTATTCATAATAATTTGAGTGCACATAATTAATATTAGGGTATCCTAATTTTTTAAATGTTAATTTAATTCTGCTAATATGATAAAATTGACTAATTGCTAATATTTGATCATATTCATTTACTATATCTAAAGAATTGTTAACTGTTTCAAAAGAATTGTATCCTTGATTATCTTGAATGATTTTATTTTTTGGAATTTTATTTTCAATTAAATAATTAAACATAATTTGTGCTTCGTTTAATTGATTAATGTCAATCCCCCCGCTTACAATAATTTTATCAATATAGCCATTATTATATAATTGTATTGCTTTGTCTAATCTTGATATTAGCCTATTTGAAGGACCATTAATTGTAACCTTGTTTCCAAAAACCAATCCCACATCTGAGTGGTGCATAGAATCAATATGCCCATCAATCATGATTGATAGAATTAAAATTAAAGAAGTTACTATGAAAATAATGATAGAAGATTTGAACATAAAAAAACAATATATATATTTAAAAGAGTTAACTGCTGAAAAGTTTCGTAATTTTTAAGTATAATATTTTAGGGGAATACCAAGATGCAAAAATTATTATTATTAGGTATAAATTTTATTTTTGGGAGTTTAGTCCTCTTTAGTTATTATAATGGTGTAACAAAAAATCCTGCCCTAAGTTTAAAATTATGGGGAGGTGTCCCTGAAAGTTTAAGATTTTTTATTATATCATTTATGTTTATATCTGCTATTGGATATTTTTTCTTTACATACAATTTTTTAGTTAATGTCAATTTGAAGAATATTGTATTTCTAAATAGATTCCCATCATGGACATTACATATTATCTATCTATTTATTTTAATTCCATCAAGCTTATGGATTGATTTAGTATTTAAATATTTGGAATCTGCCTCTACCTTGGATTGGGCTTATATTGTTTTAGTTTTATATTGTGTGGGTTTTGCATCAATTCTATTATTTTTATTTGTTATTGATTCAGGTGATGTAGAAAAAACATTTATTTATATTGCTTCTAGTATTGGAGTATCATGTTTTGTTTTTCACACATTGTTTCTTGATGGAATTTTATGGACTGTATTTTTTCATAAAAAATTATAATTACAGGACAATTCCATAACCTCCACGACGTTTATCTCCAATAGCATCATGTGCACTCACTGCATTAACTCCCCCAAAAAATAAACTTTGATTATTGAAATCATTTAAAATTATATTTTTTATTTTTTCATATGGGATTTTAATTCCTGGTTCATAAAATAAAGTATTGCCTTCAAGATGTATTCGTGATGATGAAATAGCATCACTTAATTTCATTTTATTAACTAATAAATTTATTATAACTTGAATGTTAGCAGATCTTATTCTATTGCTACCACCACTACCTAAAATAAATTTTGGTTTTGATTTTTCAGTAATAATTATAGGTGATAACATAGTAGGTAATCTTCTTTTTTTACTCCAATTATGGAATCCAAATGGATTTAGATCATCTTCTCCAAGCATATTATTCATCATAATCCCATACTCAGGAATAATATAACCGCAGCCTTCTCCATTAGTGGTTGTAATGCTTACAGCATTACCTTTTTTATCTAAAATACTTATATGTGTTGTTGATCCAAACCCATTTGGTTCTGATTTAAAATCTAGAATTTCAGTTTTATTAAATAATTTTGAATATTTACTGTATATATTTGTATTTAAAATATTTTCAATTTCATTTTCATTATTTGGATTGGTACATACTTCATTTCTTACTAATGAAGATAAATTCATACCTTTAATTAAATCAAAAACATCTACTTTTTTCAGATATGAATCTTTCAATAATTGCAAGAGAAAAACAATTAATGTTCCTCCATAAGCTGGCGCAGGGTTTGTATAAATTGTATGGTTGTGAAAATTTAAATCAATGGGTTTTCGTTTATAAACTTGGTAGTGTATAAAATCATTCTTGGTGAGATTACTTTTATTCTCTAAAAAATTCAATATATTGTTTAAACCTTCTCCCTTATAAAAATAATCAGCGCCATATTTAATAAGCAGTTTTAAAAAATTGCTGAATGGAGTATTCTTGAAAACATCCCCCTCTTTTATTAATTTATTATTTTTATAAAATAAACTTTTCACATTTTTATCATTAGCTAAAATAGGCTCTATAAGTTTCAAGATATATGATTGATATGATGAAAGAACAACTCCATTATTTGCACAATCAATTGCATATTTTAAAACATCAGGTAAATTAAGTATTCCATGATTTTTATGAACTTGTAAAAGTCCCATAATATTTCCAGGAACAGCAATAGAGCCTTTCCCAATATTGAAGGATTGACTTGTACTGCCAAAGTCAACTTCGGTGGTTATAAATTCATTATTGGGGTTGCATTTATTAGGGCAATCAACAAAAAAATCATAAATAAATGGTTTTGAGTTGTTCTCAATTCCAAGTAAAATTCCTCCTCCAAATGCTCCAGTTAATGCAAATTCAGATGTCATTGAAACAAATACAGCCCCTATAGCAGCATCAAAAGCATTTCCTCCAAATTTTAATATTTCTTCTGCAGCTAAGCTTGCTTCAATTGACCCGGTTGATATTGTCCCATATTTCATAATTTTATAAATATTATCATAGAATGATAGTGCTTAAATTTAATCTATTATTTTTTTAATATATATCTATATATAATACAATGGAATTGCCAAAGTCATATAACCCTAATCAAGTAGAAGAAAAATGGTATGAATATTGGGAAGAAAATAAAATTTTTTCACCTGATGATTCAGATAATACTTTTACAATAATGATTCCTCCCCCAAATGTTACAGGCATTTTACATTTGGGCCATGTATTGAATAATACAATCCAGGATATTCTCATTAGGAAAGAACGCATGATGGGGAAAAACACTCTATGGCTTCCAGGTACAGATCATGCCTCAATTGCTACAGAAGCTAAAGTTACTAAAATGCTGAAAGATAAAGGTATTGATAAAAAAGATATCGGTCGTGATAAATTCATTGATTGTGCTTGGGATTGGACGGATAAATATGGCGGAATCATTATTAAACAACTAAAACGCTTAGGTTCTTCATGTGACTGGAACCGTGAAGGCTTTACAATGAGCGAAGGTTACTATAAATCAGTAATTCATACATTTGTAAAACTTTATAATGATGGGATGATTTATAGAGGAGAGCGAATGATTAATTGGGATCCCAAAGGTTTAACTGCTCTATCAGATGAAGAAGTTATTCATAAAGAGAAAAAAGGGAAATTGTGGTATTTTAAATATCCTATTTTAAATGAGGATGATTATTTAATAGTTGCTACAACACGACCAGAAACAATGCTTGGAGATACAGGTGTTGCAGTAAATCCAAAGGATGATAGATATACTAAATATATAGGTAAAAAGATAATTTTACCTATAATAGATAAAGAAATTCCAATTTTTGCTGATAGTTACGTAGAAAAAGATTTTGGAACTGGATGTGTTAAAGTAACTCCAGCACATGATTTAAATGATTTTGAAATGGCTCAGAGAAATAATCTTGATATTATAAATATTTTAAATGAGAATGGAACTTTAAATGATAATGTTCCAAAGGACTATCAAGGATTAGATAGATTTATTGCTAGGGGAAAAGTAGTTGAATCTATTGAAAAATTAGGTTTGCTAGATAAGATTGAAGACTATACTAATAAAGTTGGATTTTCAGAAAGAACAGATGTAATTGTAGAACCAAGATTATCTAAACAATGGTTTTTAAAAATGAAAGGTTTAGCTGGTCCTGCTTTAAAAGTTGTAAAAAACAAAGAAATTAAATTCTATCCATCGCGTTGGGAAAAAATATACAATCACTGGCTTAATAATATAAATGATTGGTGTATATCTAGGCAATTGTGGTGGGGGCATAGAATCCCGGTATGGTATAAAGGAGATGAAGTATATTGTGGTGAAACAGCACCTGAAGATGATGGATGGGTTCAAGATGAAGATGTCCTTGATACTTGGTTTAGTTCTTGGATTTGGCCCTTTGCAACTTTAGGATGGCCAGATGATTCAAAAGACTTGAAACAGTTTTACCCAACACAAGATTTAGTAACGGGACCAGATATTATATTTTTTTGGGTAGCTAGAATGATTATGGCAGGAATTTATTTTAATAAAGAAATTCCATTTTCTAAAGTTTATTTTACAAGTATCATAAGAGATTCTGAAGGTAAAAAAATGAGTAAGTCTCTAGGAAATTCTCCTGATCCTTTGAAGCTTTTTGATGAATATGGAGTTGACGCAGTTAGAGTTAGTATTCTTATGATAGCTCCGCAAGGAGCAGATGTTTTATTTTCAGTAGATCGACTTGATCAAGGAAGAAATTTCATGAATAAACTTTGGAATTGTTCAAGGTTTATAATGATGAATGTAGATCAAAAAAATAAAATAGTTTTATTTGAAAATATTGATCAAAATAAAATTGAACCAATTGATAAATGGATATTATCAAAATTAAATAGAACAATTTTTGAAGTTAATAAATATTTATCTGATTATAAATTAAATGAAGCGATAAAATCTATTTATAATTTTATATGGAAAGATTATTGTGACTGGTATATTGAATTTTCAAAAAGCCGTATTTATGGTAATAGTGAATCTGAAAAAGAAATAGTCCTTTCTGTAGCAATATATGTTCTAAGAAATATATTGAAATTATTACATCCTTATGCCCCTTTTATTACTGAAGAAATTTGGTCTTATTTCAAGCAAGAAAGAGATGATATTTTAGTAAATTCTAAGTGGCCTGCAGTTGATGATAAATATATTAATGTTGATATTGAAAATGAAATGAGTTTTGTTATGAATATAATTTCTTCAATTAGAAATATCAGATCTGAACTCAATGTTTCCCCAAAAAAAGAAGCTGAACTGATTTGCCGAGGGGATTTTAATAAAACAGATATTATTTTAAATAATAAAAAATATTTTGAATATTTTATTAAAATAAAAGAAATACATGTAGGAGAAAATATTGATAAGCCAACTCAATCTTCAACAGCTGTAATACAAGATGTAGAAATTTTTCTCCCTTTAGCTGAATTAATTAATCTGAATAAAGAAATAGATAGATTGAAAATTAAAATTTCTGATATAGATGCAAGAATGAAATCAGTTAAAAATAAATTAGATAATGATAATTTTATTACAAGAGCTCCTAAAGATATAGTTTTTCATGAACAGAAAAAATATGATAATTATAAAAATGATTATGATAAATTAGTTGAAAATTTAAATAGCTTATCTTCTTAACTATTGAATACCTCAAACTATACTCTTGATTTAAATACAGATATAAAATTTTTAAAAGGAGTTGGTCCAAAAAGAGCTCAAGGATTATATCAAAATGATATTCACACTGTTTCAGATTTAATCAAATATTATCCCAGAAAATATTTAGATAGAACCAATATAAAAAAAATATCAGAGCTAATTATAAATGAAAAAGTAGTAATTATTGCTCAAGTAGTTTCAATGGGTATAAAGCGAACCAAAAGAGGTAAATTTTTTCAAATTACAGTTACAGATAAAACTCATACACTAAATTGCTTATGGTTTCATGGTATAAATTGGATTATGGAAAAGTTTAAAGAGGGCGATCATGTAGCGCTTTACGGAAAAATAGAATTTTATCAAGGGTATAGAATTATTCACCCTGAATTTGATGTATTAGATGAGAACGATGATCCTATAAATACAGGAAGAATAGTCCCTCTTTATGCTTCAAATAACATATTAAAAAATGCAGGATTTGACAGTAGAGGTATTAGAAGATTATTAATACAAGTATTTAAAAATTTAGAAAATAATTTTGATGAATATTTTGACCCAACTATTTTAAAAGAGCAAGGGCTATTAGAATTAAGCAAAGCTATATCTTTAATACATAATCCGTATTCTCAGGATGATATAGATAATGCGTTATATCGATTAAAATTTAATGAACATTTTTTTCTACAATTGATGAAAGCTTTAAACAAAAAACAATTAGAATCTTTAAAAGGGAAGGCATACAAAGAGTTAGGAGAATATGCTGCTAAAATTTATAAAAGTTTAACATTCCAATTAACAAATTCACAAATTAATGTTCTAAGAGATATTAGATCTGATCTTAAATCTGATAAACCTATGAATAGACTGATACAAGGAGATGTCGGTTGTGGTAAAACAATTGTAGCAGCATTAACTGCTGCAATAGTAGTTGGTAATAATGCTCAAGCTGCAATTATGGCTCCAACAGAAATATTAGCAGAGCAACATTATAATAGTTTTATAAAACATTTTGAGAAATATGATATTAGATGTGAACTATTAATTAGTAATATTAAAACGAAAGAAAAAAATATTTTATACGATGATTTAAAAAATGGGAAAATTAATATTATAGTTGGAACCCATGCTCTTATACAAAGTAAAGTGGGGTTTAAAGATTTAGGATTAATTATTATAGATGAACAACATAGGTTTGGGGTAGATCAAAGAAAAGGGTTAATGGAAAAAGGAAAAAATCCTAATGTATTATCAATGACAGCAACTCCTATTCCAAGAACATTAGCATTTACAATTCATGGTGATATGGATATTTCATGGATAGATGAAATGCCCAAAAATAGAGCCCCAATTAAAACCTCATTAATATTTAAAAAGAACATTGATTTAGTTTATAATAAAATGAAAGAAGAAATGGATAAAGGGCATTATTGTTATGTTGTTTATCCACTTATTGAAGAATCTGATAAAATGGATCTTAAAGATGCTAAATCAGGGTATGAAAAATTAAAAGGTAAAATTTTTAAAAACTATAATTTAGGATTTATGCATGGGAGATTATCAAAAGATGAAAAAAATGAATTAATGAATAAGTTTACAAGTGGTGAAATTCAATGTTTAATTTCAACAACAGTTATTGAAGTTGGTATTGATCATCCTAAGGCTACTATTATGGTTATTGAAAATGCTGAAAGATTTGGTCTTACACAATTGCATCAATTGCGAGGTAGAGTTGGCAGAAGTTCATTGAAATCATATTGTTATCTAATTGAAAGAAAACAAACAATGAATTCAGAAAAGAGATTAACAGTAATGGAAAATACTTCAGATGGTTTTTTAATTTCAGATGAAGATTTGAAATTGCGAGGTCCTGGAGATTTTTTTGGAACTAAACAGCATGGATATATTAATACAGGTATTATTAATTTTAGTCAAGATAGAGAAATAATTAACAGATGTAGAAAAAAAGCTTTTGATATAATAGATGAAGACCCGAAACTTTGCTTATTAAAAAATGAAAAAATTAAAAAAGAATTCATGATAAATTATAAGAATATGCTAGAATTTATAAATATAGGATAATAGATGTATAAAAAAATACATAAGATTTTAATAGGCCTCTCATTTTTTATTCCTCTTATTATTTATATATTGACGATGGCTCCAACAACCTCTTTTTGGGATTGCGGGGAATTTATAGCAACATCGTATATTTTAGGAGTCCCTCATCCTCCTGGTGCGCCACTTTATTTATTACTTGGAAATATTTTTAGCTCATTGCCAATTTTTTCTGATATTGGAGCACGTGTTAATTTAATTTCACCAATTGTCAGTGCATTTTCTGTTATGTTTTTATATTTAATTATAGTTTATTTAATTGAAGAATATAGAGGAAAAATAAATAATATTTATGATTCTATTATTATTTGCGGAAGTGCTTTTACTGCAGCTATGACTTTTGCTCTAACTGATGCACATTGGTTTAATGCTGTCGAAGCAGAGGTGTATTCCCTATCAACATTTTTTACTTCTATTGTTGTTTGGATGATTTTAAAATGGAGCAGAAATGGTGATAAAAAGTGGAACATTAGATATCTTCTTATTATTGTATATATGCTTGGACTTGCTATTGGAGTTCATTTATTAAATTTACTTACTCTCCCTTTTGTAGCACTTATTATATATTTTAAAAGATTTAAATTTTCATTAAAAACATTTTTAATTCCAGTTTTACTTACGCTCATAACTTTTATAACGATATATATAGGGGTTATTAAAGGAATCCCAGATTTAATGAGTAAAATAGGAGGAAATATAGGATTGATTATATTAATTCCTTCTCTTATTATTGCATCTGTTAGCTTACTTTTACTTGGGGAGAATAATAATAAATATACTTTACCAGCATATATTGTTTCAGGAATTTCATTTTCATTAATCATTATTTTAATATCAAATAATTTATTTATCCAAAGTCCAAATAAAATTTCTACTAATCTCCATACAGAATTAATAAGCATTCAGGATTCTATTGATCAAGATGATAAGCAAATACATAAACTTACAATTCAAATTGAAGGTGGAGGAGCCTACCAGCAAGGGAATTTAGAGCAAAGAGTAAATGATTTAATTGTACTTAGAAATAACAAAGTAGATGAATTTAAAAAACTTTATGATGATTATTTGTTATTTGAAAAAGATAAAAAAGCATTAACACTTTCTGATTTATTATCTTGGCAACCTAAAATGAATTTGTTCATAATTTTAATTTTATTATTAGGGGTTATATTTGTTTTATATAGGTCATATAAAGCAGAAAATATTATATCACAACATATTATGAAATTTATTTTTGCTAGTACAATGCTTGTGTTAATTGGGTATTCAACATATATTTTAATTTTTATTAGAGCTGGCCAATATCCAAGAATTAATGAAAATACTCCAGACAATATTGATAGGGCCCTTTCTTATATGAATCGTGATCAATATGGTGATTGGGAAATTTTAGATTGGGGTTCTACTTTAGCAAGACCTGAAAATACAAACTGGAAACGTTATACTCTAGATAGAAGCAATCCATCCTTTGCAGAACAAATGGACTTTTTTATTAATTATCAAGTTAATGAAATGTATCTAAGATATTTTTCATGGCAATTTATTGGGAGAGGTGATAAAGATGAATTTCCCTGGTATATTGAAGATTTAAAAGGAAATCTAGTAGGAAACCAAAAACTTGATGGTGTTAATGTTTTTAGATATGGCCTCCCTCTTGCATTAATATTAGGTATTTTTGGTTTATTCGCTCATTTTAAACACGATTGGCGTAGAGCCCTTGCTGTACTTAGTTTATTTTTAGCTACTGGATTGTTAATTATTATTTATTTAAATCAATATGATCCACAACCTAGAGAAAGAGATTATTCATTTGTAGGGAGCTTTTTTACATTTTCTATTTGGATAGGCATTGGACTTTCTTCGCTTCAGCATAGGGTGAGAAATTTTATTGAAAATAACAATATATCATTATTTATTTTAGTCTCAGTCATGACAATTATATTTATTTTTATGCCAATTAAAATGTTAGCTACAGATTATTTTGAACATAATAGAAATGATAATTATGTTGCTTGGGACTATGGGTATAATTTGCTTAATTCATGTGCCCCTAATGGCATTATTTTTACAAATGGAGACAATGATACTTTTCCACTATGGTATTTGCAGGAAGTCGAAAATTTAAGAAGAGATGTCAAAGTTGTTAATTTGAGTTTATTAAATACTCCATGGTATATTGATCAACTTATGAATCAAGAACCACAGTTGAAATTTGATTTTAGTAAGGAACCATTTAGTGAAGATATTTATTTGTTAGATCCATGGTATGCTACAGAGTCCTCATTTAATTTATGTTCAAAACAATTTGATGAGAATCCGTGGAATAATCTAGAATGTACTCTTCAAGTTGAAGATAAAAATTTGAATTTTAATATTAAGCCAACTCTTATAGGAAGATTACTTAGAGTACAAGATTATATGATTTTAAAAATTATCCATGATATTGGATTTGAAAGACCTATTTATTTTGCAGCTACAGTAGCAAATAATAATCAGCTTGGTTTAGAGCGTTATTTGGTCATGGAAGGAATGACATATCGATTGTCAAACAATGTGAATAACAATGTGGATTATGCAATCAATTATGATAAGATGAAAAAGAATTTAACTAAGTCTATGAGTAATAATATTATTTATAATCCTAAAGATTATAACAAAGCATTTTTATCTGATGATGGAATCTATAGATATAGAAATCTTAACAATTCAGAAATTTATTTTAATGATAATATTGAAAGACTTGTACAAAATTATCGCATTGGATTTATCCGATTAGCGCAATATGATATTGAAAGAAATAATTATAGTGAAGCTGAAAAAATGATTGAACAAATGAATGAATATTTCCCTCCAAATACCTTAACAATCGAACCAGGTATTGCACTTTTAATTAGTGATTCAATCTATGGAGAAACTGGCAATAATGTAAAGAGGCTTGAAACATTAAGAAATTTATTTTCAAGTACTTTACCTTTAGAAACAGAGATTTATTTATTACATAAATTATCAGAGTTAGATGATATTGATTTTGTAAAAGATAGAGCATATGATTTATTGGTAAATAAATCTCAATATTTAGATTTTGAATTAGAAAAATATATTGGTGACATTTTATCTGATTATTTAGAGCCCTATGATTTTATAGAATATTGTAATAGCATTTTTGAAAAAGAACGCATTACAGGTGTCTTCTACTCTATGGTAAGAGTTTATGATGAAATGGGTAGAAGAGATGAAGCAATTTCTCTTGTTAAAGAGTGGTTAGATAACGATCCTAGTAATCTTGATTTGACTCAATTATATGATTATATGATTCAAATTAATTCTCTACAATAATATGTCAGATCAACTGCAACATAAAGTTTCAATTATAATTCCACATTATAATAATTATTCCATTATAGATGAATGTCTTAAATCCTTAAAAAAAATTTCATATAAAAATGTAGAAATTATTGTTGTTGATAATAACTCTAGAGATAACAGTTTATTGCTACTTACTGAAAATCATAAAGATATTATTATTCAAAAATCAAAAACTAATTTAGGGTATGCAGGGGGTTGTAATCTAGGATCAGATATTGCTACAGGAAAATATCTACTTTTTTTAAACAATGATACAATTCATAATGAAGATTTTCTTGATAAGCTAGTTGAAGTTCTAGATAATGATCAGCAGATTGCTTGCGTTCAACCAAAAATTAAAAGTTATGATAATAAACAGTATTTTGATTATGCAGGAGCATCTGGAGGATTTATAGACTATCTGGTATTCCCATTTTGTCGAGGACGTATTTTTGATACTATTGAAAAAGATGAAGAACAATATGAAGATAAAATGAATGTTTTTTGGACATCTGGAACGGCTTTTCTAACTCGTAAAAATATATTTTCAACATTAGGTAGATTCGATAAAGGGCTATTTGCACACATGGAAGAGATTGATTTTTCATGGAAATGTTATCTAGCAGGATTCACATGTAGTATAAATCCAAAGAGTATAGTTTTTCATCATGGGGCTAAAACCTTAGGCTATGATTCTCCATATAAAACATATTTAAATCATAGAAATAGTATGATTTTATTATTAACAAATTATAGTCTTTTAAGGTCTTTAATTTTATTTCCAATAAGAGTATTTTTAGAAATTATTTCATCAATTAATGATTTATTCAAATTAAGATTTTTCCATTTTTTAGCACATTATGGAGCTCTTATTTCTTTATTAAATATTCCTTATTTATATAAACGAAGAGTGCTAAATAGTAAACTTAGAAAAGTAAGTGATGCATCAATAACTGTAATTTTCAAGAAGAGTATTGTTTTTAAATACTTTGCATGTCGAATTAAAACATTTGATAAATTAAATTTTAAATAATTTTATTGATCTAGAACAATATTAACTAACCCAACAATATCTACAACATTTAATATTCCATCTTGATAAATATCTGATAAGAATAATTCAGTATTTGTTGGAGTATAATTATTGGTTGAAATTGGGATTATTATTGAGAATAACAATCCCCTTCACCTTCTAGTATATGCTCTACAAGCATAACAATATCTGAGACACTAATAGTTTCATCATCATTTAAATCACCTTGACAATCAACACAT
>Ga0066850_10000479_pt1 | contig 21590 bp, 18 predicted proteins | sample ETNtaG_4_FD_67282 | JGI IMG/M metagenome (GOLD analysis project Ga0066850, IMG submission 67282) | Marine microbial and viral communities from oxygen minimum zone, Eastern Pacific Ocean - ETNP201406SV67 | ecosystem: Environmental > Aquatic > Marine > Oceanic | place: Pacific Ocean: Eastern... | reverse complement strand
AAAGTAGATAGATGCATAACTTGTCATATGGGTATTGATAAAAAAGGATTTGAAGACGCGCCTCAACCATATACCACCCACCCAAGGCTAGAAGAGTTTGTAGGGGGAAATTCACCTCACCCAACAAGCGAATATGGATGTACAACTTGTCATGCAGGGCGAGGAAGGGGTACAGATTTTATTTCTGCAGGTCATATGCCAAAAAATGAAGAGCAAGCTAAAGACTGGCATGATAAGTATGGCTGGGAAGCCTTGCATTATTGGGGCAATAAAATGCTACCAACGCAATACGCAGAGGCTGGCTGTTTCAAATGTCATAGCGACAATATGCCAATTAAGGGTGCTGAAAAACTTAGTCTTGGAATGTCAACTTTTGAGAAAGCTGGATGTTATACTTGTCACAGCATGGATCGGTGGGGAGAAGATTATCCTAAAGCAGGCCCTAGTTTATATAAAGTTGCATCAAAAACTACTAAAGATTGGACATATCGCTGGATTATGGAGCCTCGAGCATTTCGCCATAATACCTGGATGCCTCATTTCTTTAAGAAAGGAAATAACAGTAGTCCCAAGGATTTACTTAGAACCGAACAAGAAGTCTTGGCGATGACTGAATATTTATTTGCCCAATCCTCTAAATATGAAAAGCGCAATAATAAAAGCGGTGATCCAGAAAATGGCGCATTATTAGTTTCATCTCTTGGCTGTATGGGCTGTCACCAAATTCAACCTGAAGCAGACCCAAGCTATGAACCATCTTTACAAAACCTAAGAAAAGAACAGGGACCAAACCTAATAGGCATTGGTTCTAAAACAAGCGCAAAATGGTTATTCAATTGGTTGAAAAACCCTTATAGCTATCACCCTGGAACAAAGATGCCTAATCTGCGCTTGACTGATCAAGAGGCAAGTGATATTGCTAGCTACTTAATAGTTGATAAAAATGAAAAATTTGACTCTACGCCCGTTCCTTCAGTTAATGAAAATATCTTGAATGAAATATCATCTGACTTTTTATCCCAATTAAATTCAACCATTCAGGTAAAAAATCTACTTAAAGATATGTCAATAAAGAAAAAACTTGTTTATTCTGGTAAGAACTTAATTGGTCATTATGGATGTTACTCCTGTCATAATATTCAAGGATTTGAAGATAAAAAACCAATAGGGATAGCTCTCAATCATGAAGGAAGCAAGCTCATTTCAAAGTTAGATTTTGGGTTTTGGCATGATGAAATACCCCATACTAAATGGGATTGGTTTTATAATAAAATCGATCAACCAGAAAAATTTGATTTAATTCCCAATGAAGACCATTCGGTTGGAATTAAAGAGTTAAAACCTCTTGAAAAGTCTAGAATGCCACACTTTGGATTAGAAGATAAAGAGATAGAGTCCCTTGTGACTTTAATTATGGGTCTAGTAAAAGATGAAATTCCTCAGACTAAGCTTCCAGAGAAATCACCAATGTATTTAGCTATTGCTAATGGAGAGCAATTCATACATACAAATAATTGCCTTGGTTGTCATAAGCTAGATGATGAAGGGGGAGCAATTTGGCCATCAGTAGCCGAATGGATCAAGGTAGTTGCTGATCAGACAAATTCTGAAGATATGAGTATGGTGCAAAGTTTCAGCCCACCATTATTAAATACTCAAGGAAGAAAAACACAACCTCAATGGCTGCTTGATTGGTTTAAAGATATTAGTATGGTGAGACCTCACCTGCAAGTAAGAATGCCAAGTTTTGACTATACGGATGAAGAGTGGAATAAAGTTATATCTTATTTTCAATACAAAGACGGTCAAGATTTAAAATATGAAGATGCCCATCAATTTGTTATGAATTCCTCTTCATTTAAAGCAGGAGCGAGAGTTGCTGAAATGGGTGCGTGTAATAATTGCCATTTTTACGGTTCAGAAAAACCAAAACAGGCAGCTTTAACCTGGGCACCAAATTTAACACTAACTAAGGAACGTTTACGACCCGAATGGCTGGTAGAATGGTTTATTAACCCTCAAGACGTAATGCCTGGAACCAAAATGCCTGCGCCATATATACCAACCGAAGAACCAATAAATTCAATTAGAGAGGTTTGGGGTAGGGATATTGCTAAAATTAGCACTGACAGCACGCTGCTTTATAAGGCGCTTATAGATTGGATGTGGGGTATGGGTGGAAAAGAGGACGTATCAGATATAGTAAGACGTCATATTAATTCTGAAGGATATGGATTTATTATTGAAGAAGATGATGAATGGGGAGATGATGATTGGTAATATACTTTCTAAATAGATTGTTATAATAAAAAAGCCTCGAGTAACGAGGCTTTTTTATTTAGTATAATTGATTGAGTAGATTATTTTTTCTTTTTCTTTGGCTTTGGGCGAGTAAATTCAAAGTTTACCTCCGCATTACCAGATTTAACAGTCACGCTTTGAGAAAGAGTCTTTTTGCTTCCAAATTTTTCCTGCCATGCTACAATTTCATAAGTTCCATCAGGGACATTGGGAATACTAAAATTTCCACTTTTATCAGTCACAGAAAAATATGGATGATCAAACACCTGTGTATAGCTTTTCATCCATGGATGTACATCACATTTTACCACAAATACATCTTCTGCTTTATCAAAAGTCATGGACTTCTCCTTCAATGTTTTAGGCATGCCAAAATTAAATTCTCTATTTACTTTTGGTAAACCATGAATGTTATGCATAGTAGCATCACTATTAAGAATCTTAATTGGCTGACCTGCTTGAACACCTAGTACGTGAGGAGTATAAACACAACCTGCCTGATCGAGCGTTTTTGCTTCTGCTGGAGCTTTTCCATTGTATTTAACATTCTTAAGATAAACGATAACATTAGCAAGGTTTCCCTTTGCGTCAACTACAAAAGATTCAGCTTTTGCAGTTTCTTGATGAGAGGCTGCGCAAACAGGATCAGCATCCATTCTTAAGCGTTTCGCCTTTGGTGGTTTGCCTACATATTTCACGCTACCTTTAACTTCTCCTGCAAATAAAATATTTGCCCCCAAAGAGATGACGAAAATATTGATGATAATTTTGTTCATTATTTCTCCGAATGATTAAAATATTAACTGTATTATATAATTGAATTTAGATAAAGTAACAAAACTAAAACAACAAACTAAAGCATAATAAAAATTTAGTAAAATCAACTTTGTTGATACTTGATTGAAGCCGTAAATTTTATTTAATTATATTATAATTGAACTCGAAAATATATCACGCGACAGCCCCTATCAATATATAATTAAAGGTAATTCATGAGCGAAGGACATCATAAGCAGAGTTTTTGGACTAAATATATTTGGTCAACTGACCATAAAGTAATTGGAATTCAATATGGAATCACCGCTCTGGTTTGGCTTCTGTTTGGATTTGTTCTTATTGCTATTATGCGGTACCAGATTGCCTATCCAGGAACACCAATCCCATTGATTGGAAGTTTATTAGGTCCAGATGGAGCTCTTCCACCTGAAACATATAACTCTATGGGTGCAATGCATGGAACAATAATGATATTTTTAGGTGTAGTTCCCTTAGCTTTTGGTGCATTTGGAAACTATTTTGTTCCATTACAAATTGGGGCAATCGATATGGCCTTCCCTAAACTTAACGCCGCATCCTATTGGATGTATTTCTTGGGATCAGTTATTATGGTAATTGGATTTTTTGTACCAGGTGGAGCAGCAAATTCTGGATGGACATCATACCCTCCTTTATCAAATATTGCAACAATGGGTCAAACCGTTTGGCTATGGGGAATGGTTATGTTGATAACATCTTCATTGTTAGGGTCAGTTAATATTTTAGCAACCGTTATTCAACTACGCGCTGATGGAATGACCTGGATGAAATTACCCATTTTTGTATGGACTCAATTTATTACAGCCTTTTTATTACTTTTAGCATTCCCACCATTGGAAGCTGCGGGTGTACTTCAATTAATGGATCGCTTAGCTGGAACAAGTTTCTTTATGCCCAGCGGATTAGTAGTAAGCGGAGGAGGTGTTTACGCAGGTGGCGGAAGCCCCTTGCTTTGGCAGCACTTATTCTGGTTTTTAGCACACCCTGAAGTATATGTATTAATCCTCCCTGCTTTTGGTATTGTTACTGAAGTAATTGCTAATAATACAAGAAAACCTATTAAAGGTTATCGATCATTGGTGTATGCGATGATATTTTTAGGATTTATGTCGTTTATTGTCTGGGCCCACCACATGTACCTTACTGGAATGGGCACTACAATTGGAGCGTTCTTTCAAACAACAACAATGATTATATCAATACCTTCAGTTGTGATTTTAACCGCTTTATTACTTTCACTTTGGGGTGGTTCAATCAGATTTAATACCCCAATGCTATTCGCTCTTGGTTTTTTACCAATGTTTGGAATTGGTGGACTAACTGGCCTCCCTCTTGGTTTAGCTGCATCCGACATACATCTACATGATACTTATTATGTAATTGGGCATTTTCACTATGTAGTAGCACCTGGAACAATTTTTGCCTTATTTGCAGGAATTTATTATTGGTTTCCAAAAATTACAGGAAAACGAACGAATGAAACCCTTGGAAAACTTCATTTTTATTTCTCATTCATATTTATGAACGGCGTCTTTATGCCTATGTTTATTCAAGGATTAGCAGGACTTTCAAGGAGAATGAATGATGGAGGAGAAACTTATGCGCATGCTGCCGGAGTAATTCATTTAAATGAATTTATGACAATCTCTGCATGGCTATTAGGTGTTGCTCAGTTGTTTTTTATTGTAAATATGATTATTAGTCTTCGATCTGAAAAAACAGGTGAATCAAATCCCTGGGGAGCAACGACTATAGATTGGACTGATACAACATCACCACCACTAGGACATGGTAATTTTGAAAAAGTTCCTACCGTATATCGAGGTCCGTATGAATATAGCGTTCCTAATCAAAAAAACGATTTCTTACCACAAAGTCAAAAAGGTTAATTAGTATGGATATTCCATTTAATGTTAAAGAGCGTCCTGATACAGGATTATACAATGGGAAATTAGGAATATGGCTTTTTCTAGCATCTGAAGTCATGTTATTTGGTGGACTATTTTCTGCGTATATCTTTTTAAGGACAGGTGTAGATAATTGGCCCGCGGGTACAGAATATTTAAATGTACCATTAGCTACGCTAAATACCCTCTTTTTAATATCATCATCAGTAACCATGGTCATGAGTTGGGCATCATTAAAATTAAATGATTTTAAGAAATTTAAACTTTACTCTGGCGTTACTTTGCTTTTTGCTTTTGGGTTTTTGGTAATTAAATATTTTGAGTATACAGCAAAGTTCAGCCATCATTATTATCCTAGCACAAATAATTTTTTAGGTATTTATTTTACAATGACAGGTTTGCATGTTCTCCATGTACTTGGAGGAATTATTGTAATCGGTTATTTTTTTGGTCCAGGTTCAAAAATGTGGAATACAGATCCTGAGCGATTTACAAATAGAATAGAAATAGTTGGTCTTTATTGGCATTTTGTTGATTTAGTCTGGATTTTTCTTTTTCCAGTTCTATATTTATTATGAGGAATTATTTATGACGCCCGAAGAAGTAAAACATCATATAAAGACATATATAATTGTTTTTGTTGCTTTGGCATGTTTAACTATAGTAACGGTAGCTATCTCTTATCTAGATATTGGTGTAAAAGCAGGAATATCTCTCGGTTTGCTTGTTGCAACCGTTAAGGCATCTTTGGTAGCGTGTTACTTCATGCATTTAATTGATGAGAAAACCACTATATATTGGACTTTAATCGCAACTGCTGTTGCTTTTTTAATTTTAATTTTTTTACCGATCGGTACAATGTCAGCTCAGGTTAGGATCTATTAAGTATGTCTATTAAATCTTTTCATATCTTATTTATAATTTTATCAATCTGCCTTTCACTGGGAGTAGGTTTTTGGGGGATTAATACATCACCTATGATTAGCACCGGATCATTTATAGGAACCATTGCTTTAGTCTATTATGGAATACAGGTATATAAGAAATTTAGAACGATTTAGTTATGATTAGAACAATTGTAGTTACACTAGCCATTATTCTTTTTATCGCACCTGATATTATTTATGCATGTTCGACGTGTTTTGGCGATCCAAATGCAAAGGCAACGCAAGGAATGAATTTGGCCATCATTACTATGCTTACAATTACTGGAGGAGTATTAAGTAGCTTTGTATCATTTATTTATGTATTGAATAAAAGAGCTAAGGACTATGCAAAAACCATATCAAAAAGAAAAAAGAAAATTTAAAGCTATAGCCAATGTTAGAATTACTTAGAAAATTAGGATTGCCAACTGTTTCTGCGTCAACACAGGGACCTGCTATTGATAATGTAATTTCACTGGTTCACTGGTTGATGCTCATACTATTTGTTGGTTGGGGAGCTTATTTTATATATACGCTTGTTAGGTTTCGTTCTGCGCGTCAACCAAAAGCAGACTACCGTGGAGTGAAAAATCACTATTCTACATATGCTGAAGTAGCTGTTGCATTGATTGAAGTAGTATTATTGATAGGTTTTGCATTTCCCATATGGGCGAGCAGAGTAAATGATGTTCCTGATACACTTGACTCTATTCAGATTAGAGTAGTCGCCCAGCAATTTGCGTGGAATATACATTACCCGGGACCAGATAATGTTTTCGGTTCAACGAGTATTGATTTAGTTAATGATGAACAGCAAAACTTCATTGGGCTTGATCGTACTGATGAATATGCTAAGGATGATGTTGTTTTGCAGAACCAATTAAAAATTCCTGTAAATACACCAATAAATATCTTGCTCTCATCAAGAGATGTTATTCATAACTTTAAACTCCCCGAGCTTAGAGTCTCTCAAGATGCGATTCCTGGAATGACAATTCCGGTCTGGTTTGAAGCAACAATGACCACAGATGATTTTCTAAAAACGATAAAAGGCACTGCGCGAGAGGATTTTGAAGAAAAAAAGCCACTTGATCAATACAAGGGATTTGAAATTGCTTGCGCTCAATTATGTGGTGCGCAGCATGCCCAGATGAGAGGCTATCTTACAGTGTTTGATGAAAATGGATATAAACAATGGATGGATTCAGAGCAGGAATATTTACTTGAAGAAGCAGAAGGAGATGAAGATGATTGGGGTGATGATGAATGGTAAGGCCTACATAAATTTATTTTTTACAAGCATTTTGCTTGATCAATAATTAATAATCATTCAATTATATATAGTTTCTTTCATGAAATCATTATTTGATATCAGCCTTAGGCGTCTTTCTAAGCTACTTGCGGTCTCCACATTATTATTGATTTTTGTCGGCGCATTAGTTAAAAGTCATGAAGTTGGATTATCTGTGCCGGACTGGCCAACATCCTATGGCAAACAGATGTTTTCCTTTCCAGTTTCTGAAATGGTTGGTGGAATATTTTATGAACATGGCCATAGACTTTTTGCAACCATAGTTGGGTTTTTGACTTTAGTTCAGTCAATTTTACTAGGTTTTTCAAATCAACCATTATGGATAAAAAAAATGGGTTTTTTTGCTCTGCTATTAGTTGTCATGCAAGGATTGCTTGGTGGAATGACAGTGCTATTCTTCTTACCGCCACAAATCTCAATTATTCATGGAATACTTGCGCAGACATTTTTTGTTTCAACGATATTTATTGCTTACAGCCTTTCATCTATTAGAAGCCATAGAAACAATATTAATTATCCATTACCCATTAAACGTGGTGCAGTAATACTAACTGCCATGGTTTATGTTCAATTAATTTTAGGCGCATTAATGCGCCACACTGCATCCGGACTTGCCATTCCTGATTTTCCTACAATGGGAGGTATGTGGATTCCTACTTTTTCTGATAGCATGATAGATAATATTAATGCTGAGCTATTTGATAAGAATTTAGATATGGTTTCAAAGTGGCAAGTCATTATTCATTTTTTACACCGTATGGGCGCTATCATAATCACTTTAGTATTATCTTTCTTTATTTATAAATTTGGGAAAAATGTTAAAAAGAATTCTATGGAATTAAAGATGTTGATTATGATTTCAATAATTTTATTTATTCAAATTATCCTAGGAGCCGTAACTGTTTTATCTGAGCGGATGCCCTATATAGCCAGTTTCCATGTAGTCACTGGGGCCGCCCTACTTGGTTGCTGTACAATGCTTGTTATATTTACTCAGTCAAATAAATTAAAGGAATTAAGCTTTTGAAGCTTGTTAAAGAAAAAGCCAAATCAAAGATTAGTATTTATTTAGAGCTAAGCAAACTGAATATACTGTCGCTTGTTTTGATTGCTACTTTTCTTGGCTACTATCTTGGTGCTGAGGGAATAAGCTCTTGGAAGCATTTACTGATTACTCTTCTTGGCACAACGATGACAGCTTCTGGCTCTGGTGCGCTCAATCATTACATCGAACGTGAAACCGATAAGCGGATGATGCGAACAAAAAATAGACCTTTGCCCGCAGGCTTAATCAGTCCCTCTGAAGTCATGATATATGGAGTTTTAATGGTTTTACTTGGAACCATACTCCTGGTCTCATTGATTAATATTCTTACCGGATTTATAGCGCTTCTCACCTCATTTTTATATATAGCGATATACACACCTTTAAAAAAAGTTACGTGGCTTAATACATCGATTGGATCAATTCCCGGTGCATTGCCAATAATTGGGGGTTGGACCGCATCTACAGGAACTATTGGATCGATGGCATGGGTTTTATTTGGAATAATGTATCTCTGGCAACATCCTCATTTTTATGCGATAGCATGGATGTGTAGAAAAGATTATGCTGAAGCAAATTTGAAAATGCTTCCCGTATTAGAACCAGAAGGGAACCGTACTATGCGTCAAATATTTTGGCATTTGCTTTTAATGATTCCAATTTCAATTATTCCAGTTATTCAGGGGTCTCTTGGAATAATATATTTGTTTGGCGTGATTATCATAACTTCTGCTTTTTTTATTTCTGCATTACCATTAGCTCGAGATAGATCAAACAAAAGCGCATTGCTTTTGCTTAAAGCATCCGTTTTTTACTTACCAGTATTATTATTAATTATCATAATTGATTTAGGGGTTACATCATGAATCAAAACACTAGAATAAAAATATATATAGCCATAGCTGTCTTACTGATTGCTACTTTTTTTTTCAAAAACTCTGAACCGGAGAATAACCTACCTATAATAGGAAATATTCCTGATTTTGAATTCGTAAATAGCGAAGGAGAAACTATAACACTGACTAGCTTAAAAGGTAAGGTTTGGGTTGCTGATTTTATATTTACAACCTGCAATATGGCATGTCCAATCATGACGGGAAATATGAATATTATTCATAAAAAATATAAACAAAATGACGATGTAAGATTGGTTTCAATTTCAGTATATCCTGAATATGATACACCAGAGGTCTTAACAAAATACGCCTCACAATATAATGCAAATACTGATAGATGGTATTTTTTAACTGGAGAAGAAAGCACTGTTCAAGAAGTAATCAAAGATGGGTTTAAGATAGGGGATTATGAAGATATAATTTTTCATAGTGAGAAATTTGCTCTAGTTGATAGGTCAGGCATGATTAGAGCATACTACAATGGGATGAAAACTGAAGATATGAAAAAACTTAAAAAAGACATTAATAGCTTACTCAAGGAGAATTCATGAATAGGAAAGATAATTTTTGGATAAAGATAATTTATATAGTATCCATAATTATTTCTGGGGCAGTAGCCTTTCTTATATTGGGCCCAAGGCCAGATGGAATTAATGGCGCATTAGATGTCTCTACATTACCAACAGTCAATGCAAGCCTAAATGCTTTAACGACTGCACTTCTTATTGTTGGTTATATATTAATTATTCAGAAAAAATGTAGGCTGCATAAAAATGTAATGCTTGTTTCATTTGCGACTTCAGGTGCATTTCTAGTAAGCTACATTATCTATCACTGGTTTAAAGCAGGCCCTAAGCACTATATAGGTGAGTATACTTTAATTTATTATTTTATCTTATTTACACATATTATTTTAGCGACAATTATTATTCCGCTGGCTTTACTGACTCTTTATCGAGGATGGACAGATAATCTTGTTTTACATAGAAAGATTGCAAAAATTACTCTTCCGCTTTGGCTCTACGTATCGGTTACAGGAGTTATAATTTATTTAATGCTTTATTGATATCAATTTTATGTTAATAATCATATAGTTGTTCAATCTAGAATCTTTCAGTAAGTTAGTATATATTACTTTTAAGCGTATTCAATGACAAAAAAACAAACATATTCCACAGCAGAAGTAGCAAAATACCTTGCAAGCGCTCCTAAGGCTGTTCACACATATATTTCTGATCTTGAAGAGCAGATTAGCAACTTAGCACAGATAGGCTTAGCCCTATCAAAAGAAAGAGATATGTCTAAGCTTCTAGAAATGATTTTGCTAGAGGCAAAACGTATTTCAAACTCAGATGGTGGAACCTTATACATGATGACTGATGACAAAAGGTTGAAATTTGAAATTATGATGACCGATTCTCTCAATTTTCACATGGGTGGAACTTCAGGTAAGGACATACCTTTCTATCCTGTAAAGCTATTTGATGATGAAGGTGAGCCAAATAATTCTATGGTAGCTGCATTTGTTGGAATTTCTGGAGAAACAGTCAATATTCAAGATGCATATAAAGCAGAAGGTTTTGATTTTTCGGGAACAAAAATGTTTGACGAAAAGACAGGGTATCATTCAAAATCATTTTTAACTGTTCCTCTAAAGAATCATGAAGATGAAATTATTGGAGTATTACAACTTTTAAATGCGCAAACAAACAAATCAAAAAAAATCATTGAATTTAGTTCAGAAATTCAAGGTAAGGTTGAAGCGCTAGCAAGTCAAGCAGCAGTGGCTATTACAAATAAAAACCTTATTAAAGACCTCGAGAATTTATTTGAATCATTTATTAAGCTCATAGCATCAGCGATTGATGCAAAATCTCCGTATACCGGTGGACACTGTGAAAGAGTTCCTGAAATAACAATGTTGCTAGCCGATGCTGTTCAAAAAACAAAATCTGGACCCTTCGCTGATTTTAAATTATCTGATCAGGAAATGTATGAACTAAAGATTGCAGCATGGCTACACGATTGCGGCAAGGTGGCAACCCCAGAATTCGTGGTAGACAAATCTACAAAACTTGAAACCATTTATGACCGAATCAATGAAGTTGAAACGCGCTTTGCTGTTCTCCAGCGTGATCATGAGATAAAAAGATTAAAAAAAGAATTACTAATTGAACGCGATGACTCTTTAAGTCATAAAGAAAAGAATAAAAAGATTGATATGCTGAAAAAGGATTATCGCAAAATTATCAGAAAGATAAAAAATGACCTTTCATTTGTTCAAGAGTCAAATGTTGGAGGGGAATTCATGTCTAATGATAAGAAACAAAGAATTCATGAAATTGCGCAGTATCGCTGGAAGCCTAATGGCAAGATGCAAAATTTTCTTTCTGAAGATGAGATATATAATCTAACTATCCCAAGAGGTACGTTAACTCCCGAAGAAAGACAGGTTATCAATGACCATATTGTTGTAACAATTAATATGCTTGATGAGCTTCCCTATCCAAAGCACTTAAAGAATATTCCTGAGTTTGCTGGAGGACATCATGAAAAGCTAGATGGAACTGGCTATCCTAAAGGCCTTACGAAAGAAGAAATGTCTATCCAGGCACGGATCATGGCAATTGCAGATATTTTTGAAGCCTTAACTGCCCGTGATAGACCCTATAAAAAAGGTAAAACATTAAGCCAGGCCATGCGAATATTAGGCTTCATGAAAGATGATGCACATATTGATGTAGATCTCTTTGATATTTTTGTTAAACAAAAGATTTATATGAAGTACGCTAAAGGGTTTTTAGAGCCTGAACAAATTGATGAAGTCAATATATAATTAGATAATTTAAGAAATGACTTTTGAAATAGTATTTGTGCTTGGCCTAATATTATTGGCTTTCATCCTTTTTGTTACTGAAAAATTTAGCCTTGATGTAACAGCACTCCTCATATTAACCATCTTATTTACGGGTGGATTTTTAACTGTAGAAGAAGCTATTTCTGGCTTTTCAAACCCAGCGGTAATTACAATTTGTTTATTGTTTATACTTAGTCAAGGACTTCAAAAGACTCGAGTGTTAGAATATCTTATTGTGAGGATTAATAAACTTGTATCGCAGTCACGCAATCTTGGATTAGGTGTTTACTTGCTAACCATTGCCTTTGCAAGTGCATTAATGAATAATACAGCAATCGTGGCAGTATTTATGCCTGTAACAATTCGATTGGCCCATCAATATCATATGAGCCCATCAAAGCTATTAATTCCCCTTAGTTATGCAGCGATCATGGGTGGAACACTTACCCTTGTTGGTACATCAACGAATTTGATTGTTAATGCAATTTATATTGACAATGGTGGAAGCCCACTTGGAATGTTTGAGTTTGCAAAATACGGATGGGTAACACTAATTATAGGTCTGATCTATATTTTATGGATTGCCCCTAAAATTCTACCTTCACGCACTGTTACCTCAAGCTTAACACAAAGTTATCATATGGCTGGATATTTAACAGAGATGAAAATATCGGAAGATTCGCCTTTGGTTGGATCTACTTGTCAAGACCGAAATGTAAACCAAAGTTATGATGTTATTGTTCTTGATATTCAGCGCGATGGAAGACTTATAACTTATAATGTTGGAAGACAAAAACTGAAAGTTGGGGACATACTATTTGTTAAAGGGTCCGTTGAAAGTTTTTTACGGATGAAGGAAGTGGAAAAAGTAACACTTCTTACTGATGAAAAATTGACTCAAGCAGAGCTAGAGCAAGATGATAATATTTTAGTAGAGTGCATGGTAACTGATCAATCTGATATAATAGGAAAGACGCTTCGAGAGGCAAATTTTAGAAAAAGATTTGGTGCATTTATTCTTGCGATAAGAAGAGAAGGATTAATTATTCGAAAGAAAATAGCGCATGTTGTTTTACATACATATGACACTCTACTTATCTATGGAGGAAAAAGACAGATTTCAGAACTTGCTAAATCAGGTAAATTTATTCTACTTGGTGAAATGCAGGCTGATTTAGTAAAGGTACGATTCTGGTGGATTAGTATAGTTTCAATAGTTTTAACAGTATTTCTTGCTGCAATTGGGGTTTTACCGATCTTAAAAGGCGCTCTAATTAGCGCAGTAGTTTTAATGATGTTTAGGGTTATTTCTCCAAATGAAGCATATGAATCTATTCATTGGCAGGTTATTGTATTAATCGCTGCATTAATTCCACTGGGCATAGTTATTCAATCATCTGGAACAGCATCTTACATTGCTAGTTCTATTACCCAGTTCGTAGATAATTTTTCTCCCTCTGTGCAGCCGTATGTATTATTTGCTTTAGTTTATTTTGTTACCATGGTTATGACGGAGGTCTCATCTAATACAGCAACTGCAATTATTATGACCCCAATTGTTATAGCAATTACCGCCGACATGCAACTAGATCCTAGGCCATTTATTTTTGGTGTTTGTTTTGCTGCATCAGCGTCTTTTAGTACTCCGGTGGGCTATCAGACCAATCTAATGGTATATGGTCCAGGTGGGTATAGATTTTCAGATTATATGAGAACTGGTATTCCGTTAGCTCTTACTTTTTGGATTTTAGCCGTATTGATTATTCCAATTATTTGGCCATTCTAAATTAGCCTGAAGAATACAGTTTTTATCTTATAAATTACCCACGTCCTAAATCATTGATTATTCAATAATGAAAAATACTGACCAAAGAAATACTCCTTTACAATCATTTATAGAAAACCCTTCGAAGTCAATGTGGAATTTAGCAATTCCAATAATGGTAGGGATGGGCATTCAAACACTATATACAATCATTGATATGATTTTTATTGGTCGACTTGGTGGCAATGCAATCGCTGCAGTTGCATTTAACATGCCCATCTTCTTTTTTGTTATGGGTCTTTCATTTGGCCTAGGAAATGGAGTTACTGCATCTATAGCAAGGTTTATTGGTGCAAATGATAAGGTTAATGCAGATAATTCTGCTGAGCATGCCGTAGTGATGGCGTTATTGATTAGTGCAATACTTACATCTCTTGGACTAATCTATGGAGAGCAGATATTAATATTTATGGGCTGTACTCAGGATGTATTACCACAAGCATGGAGCTATTTAAAAGTTAGTTGTTACGGTATCTCTTTTGGTGTCTTTTCTGGGTTTTTTAGATCAATACTTGCAGGTGAAGGCGAAATGAAGCTCCCAATGATTATTGCAGGATTAGGTACAGTTTTAAACACAATCCTTGACCCAATATTCATTTTTTATCTTGACTATGGAGTCACTGGTGCAGCTTGGGCAACAACAATTAGTCAAATAATTGTTTGGTGCATTTTTGTTTATATGCTATTTATTAAACATCATACCTATATAAAGTTTAAGCTCAAAGATTTTTCTCTATCTACTTACATTATTGTTGATATAATTAAAGTTGGAATTCCAGTTTCTATGTCAATGGTTATAATGGCAATTGGCCAGCTAGTATTCAATCGATTGCTTGTAAATTATTCTACAAATGCGGTAGCCGCATATCAGATTGGCGGCAGAATAGACATGTTAGTATTCCTCCCAATCTTTGGAATCGCATCTGCATTAACTACTATTGTAGGTATGTTCTATGGTGCAAATGAAATAAACAAAATTAGGATTATATCTTGGTATGGCATAAAAAGCTCATTGATTATTACCAGTATATGCTCTGCCATATTATATATTTTTGCCCCAATTGTTATTAGTATTTTTACCGCAGATTCAATAATACAAAAAATATCTATAGATTACTTAAGAATTATCTCACTATTGTTTCCATTTATTTCTATTGGTTTGACCATTGGTAGAATATTACAAGGACTTGGGCAAGGAATGCCATCTCTTATCATTACAACCATTAGAGTCATTGGAGTTGCTGGTCCATTAGCTTATTATTTCACTTTTATTCAAAATAGGCCCGTAGAATGGATTTGGTATAGCATGTTTATTTCTGGTATTTTTGCTACTATAATTTCGATAGCATGGGTTACAAATACCTTTAGAAAGCTTTCAATAGCATAGCTTTAGAATAAAGCAAATAATGAGCCTTTTAGATAAAAATAAAATAGATCAAGAGTTAGATATTTTGGCACAATGGAATTATAAAAATAATATAATATCTAGAAAATTTTCTTTTGATTCATATATGGATGGTATTGAATTTGTCCATGCCCTGGCTTTAATTGCTGAAAGAGAGAATCATCATCCAGACTTATTGATTGGATGGTGTTCTGTAGAAGTAAATTACACCTCTCATGAGATTGGTGGTGTAACTGAAAAATGCCTTAATATGGCTAAACTAACTGAAAAACTATATAAGGAATAGATTTATTAATGAAATTATACTGGCATTATTTATTCATTATTATTGCACAATCTTCTTTTGGACAGAATATAGTATTGGAAAAGAATACCATCAATGCAATGAAAGCTGAAATCCTTCCAAATATTGATGGAAGGGTTATTGATGACCCGGCTTGGAAAAATATTAATTCAGCAAAAGGATTTATTCAGCAGTCACCTGATGAGGGGCAGCCTGCAACAGAAAGAACAGAAGTTAAAATTATGTTTTCTAATGACAATTTATATGTTGCTGCGATTTGCTATCATAATAATCCGGATAAAATAATTATCTCTGATGCAAGAAGAGATTCCCCATTAGATGACATGGATAGCTTCATATTTATTTTAGATACATTTAGAGATTTTCAAAATGGTTATGCTTTCGGAACAAATGCAGCAGGTATAGAATATGATGCACAAATTACAAAAGGTGGAGAAGGTGGATCAATTAGTCGAAGATTTTCAACGGGCGCTGGTGGTGGTTATAATATTAATTGGGACGCTGCATGGAGTGTAAAATCATTTATAGGTGACTTTGGATGGAGTGCTGAATTTGCAATTCCACTAAAAACATTAAGATATAATTCAAAAGAAGATCAAACTTGGGGTATAAACTTCCAGCGTGTTATTAGCAGTAATCAAGAAAAAGCCCAGTGGTCGCAAATTTCACGACAATTCACAGTAAACCGACTATTATCTGCTGGACAGTTAGTAGGAATCAAAATTCCCTCTTCAAGGAGTTATAAATTTATACCCTATGTCCTTGGTCAAACAAATGTTGTATCAGACTCATCTGATAATAGTTCCAAGGATAGCGATCTTGGATTTGATGGAAAAATAAATATTGGATCGAGCCTTACTTTAGATGTGACATATAATACAGATTTTGCTCAAGCAGAAGCAGATGAACAGCAAATTAATTTAGATAGATTTAGTCTTTTTTTTCCAGAGAAAAGAGCCTTTTTTCTGGAAAATGCTGGTCTTTTTTCAATCGGGGAAGCAGATCGCGGAGGTTCAGAGCTTTCTATGTTTTTTAGTAGGAGGATTGGCATAGGGAATGATGGCCAACAAATTCCAATTACTGCTGGAGGAAGACTTACTGGTACATTTTCAAATATGCGAATAGGCTTGTTATCGATGAGTACTAAATCAGAAGAATTTTCTATTTTTAGAGTTAAAAAGGAGATGCCAAATAGAACCTTTTTTGGTGCTATGGCCACGAATCTTCTTAATCTGAATAGTAATGGTTATTCCAATCAGGTTTATGCGCTTGATGGCCAATTAGGTATTGGTGAATTAGCGCAGGTAGATGGATTTGTTGCCACATCTAATACTCCAGATCTAGATAATGATAAAGCATACTCCTATCGATTCAGAGCCAGTAGAAATGGCAAGCAGGTTGAAACTGTCCTTTCTTATACTGAAATTGGCGAAAATTTTAACCCTGAAATGGGTTTTTTAAAACGAAGCGGTGGATATAGAAAATGGTCTGGTAGAATTTTCACCAGATTGCGGCCTGACGATCTTTTCGGCTTATTAGAAGTTCGGCCTCATACCAATTATGATGGTTTTTGGAAATTAGATGGTTTTCATGAAAGTGGAAAATTACATATTGATAGCCATTTTGAGTTTAGATCTGGTTATGAATTCCACACGGGAGTAAATTTTATTAAAGAAGGCTTATTAGAAGAATTTTTAATTAATTCAGATAAGCAAATTTCTGTCCCAGTTGGGATATATGATGAAATTGAGGGACAATTCTATATAACAACGCCTCAAACTAAATTTATTAGTTTGAGCGCAATGAATAGAATTGGAGGTTTTTTTGGTGGAGATCGATTTAATACAAGACCTACTCTTAAGGTTAGATTTGGTGATCGTTTTAATTCTGAGTTCAGTTATAATTATAATAGCGTTAAACTTCCTCAAGGAGATTTCAAAACATATCTTTCTAAAGCGAGATTAACCTATGCTTTTTCTCCTAAGATGTACTTGCAGGCGCTTTTGCAATATAATAACCAATCAGGCGTAAGTTCTATAAACTGGAGATTTATTCTTCAGCAGTCCGCAGGGTCAGGTTTATATATTGTCTATAATCAAATGGAGGATTATGATGGAATACCAATTGACTCTAAATCTAAATCACTAATTTTAAAATATAGTCAATTATTTGATTTAAGATGAAGATTCATTCTTTTTTAAAATGAATTGATGCTTTATCTTATTATCACTACAATTATATGGTCATTCTCATTTAGTTTAATTGGTTATTATTTATCACCTGAAATAAACTCCTGGACACTCGCATTTCTACGTTCATTAGTGGCATTTATATTTTTTCTGCCCTGGCTTAGGATCAATACTACTTATAGCTATATAGTTAGAATGAGCTCTATTGGAGCATTGCAATTAGGTCTGATGTATATATTTTATTTAAGTGCATACAACTACACCACAGTTCAAAGAATTCTTTTGTTTACTATAACAACACCATTTTATGTAGTATTGATTTCAAATATACTAGATAGAAAATTCAAATTACCGATTATTGCAATATCTTTATTATCAGTATTTGGAGCTGGATTACTTCGCAGTACTTATTTTGATCAAAATGACTTAATTGGGTTTTTATTGATACAATTGGCTAACCTGTGTTTTGCGTATGGACAAGTTATTTATAGAAGAATAAAAATAGCGAACCCAAATCAACAAAATATAAGAAATGATTTTGCTTATTTCTTTTTAGGGGCTTTAATAGCGAGTTCAATTGGCCTAATAATATCACCGCATAATTTTACTGCTCCAGCCACATCTATGCATTGGATATTAATAATATGGCTTGGTATTGCTGCTTCTGGACTGGGATATTGTTTCTGGAATCATGGGTCAACTCTCGTTAATAGTGGAACGTTAGCTGTAATGAATAATTTAGTTATCCCATTAGGGTTATTTGTAGAGATAATATTTTTTTCAAAAAATATGAATATGGAATCTTTTGTTATTGGAGCAATAATTATTATCACATCAATTATCGCCTCAATAAAATATAGGTCAGACTAAAGCTTGATAAAGATCTTTTTTGTATGCATCCAAAATAAAATTAACCAAAATACAAATACGTGGAAGATTGCAAATAAAAGAGACCCATTAATATTTCCAGCCATCGGTAAAAAGACTGTTTGATATAAATACGAATAACCTGAAATCTCATCACCATTTAGGCTAAAGCGAATTTTTAATAGAATCTTCGCCCAAATACCTGATAAGGCATATATAAAAATTGAATTTGAACCGAATACAATAAATGGGAATGTCCATTTATTGTATTTCATAATATCAATTAGCCAGATCATTGCAGATAAAATAATCGTTCCTATTCCTGCAGTATAAAGCACGTAAGAGCTAGTCCATAACTGCTTATTGATAGGAAACATTAATCCCCAAATCCATCCCAAAATTATCATTAGTGATCCCAAGATGAACATTCTCTGGCAATTATCATTGTGGTCTTTTGTTGTTTTAATCATTGTGCCTACGAGAAAACCTATAATTACGGTAACCGCGGATGGAAATGTGCTTAGGAGGCCTTCAGGGTCAAACTGTATTCCAGTTCCCCCATACAAATGGCTCTCTCCAAGGATTATTCTATCAACAGCAAGTGGTAAATTAGAATTCAAGGCATACGGGTCAAGACCGCTTATTAGCCCATATGCATATAAAGCTATCCAATATAGTATTAATATAATAAATGATATTTGAACCAAGCCCTTTACATTTGCTCTTAGAATAATAAATGCAGCAATAAAATACGCAAGAGAAATTCTTTGCAATACTCCTAGAATTCTAAATGAAGACCAATCCCAATCTTGCCTAACAAATGGAAATGCATTCAAAATCAGTCCAAGGGAGAATATTGATATTGTACGAAATACTATCTTATTAAATAATGGACCGGTTTTACAAATATCATATTTTTCAAATGAAAAACTCATTGCTATACCAACAATAAAAAGAAAAAAAGGAAAAACTAAATCTGTCAAAGTACATCCATGCCATTGCGCATGTCTTAGTGGGCTATAGACATGAGACCAAGTTCCTGGATTATTGACAATGATCATCAACGCAATAGTTGCACCACGAAAAGTATCTAGAGCTAATATTCTATTTATCTTATTCATTTATTTGAGTCCTTCTTTAATCCAAAGCTTGAATCAATAGAAATAAATTTAATCAAAATTAAACCTGGGATGGTGGAAAACATAACCCAGTAAAAAAAGTTTGTATATCCTAAGCTTTCTTGAATTGCTCCACTAAACATGCCTGGCACCATCATACCTAACGCCATGATCCCTGTGCATATTGCGTAATGTGCAGTTTTATGATTACCCTCAGCAATCATCATCATATAAAGTAGATAAGCAGTAAAGCCAAATCCATATCCAAATTGTTCTATAGATACAAGGAAGCTTATAAGTGTCATATTGTCTGGTTGCGAATAGGCCATATAGATATAAACTAGATCAGGTAATTTCATTGCTAGCGCCATCCAGATAATCCAAAATTTTAATCCATTTTTTGCTATAAACAACCCACCAACAATACCACCCAATGTTAGCATTGCGATTCCTAGAGTTCCATAAATAAAACCATATTCAGATGTTGATAGACCTAATCCTCCCGATTCAAGGGAATCAAGCATAAACAGTGGAGCGATTTTTACCAACTGCGCTTCTCCAAATCTATAGAGTAAGATAAAAGAAATAATCAGTAAAATTTGAGGCTTTTTAAAATAAGCTTTAATAATCTCAAAGTATTCTTTTATAATATCCTTCTTAGAAATATTGAATTCTTCTTGATCGTTTTTAGGTTGAGGTAAAACCAATTTATGGTAGATAGCTAAAAGGATAAATAGTCCTGATAAAATTCCAAAAACTAATGACCAAGCAAGTTTAAGATCTCCAGTGATATTCTCTAATTGACCAGCAATAATGATAATAATACCCTGCCCAAAAAGAATCGCAAAGCGATAGAAAGTATTTCTAATTCCAATAAACCAGGATTGATCATGGCTGGATAATCCTAGCATGTAAAATCCATCAGCTGCGATATCATGAGTTGATGAGCTAAATGCCATAAGCCAAAAGAATGCTAGTGTATATTGAAAGGTATTAACAGTAGGAATAGTGAAAGCAACACCTGCTAAGCTTGCACCAATAATGAGCTGTGTAAGCACTATCCAATATCGCTTTGTTTTAATTATATCCACGAACGGACTCCACAGCGGCTTAATAACCCATGGTAAATAAAGCCAACTAGTATACAAAGCTATATCTGTATTGGATATATTTAGGTTTTTATATAATACTACAGATACAATCATTACGAATGCATATGGAAGTCCTTCTGCAAAATATAGAGTAGGAACCCAAGACCACCCCTTTGTTTTTGAAAAGCTATTCATCTAATATATATTTTTTGTTTCTGTACCTGGATAATAATGATTAAGTATTTGATTTGAATTTTTTCCAGATAATGCCATGCTCAAAGCACCAATCTGGCACAAACCAACTCCATGTCCCCATCCTTTACCATTAAGACTAAATCCTTGCTCTTTTTTTTCAATAGTAAATGCAGAGCTGAATAGGAAAGAATCTGATAAAAGATCTCTAATTTTGTATTCAGACTCAACAATCAAGTTCTTTTCCTTATTTTTTTGATCTATGTATATAACTTCTAAGTTGTATATCCTACCTGATTTCCCTTTTTTCAATGCTATAATATTTCCAATCGCTTTTGCATGCGTATCATAATAATTCTTTAGATGGTTTATAATTGATTGATTATTAATTTCATGATTCCAATGATAATACTCTAGATCTTCATCTACAGATCCAATAAATCTTGTGATTGATTTTTCAGGAAATTGTGATGGATTGCAATAATTAACCCCTTTTTCATCACAATCATTAATTGAAATCAGATATGGAACTGGCTTTC
>Ga0066850_10000476_pt1 | contig 21702 bp, 10 predicted proteins | sample ETNtaG_4_FD_67282 | JGI IMG/M metagenome (GOLD analysis project Ga0066850, IMG submission 67282) | Marine microbial and viral communities from oxygen minimum zone, Eastern Pacific Ocean - ETNP201406SV67 | ecosystem: Environmental > Aquatic > Marine > Oceanic | place: Pacific Ocean: Eastern... | reverse complement strand
CTAGTTCATGATCCGCTCCTATCACCATACCCGATCTAGCATCGATGGCTCTAACGAACCCTTCTCCAAGATCAGAATGAACCTGAAATGCTAGTCCCTTCGCAGTAGTTCCCCTTTGTACCAAAATCGCATCTGGTAGGGATTTGCCATCCCCATCAATCCAATGAGTCTCATCCTGAACTGGATAGGCGACGATTCTGGATAGTTGTCCAAATACCACTTCCGACAGAAGACCGACAAGACCGCCGCCCTTCCACGAAGATAGGGTGCTGGAGATTGACACTAATGCTGTCCTCTGCTTCTCAGTCAGGTTCTCTTCCCCTACAGCTGTTAGTTCAAAGTCAGAGTCTCCTAGTTGATATGAAATCAATCCGGATGAGGATGCTCGACGAAGAGCGAGTTCGGCCTCGGCGCTGGTGAAGACAACCTTGCCTCCGTTAGACTCGACTTCTGTTGATAGGTCGGAACCATGATAACTCCTGTTGTCAGCCTTGTTGGCTGCTACCGAGATTGGGAACATCGACTTCCTGACAGCAGTGGCCAACGTTCTGAGATCTTCTTGGTCCCACGATGCAGGATCTGGCGAAGATTGGTGTCCTTTCTCCATTGAGGAGAAGCCCGCAGCAACGTGATGCTCCGTTGCACCGATTCCCGTTAGTCTCTCTAGGAAATGCTCGCGAATCGCACGGGCGCCCTCGGCCTGAGCCTTTCTAGAAACTCGGTCCCATCCCTTTTCCATTATTCCCAATATCCATGAGTCTATTTCTCTGAGCAGGAAGCGGTGTTCATCTATTGGTTCTGAGCCTCCTGAGCCAACTGGGTTTCCCTCCAAGTCAGTGGAACCGGAAACATCGACTACCTGAATCAGGGCATCGCATCTTGAAAGATCGGAAAGAAATTGGTTCCCCCTGCCTCTGCCTTCATGGGCACCGGGAACCAAACCCGCTACGTCAACTAGAGTGATTGGGACCATTCTCTTGAACCCGGAGCATGAACCAGAATTGGGTACGCAGATACTACCGCCTCTGGGATCTCCGGCGTCGGCATCTTGAAGCTTGCCTGATGATTCTCTCCGTTCCCTTAGACTTGAACATGCACAACGATTTGGCAAGGGGATCCAAGTCACTCCGACGTTTGGGTCAATGGTAGTGAAGGGGTAGTTTGCAATGTCAACCGGCAATTGTGTTAGTGCAGAGAATGCCGTTGACTTTCCCACATTCGGCTTCCCTACCAGACCGATTCTCATGCTATCCCGATGGTGGCAGAACCTATCGACCCATTGGCTATGTGGTCAGATCATAACTCAGTAGCGCTACCTGGGAGGTCAGTAGTAGATTCTGGAATTACTACCGTGTCGAGTTTTCCCTCCCTCTGGGCTAGAATCTTCCTAACAGTGGTCTCCTTGGTCAGTTTGTAGGGACTAGAGATTGAAGTTGAAGAAGGTCCTGGCCCTTCCCTTGCCAGAGTCCCTCTAAATGAGCCACTGATCATATTGAGTGCATGAAATATCGAACCGATTACGGTTCCGTAGAAGAGAACAGAGCCCAAAACTCGGATTCGGTTTGATGTTTGGTTACCTTCTTCAACTGCGGCTTCGAGGAGAGCCGTGTCTGAGAAATCTGCCATCATTGTGAATGCCAAACCGGAGAATGCTCCACCTGCCATCAACCAGAAGGCCCATCTAGAGCGATTAACAGAAATTACATTCCTTCCGGATACTTCGGGGAATATCGATAATGCTGACCCAAGGGATGCGGGGACGAATACCACCCACACACCCATCAAAACTAGAGATGTGCGAATTCCTGTGAGTTCATTTGTTCCCGTCAGATGATCCGTGAGTACGAATAGCCCCCCGATTGCGATAGGGACTGCCATGAAGGCTGCGAGATTAATCTCGGGCATCCCCGGAGAGTCTGGATTCTCAATAAACACATCATCCCCTCTCATTGTAGCCAATACGTTTGCAGAAAGAGCAATGATTGGGATCAGTGAAAGGGCTAGCAGGAATGAGCCGGCGACAATATCGTTTCTCGAAGGTTCGAATGTGGCAGAACTAATTCCGAGGAAGTCAGATGCTATCTCACCTTCTATTAGTCCGGATGGGTTGATTGTGAAAATCGCCCCAACCATGGTAACTGCTGCAAGAGACCGGGACCAAAGTGGGTTCCCACTTCCTCTGGAAGCACCGTATAATATCGCACCGGACATCATCAGGAAGAAAGTCGTACCGCCCATTCGAGTGGCTAGCCATTGTCCCGTTCCAGAGCCTAGGGAGCAAGTTATTGCTAGGGCCACGATGGAAACGGGTGCGGAAATCATTCCAATAATCAACATCCAAGCAGGTAGAGGCATCTTCTTAGTCCGAGAAGCGGCTGTGAGGAGCATGTTGACAATTACTGCGATAAGAGCGAGGCTTGTTAGAATGGTTGCAATGGGCATTATCCTAATTCCCAAAATCTCTGGCTTGTTTGCCGCAATGAACATGACCAAAACAGAAAGAGTCCAAACGAAGGACATCAGGGTGGCGTTCTTCTCGGTAGCGAGCGTGGTTCCGCCCAGTTCGGGAACGATGTGCATTGAGGATCCGATTAGTAGCATTCCAACCGAACCGTAGACTGCAACCAGGAATCCCGAAGTGATCAACGAAGACGAAGCTGGATTAAGCCCCCATGATGAGAGGCTATGGAGTGCTTCTGGGTCATGTGAGAGCCAGAGTCCACAGAAAGTGATGATCGATGCAGGAATAACCCAGAGGGCTCCCTGTATTATCCAAGTAGTTGCAGCAGAGCCACTCTTCCCATCTACGAAGTCTATTGGGGGACCAAGAGCTTTCTCCAGCATGAACATGCTCATGCTCTTGGAAACATCGGTGAAAACCCATATCCCCCTATTGACCAGAATGAAAACAACTAGTATTGCGAACCAGAAAGCGGCCATGGAGGTAATTATTCCCATCTTTTCACCTCACTCACTTGTTGCCTCGGTTAGCATTGTACCCAATATTGCGAAAACTCCAATCATTGCTCCGAGGATGAAGAACCAAATTCCAGAATCGAAAACCCCGTCGAATATTGGAAGAACACTGGAAATTACTGGGAGTTCGCTATTTGGGAACAGGATTCCGTAAAGCACCAGGAACACCATAGTAGAAACAAAACCCATCACTAACATGACCCAGGATGAGGGGGGTTCTCCCTCGCCTTGCAAGAACTCCCCAATCAAAGTGGACCCGTCATCGGACAAACAATCACCCCGGAATTGTGTAATTCCGACTCTACCACCGGAGATTTGCCCTTAAGCATTGGGCGAATGCAGTTTGTCAATCGCATCAAGGAGCACGGACGAGGTCTGTCGGATTTCCTCGCCGGAATGTGCCACAACCCAGAGCAATGGGGAGGTTGAGATCGTTTTCCAACTCTGCTCTCCAATGTGCCTCGCAAGAGCATTCCAGATGATTGAACTCCTGAGTCTCTCCAGACACAGAGTACCTCTCTATTGCGGCAACGACATCGGGGTCACACTTTCCACAATTGTGAGCACCACGAATCTTTCCACCTGCTGTTGGGTGGACGATGATTCGGCAACGGGTGTCATTTAGACGTTCATCGGCTCGCTTTATCATCTCCACCAAAGACCATAGCCACGGCGTTCTGTATTCCTTATTCCTGAATAGCCTGTCAACTATCGTGTTCTTCTGGATATTCATCGGATTAACTGAGACTTCGTCGGAGAAGGGCGCAACATCGATTAGCCACGAAGTGGTGTGGTTGAGTGCATCTCCCTCAGACATAAAGGGTGGTTTGAACAGGAGGTAGGTCTTGACTCGCAAGTCATTTTCTCTCAGCATTTCAACTGCCCGGTGCCACTGTTTGGTTGTGAATCCCTTATTGACGTGGAACCTCAGAACACTGTCGTCGTAAGCCTCTAGGCCTATTGCAACGGTGCATCCGGGATGGAGGGAAGCGACCCATTCAATCTTCTCTGGAGTGCACATCTGCGCTTGGGCCTCTACCACCAAGTGAAGCCCCATCTCAGCGGTCTCCTTCAGAACCGTCTCCTGCCACTCAGGCGGATTTTCCCTATCCTCGAAGAATGTGCCTGAGGTGTAAACCTTGATCATCTGGCATCCTTCAAATTGATTGGTCGAGTTCTTCGCAGATTCCCATTGAGAGAACATGTCCTCGGCAGAGACATCGTCTCTCACGTCATTGAAGTATCCGCAGAACGTACAGCCCGACTTCCACCACCAAGCACATCCCTTGGATCTTAGAATCACAGTGGCAGCAGTGCATGGAGTACCATCTGGAAGGTTCTCAGGGGTCTTGTAGACCGTCACTGGCCTACTAGCGTCCCAAGATTCCCTGAACGAGATAGACTCTGGGGTGTTCTCTGGGGCCTTCACTAGGTGGTGGATCTTCACTGCCTTGGACCCATCCCCCATAATGCCACATGACTTGCCCATGGTACGCGTTTGTCACTTTACACTTGATATTGACGTGTGCTCCTATACGAATGCGAACTAGGTGTTGTGGGATACACTAAACTCTGCTTACACATGCGAGGTTGGAAAAGAATGAGTTTCGGTACAATTGATAGCATGAGCGAGGAGTCAAACAAGGCTCTGAGGAGTTGGTACTGGTATGACTGGGCAAACCAGGCATTTGCCCTAACTGTACTCACCGTGCTGGTCCCCCAGTTACTATCCAACTTGTTCGAGTTGTCAACAGGAGGTGGAACCGAGCTAGGGAGTCTGAAGATTACTGGGGATACCTTCTACGCAATTATCCTAGGTTCGGCTAGCTTGTTCGTGGCAATAGTCAGCCCCGTTCTTGGAGCTATAGCCGATCGGATGCCTATCAAGAAGAAGATACTCTGGGTGTACACGATAGTCGGAGTGTTATTCACCGCAATGATGGGAATAGCCCCGCACCTAGAGGCTGGGTCTGCATACAGATTCCTAGCATTCTGCCTGGTAATAGGCAACATCGGATTCGCTGGGGGGAATGTGATTTACTATGCATTCATGCCAAATCTGGCCGACAGGGGGGCCATGGATCACGTTTCCAGTTGGGGGTATGCCTACGGCTTTGCAGGTGGGTCGCTGATTCTGATTGTCCACCTCGTGGTAGGACAAACTGGTTTCTTCGGCGTAAGCGATCCTTGGAGCCCTTGGGTGTTGAGTTTCGTCTTCGTCACTAGCGCGATGTGGTGGTTGGGTTTTGGGATGCAATTGTTTAGGAATACACCAGAGCCTCAGATACTAATCCCGAAGGAATACGGTTCTGCTACGGAAGCTATTAGAGATGGTATCAGGGAAGTAAAGAAGACCTTCGGGGAAATTCGTAAATTCAAGATTCTCGCAATTTACCTTGCGTCATACCTTATGTTCTTTGATGGAATCAACACCATAGGAGGGATGGCCTCGGCTTTCGGAGACTCTGTCCTGCGACTGGATCCGACAATGAACTTCGTCCTATTGCTGATGGTGAATATTACAGCAGTGCCGATGACGGTAATTGGGGGCAAGCTAGCAAACAGGTTCGGAACGAAGAGGGTCCTCGGATGGTCCTTGGGAGTGTACTCAGTGGTTGCCATACTTGCTGTTGGGTTCGCCCCGCTGGAGCTTGAAGACGATCACGAGCGCTATGACTTCCAGTACGACTTCAATCCCGAGATAGGAGGGGAGGGGGAGTACGAACTGAATACCCTCTACGATAGAGGGGTCAAGGGCTGGGTCAGCAAGACCGGGCAGGGGGATCAGGCATTTCGAGAGTCTTTCTTCGAAAACATGTTCGAAACCCTACCGGGAGATAGTGATAACGTTAGGTGGAGTGAAGATGACGTGCCCCTAGAATCCATCACTGATGGCCAAGCTCTGGAGATTATAGAAGAGATGGGGATTATGAGAGATCACAGGTTTTCTTTCTCCTTCAGAGGAGGAGATCAGGATGGTAGAAGATCTGTAGGTGATGAGCATCCGACAATCATTGAAGGGAAACTTGCCGACTGGTGGCCAAACCTACTGAGAGACAAAGTGTGGGAGCCTCTGAACTTTGGCGTAAGTCGGCAGTGGATAATGCTAGGTATGATGGTAGGAGTTGTCATGGGGACAGCGGGAGCACAGGCCAGAAGCCTCTTCACGATGCTTACTCCATCCTCGAGGTCCACTGAATTCTTCGGTTTCTTCGGATTCATAGGAAAGGCAGCTGCGGTTTTCGGCCCCATCGTCTATGCAATCAGTGCAGCCACGATGGGTAGCAGAATGGCAGTGGCCAGCGTAGTTGTCGTCATCCTAATAGGCTGGTCTCTATTCATCTTCATTGACGTCGAAGAAGGAGTCAGGGTCGCTAGGCAAGAGGATGTCGGAGCAGGATTGATTCGCGATGGAGGTACTGAAGAATGAATTTTTCATTGGTCCAACACTTACTTACGATACCTGTGGCAATTTTCTCTGCCGTAGTCTGGGGTATTGCTGCAGTACCCTCTTACCTACTCTTCATGGAGATCTCGAAATGGTCCAAGGCCCAGGATTTCTGGATCGAAGCTTTCGGCATTTGTGTGGGGTTGGGAATTGGATACTTGTTATGGGGGTTGACATTGCTGCTGATATGCGGCATCCTTGGTGGATTATTGCGGCCTCCTCTGAAAGAAGGGCGATACCCCCTCAATAGTTGGGTCACCATTGCTTGGGCATGGTCACTAGTTTTCCATAAGGTTGCACAGATGTTTATCAAGAATATAGTACCGTCACTACAGGTTAACATATACTACAAACTAATGGGGGCAAAGATTGGAAAGGGCGTGCAGATTCTCACGGATTCGCTGAATGATGCTCATATGGTGACCCTTGGAGATGGCGTGGTAGTTGGAGGAAATGCGACAATAAATGGGCATCTGGTCGAGAGGGGGGAGATTGTCCTGGCTCCTGTGTGTGTTGGGAACAACGCAGTGGTTGGAGGGGGAAGCACCGTGCAACCCGGATGCATTATCGGTGAAGGAGCGGTCGTAGCATCTAGAGCCGTAGTTCCAAAGTGGACAAATATCCCGGATGGTGAAGCTTGGGGGGGGATTCCAGCAAGATTCATCAAGAGGGTTGGCGAGTAGGGGTTACTCGTTCTCAGACTCGGGTTCATCGGAGTCACCTGGATCTTCGTCCTCTGTTGCCATCTCCTTGATCTCCTCGATTACTGCCTGCTTTTGTGCCTGGAATGACTCCTGCTTGGAGTGAATGTCCTTGGCTGTGGCAATTGCCCTGTCAATCATGTCGTGACGAGTTTGAATGGCCTCATTGAGTTCCTCGAAGAGTTGCATGTGCTGGACGTACCAATCGTCCCTCGCGGCGAGCTCAGATTGTGCGGCTTGGTTTGACTCGTCTATCTCCTCGGCGACCGTGAGAACCTGCCCAAGTCTTGCCTTCTCCCTGTCCAGCAACTCCTCCGTCTTGTCGAGTTTGTTCTCCAAGTATGGGATCTTCGTGTTCGCCTTGGCTAGGTCGACTTCCATCTCGTCCTTCTGCCTGCGTAGGTTTGAGAGGAGGTTGTTGATCCCCTCCTTCTCTGTCTCCTTGTCGATTAGTTCCCGGTTCAGAGTCTCCACCTGGGCCTTCATCTCGCTGATATCAGCCTCTTGCGCCTGATATGCCACCAGGAGCTTGTCCAGTGCTTCCTTGTCCTTGGCGGCCTGCTGCTCGAGTTCTTGGATTGTCTGCTGGGGGTCTGCTCCGGCTGAGTCGTCTTGGCCCATCATCCTCCATGATGCGCAGGTAACCCCGATATAACCCCGGCGGCACTTAGATTGCGGATAAACGGCTAATCAGGGGTTTCCGCAAATAGCTGAGATTGTTGCAGAAAGAGCAACTGTCAGCCTCTTTGATGAGGGGATGTGTAATTTCTCATCAGGGCCATGTGCGTTGTTTCCTGGTCCCGAGGATCCGGTGCACAGGAACATCGCTTTGGGGTATTTGCCCTGCATCATAGCCATGAATGGTATTGTCCCTCCCGTCCAAGTTGCAAGTGGGGGTAACCCTGTCAACTCAGTGGAGGCATCGTGGATTGCATCCGAAACGCTTCCATCGAGTGGTGGGGCGTGAAAACCGTCGGCACATGAGTCTGGGGTGAATGTTACCTCGGCCCCGTAGGGCGGGTCGTCCTCCAGAACGGACTTAGCACTTGCTAGTGCGATCTCTGAGTCGACTCCTGGCGGAATTCTGAAGCTTAGTTTCAGATCCGTATTGGTTCTGAGGACATTTCCTGCGACCTGTACCGATGGCATCCCGTCTGCTCCGATAATCGAAAGTGTTGGCTCCCAATTCATTGCGATAATCATGTCCTCTGTGGATTCAGAGGCCCTCCTTAGCGAATCGACGGTTGGGAACTGATCCCAGATGCTGTCCCCCACAATTTCCCTTAGTGCAATGGCCTTGTCTCTCACTTCTTGGGGAATTTCCACATGCATCTCGGGGATAAGCACTCGACCAGTGGTTGAGTCTTCTACTCGGTCTAGGAGGATTCTCTGAATCCTGAATGACGAGGGGATCGACCCGCCTGAGTTGCCGGAGTGAATTCCCTCGTGGGAGACCTTCACCGAGAGCGTGCCCGAAACAAGCCCCCTGAGGGCCTCTGTCATCCACACATGATCATAATCCGGACCTCCACTGTCCATGACTACAACCATGTCCGGGTCACCGAGTTGATCGGTCAGTGCCTCCAAGTATGGAGGGAGGTCGAATGACCCTGATTCCTCGCATGTCTCAATGATCATTGTACAGTGTGGATGGGGGGCTCCTGACTCTTGTAGAAGCCGAATCGAGGTGGCGCAGAGATACCCTCCGTAACCATCGTCAACAGCGCCTCGGCCAAAGAGCCATGGATCCCTCCTGACTGCTTTCAGGGGATGCAGTCCTTCTGACCACAGGTCTGGCTTCGATGGCTGCTTGTCGAGATGGGAATAGAAGATTGCCTCACCGGGCCCAGTGCCCTCTACAGTGACTATTAGGACTGGTGAGAGGTCACCTATCCTATGAGTCTCATATGACATCCCTTTGATCCCTTGTTTGTCCAGCCATTCGCAGAACAGCTCGATGGTGGCGTCTAACTCCCCCAGATCAGCCCAATCTGGCTCAAATAGAGGAGAGAGTGCCTTGATTTCTATGAATTCAGATAGGCTGGGCAGAATTGAGGTTTCCCAAATCTCATCGCTTCTGTCCATCAATAATCCTAGGTCCATCGTCATGACCCCTACCCTGAGTATTCACTCATGGACTCTTCTACTGAGTTTTCTCGGAGAGCGTACAATTCTTGCACCTCTGATCGGGACCTTGGTGGTATTTCTCCATCTCAGAAATCGGGAACTCTGAGGCAAGAGACATCCTAGCAGTCCTGGATAGTGTCTCCATCAGGTCTTCCTTCGCCCCCTCTAGAATCTCCTTTGGGTATTCCACTAGTCTGCCGGTGAGTCCCACCAGTATTGCTGGGGGTAGGACCTCCCTCTGGGGCAATCCCGCCTCGAGTCTGTCGGACTCTGATTCTTCGAGGGCATGGTGGTACAGCGCCATCTGCAGTCTGTGTTTGTGAAGGAGAGATATCTCAGAGTCACAGGAAGGGCCGCTTGACTCGTCTCCCAGTGCCTCCAATAATCCACTTTTGGAATGGTCGAGAAGAGAGTGGGCCTCAGTTGTCTTTAGGTCTATGGCCCTGATCGTAGGGGGGCCCTTCTCGTTGTTCTCACAGAGGACCAAGTCGATTACTCCGCTCATGTCGATGGTGGTGGAATCAATCGTGACGAGGTCCTCTTCCCCCTCGGGAGTCCATTTGCTTCTACTGACTGAGTCAAAGGAAATGGGCATGGAAACATGGAATGGCATCTCGGTCCTGAGGCCCTCCACACGCCTTCCATCGAACACCGTGCCTCGAACCATCTCACCGATCTTTCCGTTCGAAATACGCTGGGCCATTATGGAGGTGGCCTGTGCTACCTTTTCGTGATTCGAACCCGGCGGAAGAAGCTCGGAGAACACGGTTCTGTGAATGCCTTCATCGGTGATCCTATCATCGGTCTTGGTTGTCCATGAAGCCGGTAGGGGCGTGCTTGGCCCATCTCCTTCGGGACCGGGGTTCCCAATCCCAATCTCGATAATCCTATGGAAAACATTCCCGAATGTCGCAGGATCTACGGATAGAACGGAGTTCGATGTGTTGGGAACTACACGATTGACCGGAATCGAGCCTAGTTCTATGCCTGCTCTTACCTCGAGCCAGTGGCACCTAGGGCATTCGAAGTAGGAAGGTAGCTTGCTGGGTTTTACGCGAACTCTGGTGGAGGACTCCTTGCGTGGAACTATGCTTGATGGTGATTCATCTGCTTGGGTGCCTCGAACAGCTTGATCTATTGTCTCAATCCTCTGGATTGGAGTCAATATCTCAATTCCATCTTCATCGGGATTGGAGAAGCAATCGGGATGGTGAATGATGGTCATCCCCATCTTCTCGTTCCCTCCAAGAGCGGCATCCTCCAGAAGCCTCACTGGATCGAGGGTTCTGCTTCCTCGGTTAAGCAACATTGGTTCTGAATCGATGTCTGATGGATCTAGCCAGTGAGAGTCTGCTTCTCGTCTTCTCCATGACCCCATGCGCAATGATTCGAGCCACATTTGCCCGAGTTGAGGAGCAGATTTGTCATAGGACCATGGAATCACGAGGCCTTCATCATCCAGCCACTGGGTCCCTCGCGGTGATCCTGCAATGATTAGTTTCTCTTCGGCCCTAGTTGCAGCGACGTAGAGTAGCCTCCTTGCCTCTGCATTCTTCCTGGCCCTGTGGAGGAGGGAGACGTGCTCCCAGATAGCCGATATAGGTGGTTTTCCTTCTGCTGGCCAAGGGTTAGGATGACCTGCGAACATCTCCGGGCTGACGATCAACCTGCTGTTCTGTTCGTTCCTCATGTTGGTCTGCCTAGCAGAAAAGAGATCGGCGAGGATGACGACTTTTGCCTCAAGTCCCTTTGAACTATGGATCGTCATAACTTTGACTGCATCGGTTGGGGGGATGGTCGAGGCCTCAAGCGCCTGAGAGCTCCTCTCTCTGAGATCCCTGAGCCTGTCGGAGAGGACTATCGGATCCCCTCCAACCTCTTTGGACAATGCCCTGATTAGATCGACAAACTGTTCCGCATCCTGCCTTGAGACCTGATCGGGGAATGCCACAAGGAGATCTGAGCGGTCGATGGTGTCCTCCAGCAGTTCCACGAGGCTTGAAGAAGAGGCGAGATCGCACCATCTGGAAATCAAGGATTTCTGTCTTTCATTAGAGCAGTGAGATTGCAGGGCATAGAGAAGGTCATCTCCCTTCGTTGAAGAGGATAGGAATTCATGGAGCTGAGAATCACTCATTCCGAAAAGTGGGGATCTAGCCACCCATGCCGCATTGTGTCGGGACATGGGTCTGGCGACGAATTGGACGACCCCTTCCAGTATCATGGCCGTCGGACGATCCAACAGGCCACCTTCGCGATCCACCTGTGCGGGTACGCCAAGGTCATGCAGGTGCCTGATAATGACATCTCTGAGATTCACTCTGTTCGGCAAAAGGATTGTGATTTCTCCGGGTTTTACTGGGTCTTCTGATTCTACCTTCTTCCATGAGTTGTCGGCAGATCTGACTTTTATTGGGATGCCTTCGATGAGGCTTCTCACTCTGAGCGCTATGAGCATGGCCTGTCTCTCCAAGCGATCTAGTGAGCCTGGTCCGAATGGATCAAGATGGGTCTCTAAGTCGGTGGGTGGATCGGTGGAACCATCCGAGTCGGGTGGGCATATCCACTCAATTGAACCTGGCCTCTTCCTCTTTTCTGGGAATGAGTGAAGAGTCTGTGCCGATGCATAGAAGCCCCCCTTGGAAATCAGTCTGTGCCTATTCGAGAAAACATCCGTCCACCACTCGTTCATCGCCCCTAGTAGTCCGCCTTCTGAGCGATAGTTGACCTGGAGCGAAACCATTCCCTCTCTGCGAGCGCGAACCTCCTCCCCTGATGGTGCGGGGAGGTCCCAGTCCGTTGAGTCAAATGGAATCCAAGGGACTAGGTCCCTGCCTCCCCTTTCCGAGTACTCTGAGGCAGTTGCAATACTCGACATGTGATCGTTTCTAGGATCCCTGCTATGGGCCTCTTTCCTGAGAGTTGGTTTTCTGGTAAGTTCTGGAACGCTAGAGTACTCATGCACATTGATTGACCTAAGTGAGGTGGCGAAGTCCAGGAATCCGGTCACCTCTGCCTGTCTGAAAGCATAGATGCTCTGCTTCACGTCTCCAACGTAACATACAGTGGGCTCCCATGGGGTGTCTGGTCTGAGTTGATCTCCTTCTCTGAACTCCCTAGGTCCCCATAGTCTGGATAGCAGCCTCCATTGGAGGGGCGAGTTGTCCTGTGCCTCATCGATGATGAATGCCCTGTACCTCCTCCTAATTTCTTCGAGCAGGTGCTGTCGGCTCTCGAGATCTGTGCGCATGGCACTCAGTCTAGATGCCCATGCTCCAGCAGAGTCTCGGTTCTCCTCGAGATTAGAGATTTCCTCGAATGCTCTGGCGATGTGGTAGTCTCTCCATGGGCTTTCTGCATTGATTGAATCGAGGGCTGATTGTACGGAGGGATGGTAGAATGACCTGCAAACCTCTGGGCAGTTTGCTAGGAGAAGATCCCCTGCTAGCCTCTGGATATCATCGAAGTCATGGACCTCTTCCCTTTGCTTTAGATTCTTCATTACGCCTTGGAACCCAAGATGCAGGAGATGCAGGTCACGAAGGTTCTGTATCTCGGCCTCCAGGGAGAAGTGATGGTTCTTCTTTGGATTCTCTAGCCTCTCCGGGATTTCCAATTGGAGGGTTCGGATGGGTGGTTCCCAATCTAAGGGAATCTCCGGAGGCATGGAGTCATCAAGAATGATTGCGGTTCTTACGAAGTGCAGAATCGTGCTGCCTAGATCATCGGACCATATTCTTTCTAGTTCTGATACTTTCGACTTCATCGTGGATGTATATGCGGACTTGAGACTCTTGTCCTTTATCTCCGCATAACTCCTAATTCCTGCTGACCAAGAGTCCGATGGGAATTTCATTCTTGGGAAGAATTTCATCTCCTTGCCCATCAGTGTTGACGGGCTGACTGTGCAAGTCAGAACATGCCCCATCCAGCAGAGTTTTCCCCAATCATCGGAAGGCGGACCGTTTCTGTCAAGCTCGTCTAGAGAGGCCATCCTTGTCTCGGATGACCAACCGATGGCAGAGGGTGTTTGGAGTGATTCCTTAATCACCTCGCAAACCTCTGTAACAACTGAGTGAAGTCTCTGGGCCTGTTGTGCAATCTCTTCCTTGTCTACAGAGGACATGATCGTCATAAGCATCTTGTTTCGGTCCACGTTGCCCGATTCATCCATTATCTTTCGAGAGGACTCCTCTACGAAGACGGATTTCCCGACGAGTGTTCTGAGGACCCTAGCCGCAGATGTCCTGCCCGAGTAGTGTCGAGCCACCCTGTCCCTTGCTGAGAGGACTTCCGATGCGATTTGAGAAGGTATTCCAGCATCAACTGCATCTCCGATCCGGGTTCTCTCGCTAGCAAGTCTCCAAATGGTCCTGAGTGCAGTCTCGACCAATATTGCCCTTGATGCGTCTGAGACGTTCTCTCTACTGAGTGCATCTCCCAGTTTTCCACGATATGGCGATACCAACTGGGATAGGAAGGAGTCGATTGTCCCGATTGGTGCATCTTCTAGGAGGGTGAGGATTTGCTCAACGAATCCTTGGTTCTTTACTCTGGGGTCGTATCGGTGTTTGCCGTCGTCACCCAAAGGACCTGGTCTGATTCTTGAGATTGCCCTCCTAAGCCGGTCCTTCATCTCATCAGCGGCTCTGTTCGTGAATGTCAGGAGGACGACTTCGCCCGGGAGGAGCCCTTCCCACTGTTGCAGGTTGATTCGCTCGGATGCGGGTGCGGTGACCATCCCCCCGCCGATGCTGGAAGGTCTGGCTGGCTTCGGTAGAAGTCTGGTTGCCCTTTGGTCGGTTGAAAAGTAGTGCTCTATGACCCGATCAACGATGGTGCTTGTCTTACCGGTGCCTGCACCAGCGTCAATTACAATGTGTGAATCGAGGTTCAGAGCTAGGCGCTGAGCCGTGTTTAGTCGAATCAGAATGATCCCTCCATCCTAACGTTACAGGTTTCTCTAACCGGGCAATATCCGCATACTCCTGGGGACGGTGTCGGATGCACCTTCCCCGACCTAGCATTGGAAGAAACCCCCAGGGCCACCGAGAGCCTTTGTGCCAGCCATGATCTGAAGTGGTCACTCTGAGGTTCCTCGTCCTCATCTACGAACCTGTGTGACGCGGAAGTAATTGACGACCTAGTGCCGATATTGAGTTCTTTTTGGGAGTTGGAGTATTGGGAGGAAACCTCGAGGAGGTGTTCTGAGTTGTGACCAATCACAGATATTCCTGCTGCGAGAACCAAGTCTCCTGGGTGTGCTTCCTCCCATGCTCTGGCATAAATTGCGAGTTGCAGTTCTTCGAGAAGGCCCTTGTAATGACGATTCCTAGGCAAGGATGATTCGGAGGTCTTGAGATCCCTGATTGCGACGATTCGCTTGGGACTCCACCCCGTGCCGTGAATTCTGATTGGTGCAACGCTGTCGTCACCTTCATTGTCGATCCACTTTCCTGACTCCAAGTCATGTGGAAGCAGGTCGACTCGATCTATCCACCCCCTGATCTTGATTGGCTGGATGTAATCACCTCTAGAAAACTCGTTGGGGATGGAAATCTCCACGTTGTCAGAGTCATTTTTTCCGATCATCCACTCTATGGATACCGGGGCCGAGTCACCTATCCCTAGTTCTGCTGAGACTATCCCCCCCACCCTGCCAGTAGGAGGGATGGGCGAAGGATCTGCGAGCCAACTGCCCCATTCCTCTCTGGTCATCCCGGTCAACGACCTGAGCCGCTGCGTGGACACGGCGTCTGATCTCTCCAGCCAAGGGGCTCTGGAGTCCAGAGACTCTAGGGCGATCTTCATGATCTCATTCGGATGCAAACCTGATCTCTGGACACTAATATGTCCAGATTCTACGTCGAAATCGCGTTCCTCGCTGGTGGGGAAGTCCAGTATTTGTGCGATAATGTCATGATGTACGTTGTGTAGGAGTTCGCCGAATGTCCTGTTGTCGATGTCTTCGCCCTGCAGTTCTTCCCTTCCCGCCCCCAACTCTCTAGATAACCAACCCATTCTAGGGCACTGCAACCATGTCTGGAGTCTGGTTGGCGACCACACAGAAACATCCTGCGAGGGGGTCCCCGAATGCCCGTGCCTAGAGTCGCTCACCAATGAATCGGTTGGAACCGGAGAGAGAGGTCTAGGATCAATCGATGGGGTCGTCTTTCCATCGAAAATTCCTCCCACCACTGGCCATCTTTGGTTGGTCCTCGGGTTTTCGACTCCAGGAGGTGCTTTTCCATGGAATTTGATTCCCTCGAGAGAGAAGATGTGCTTTCGACCCCCATCAGGTAGGTATCCATCGGTATCGGCAATGGATGGTTGCCTTCTTTCGCGGTCTCTCTGAACGTGGGGGTCTAGTGGGATGGATACTGCACTTGGGTTGATTGGGGTTTTAGTTGGAGTCTTTCCCTTCATTATTAGAAGGCCATCGACCTGTCTGGAGTCCCTGGGAGAGGCTTCGAGTCTGGAGTATTGGTAGGCCCCTCCCTCACTTCCTTCAATCTCAGAGTCTCGAGCCCATTCCCTGATTGGTGCGGCTGGTGGTGCTGTTTCATCCATGCTTGGATCCAAAATTACCACCTCAGGAGAAGCGTGCAAGATATGCTGCAAACAGTGTCTTGCGTCTCTGATTGGGCCATCGGGTCTGAGAATTCCCAATGAATGACGTTCCTCCTCCCCTAGGAAAGGCGCCTTGGGGACACGTAGGTCCCAGGAAGAGCTGGATAGGTTCGCTAGAACCATTAGTTCGGAAGTGCATCCAAGGGTCTCTTCTGGGCTAAGAACTGAAACATTACCAGAGAAGTTTGGACCTCCAGAAATTGCAGCGGATTGCTCTGATAGCGTGATTAGTTCGTCCACCCAATCAGACCCTAGCATTGGAATCTCTTGGCCGGATCTGCGTTGCATCTCCCTTAGGATCTCCCTGTCACGAACAAGAGTCTGAACTGCTGCTGCGGGAGAGAGTCCTCGGCCTCTGTAACGCTCCATCTCGTAATCGAGGTCAATCAGCGACAGGGTGTTCTGCAGCCATTCGTCTCCATCTGATACAATGTCAGGCAGAGGGAGTAGGGTTCCTGTGTGACATCCAATCGGTTGCCCCAGTTCACGAACTATTTCCCTGTCTGGCCTGCGGAGAATGGGCCATAGGGAATTCGCCAAACAGAGGAGCCACCATTGTGTTGCTTCCTTTAGTGGGCCGTCTTTCTCATCGGAAGGTGGTCGGGAAAGTGTCTCTATCCATTTGGAAAGAGCGCCTGGACCGCCTAGAACGTGATCGTTCCTTGCGAGTTTTGTTAGAAGCTCGGAATCTGCGGAAGGGATGATTCCGGAATCCGAGGGATGCTCTGGGGGTTCCTCAAACGGGGTTACTGATTTCTGAAGTGACAAGGCCCTAAGATTCTCGAGTGAGAATGCATCGGACCCATGTGTCATGTTTGCGAGGCACATTATCCAGTGACCTATTGGATGGGAAGAAGGAGCTTCACTCCTCCGCTCGAGGAAAATTCCAATGGACCCAAGAGCCTGTTCCCATTTGTCCTTATTTCTTTCAACGGCAGGATCGACGATTATTATCTCAGCATCCCCTCGGTTGAGTCTCTCTGATACCAATCGAACTGCGACTTCGAAAGAGTGGGCTTCCCTCCTAAGGAGGATTCTTTTTACTTCCGCATCGACTTCTTCCCGGGAGATCCTGTCACGAGGTACCCAGGACGGCAGGCCCTCAGGAACCTTCACTGGGTGCTCATCGACGAGTAGGTTGCCATGGTGGCCTAGTCGGAAGTTTCCGGGGTGTGCGAGTTGGTGTATTGGGCGATGTTTGGACAGAGAAAGTAGCATCTCGGCATGAGATCGGCATATCTCAGGCGAGTGATCGAGCATGATGATGCCATCGATATCGGAAACTGTGAACGGAGTGGTTTCGCTCTCCAATGAGTCGATGATTCGATCAACTGCCATATCCGGATGAGTAAAACGCAGCTTCGTCTCTAGGCGTTCAATGACGATCCTGAAGGTCGCTATGCCTGGTCCATCCCACCTCCCTACTGCCATCTCCCTGGAAAGATGGTAGTGGAGAGCGGCCAGGGCCTCGGTCTTCCCCTTGCCCCATTTCATGTCGGGAAGTGGATTGATGAGAGGGAAACCCAGCCCTGCGGCTTCCTTTCTGCATTCGCTGTGAAGTACTGACATCAGTGGACCACCCCTCGATAGCACCCGAGGGAGTCTGAAGTCAGCTACTAGAGCAGAAATCAGCGACTCAATTGTTTGATGCAGGGTTCGGTCCACTGCTCCTCGAAGATCTATTGATGACAATGCTTGCATTCTAGATTTCTCGGTGGGATAGATGATCAGTATTCGTCCGTGGGCGTTCGGGTCTGTGCTTGGGATTCCCAATGACTGGTGCCTGATCTGCTCTTTGAGCCATTCTGGCATTCCTCCCCGAGGGACCTCCTCGCTAGTCACGCAATGTTCCGTTGACGTCAACATGCCACCTCCGAGCATTGGCCATGCTCGGCGGTGGTTATTCAACCCAACTACTGACATTCATTGCTGTAGCTTGGAATCCCTAGTGCGTCTGGGTACCAAGGCGGCGAGCATGAACAAAAGCACGGATACTGCGGGGGCTGGCAATGAATTCTCCCCATAGTCACTGTGAGTTAGCCAATCCACTATCAGGACGACTGACATGTCATCCCCGTCCCAGGGATTGGGTGGGTCCATGACGATTGAGCCGATTTGTCCCGAGCCGATGTTTACTGCCTCATGGAGAACATGGCTGTAGTTCCCCTTCCCATTGCTCCCATCTGGGAAGTTGGCGATATCTTCGACGAACATCAGCCATGCGCTGACTTCCCAGTTTTCTTCGTCTGAGGACGAAATCACATTGCTCCAGGAAAATGATAGTTTCCCCGAGTCAACTTCCCCCCTCACTGAGAGTGAGAATGAGTTGTTTTGTTCGAATGGATTGCTTGAACCCAGTGCAAGTGCGGTTGAGTAGTCGGTAACCAGACTGTTTGACTTGGTGCTGACTCCGGTGTACATCCTCTCGCCGTCGAAAACCTTGGATGGGGCCGCTCGCTCCATTCCATCCAAGACGGAAGTCTGACTGGATAGTTCCGAGCCCCTCCCGTAGGCGTTTACCCATCTGGAGTCTGTCGAGTTGCTCCCGAATGGGTCCAAGGTCTCGTAGAGGAATCTGTGGTAGTGAATTCTAGTCACGTCGTGACCACGGATCGCCTCGTCCAAGGCCTGTTCTGTCTTGATGCAGTTGAAGCACCAAGTGGCCGTATATACCTCTACGATGCTTGGCAATTCGGAAATTCCGGAGGAGGCGGATGCTTCGGTGGTGTTGTTTGTTAGATCAATGGATATCCCCCCTATGGTTCCGGCTGAAGCGCCTTGGCCGTCCATTATCCTGGCATCGTCCCATAGGTTCTCGCTAGCTGCTGAGGCCTGGATAGGAATTACGATGAGTACTGTCAGTAGGACTGCCGCTAACTGTCTCACAAGTATCTCGAAGTGGTCGAGTTATTGAACGCTTACGGGTAATTGTGAGTTCTCGAAGGCCTCTATTGCCCTGTCTATGTCCTCGTCGGTGATGTGCAGATGGACGACTGCCCTTACCGTTGATTCGGATAGGTCTAGCACGTCAACACCGCTCTCCGACAGTCTTTCGACCAGGTCCTTTGCACCCCCTTCGTCGCAGTCGACATAGACCATGTTCGTCTGTACGGCTTCGAGGTCTACCGCATATCGATCCATGTCGTTGACTGCCTCTGCGAGCAACCTTGCTCTGGCATGGTCCTCGGATAGTCGTGATACGTTGTTCTCAAGAGCGTAAAGTCCTCCTGCAGCGAGCAATCCTGATTGTCTCATGCCGCCACCGAACATCTTCCTCCATCTGTGAGACTCGGCAATGGTCTCGGAGTCTCCTACAAGGACCGAGCCTACCGGGGCACCCAAGCCCTTCGAGAGGCATACGGAAATCGTATCGAAGTCTCTAACCATCCTAGCAGGATTGGATTCGCTTCCCACTACTGCGTTGAACATCCGAGCACCGTCCAGATGAGAGCGACAGTCGTTCCCGTGGGCGACTTCGCAGATGGAGTCGAGTATTTCCTGATTGTATATCGAACCGCCACCCACGTTCGCGGTGTTTTCGACGCACACCAAACTGCAGTCTGGATAATGTGAATCGCTCCCTGCAACCTTTCGGATGGCACCTTGCACGTCATCTGGTGACATCTGCCCCCTCTCACCCTCCACCAATGAGATGGAGCAACCGGCGAGGACGGCATATCCCCCAGCCTCGTACAGGTAGATGTGGCTCTTGCGATGGGTTACAATCTCATCTCCGGGCCTTGTCTGAGCCTTGATTGCTATCGCGTTGGACATGGTCCCAGAGGGTACGAAGAGGGCTGCCTCCTTTCCCAGCATCCCTGCTAATCTATTCTGTAGCTCTATTACAGTGGGATCGTCTCCCAGAACGTCATCACCCACGATAGCCTTCGCCATCGCATCCCTCATGCCCGGAGTTGGCTGAGTGACCGTGTCACTGCGTAGGTCGACTCTGTCGCCGGGGTAATCCCTCATGGGGTTCCCTGGGGATGCGTTTCACATAACTGGTGCGTCTGCAGTCAGAGCTACTTCCTCATGTCCTCTGAGTACAGATACGCCTTTCCACGGTCACCGCCGCCCGTCTTCTTCTTGTTTGCAATATAGAGGATTGCCATGGTCCCGAGAACGATTGCGGGGGCTCCGAACATCAAGAGGGTCATCCAGAGTGGCCTCTCAATATCGGTGCATCCGGTCTGCCCACTGAGTTCCTGCTCGGTACCGGAGGGGCACTTTTCCTGGTCAGTTGAGCCGGTCTCTGAAACGTAGTTGCCGGGATCCGCTGGCAGGCAGGCGATCTTCCCCTCGGTCGATTGGTATGTCCCAGGTTGACACGGGCTCTGTGAAATGGCAGACGAAGATGAGACGAAGTTACCTGGGTCCGCGGGGATGCAGCTGTCCGTTCCCTCGTCTGGCTGGTAATTCCCGGGCTTGCAAGTGGTCTGGGACTGGGCCCCCTCATCTGGTACGTAGTTCCCAGGCATGGCAGGCGTGCATGAATCCTGCCCGCCGAAGGACTGGTACTCGCCCTCGGAGCAAGCAGTCTGGCTGGTCGACCCGGCCGAGTCGACAAAGTTGCCGGGGCTAGCTAATTCGCATGCAGTCTGGCCTGGTTGAGATTGGAATGTACCTGCTTCGCATTGGGTCTGCGAAGATGCCCCGGATTGGTTCACGTAGTTCCCAGGAGAGGCCTCGATGCAGTTCAATTGGTCGCCGGGCTGGTACTTGCCGGCGGGACAGGCCGATGTGGCCGAACCATCCGGGCTAGCCACTTGTCCGGGTGGGGGGCTCTCGCATCCCGTGGAGCCGTTTGCAGACTGGAACTGCCCGGGAGGGCAGGGGGTAGCGCCAGTGGCACCATCCAAATCAACGTAGAACCCGGGCTCCGCAGGAGTGCAGGAGGTCTGTCCTGGCTCAGAGGAATACGTCCCATTCTCGCATTGGATCTGCGAGGTCGTCCCGGCTGGCGAGTAGTATCCCGGATTTGCGGGGATGCATGATGTCTGTCCTGGGTCTGGTTGGTAGCTCCCGGCTTCGCAGGGTTTCTGATCGGTCGAGCCCTCCTCATCCGTGTAGTATCCTGGATCAGTCACCAAGCAGGAGTCCTGGCCGGGAGAGTTCTGGAACTCACCGGGTTGGCAAGGTGACTGCGAGGTCTGCTGCAACCCGTTTGCGAAGAAGCCGGGCGAGGCATCGGTGCAATTTGCCTGACCTGCCGAGGAATATGTTCCAGTGGTGCATTGCTGTTGAGAGTCCGATCCCTCTGATGGGACGTGGTATCCGTGGCCCGCTTGGAAGCACGATGTGGCTGCGGTCAGCATCTGATAAGATCCTGGGGGGCATGGGGTCTGCTCTTCAGCCGCGAAGGAGCTCACGAAGTGACCGGGACTCGCATCCGTGCATGTTGAGCCTCCTGATTCACCCTGATATGTGCCCGAAGAGCACTGGATCTGGCGAATTGAGGCTTCTTCTGCGACGTAGTTCCCGGGGTCCGCGAGGATGCATGAGGTCTGACCTGAATTCGGCTGGTAGCTCCCCACCTCACAGGGGCTCTCTTCAGTAGAGGCGGCTGCCCCGGAGAAATGTCCGGGACTGGCATCTATGCAATATGACTGTCCTGTGCTTGGCTGGAATGTCCCCGGGTCGCAGGGGAATTGCTCGTAGGGATGGACCCCGTCTGCGTAATGACCAAGCTCGGCCTCCAAACAGGTACCACCAGTTGCGAAATAGCCGACTGGGCATCCTTCTGGGTAGGGGTCGAAGAGGTTGACGATCCCGTCGTCGTCATTGTCTCGCTCGCTCATGATTGCGTGCCTTCCGGCGCCT
>Ga0066850_10000473_pt1 | contig 21762 bp, 20 predicted proteins | sample ETNtaG_4_FD_67282 | JGI IMG/M metagenome (GOLD analysis project Ga0066850, IMG submission 67282) | Marine microbial and viral communities from oxygen minimum zone, Eastern Pacific Ocean - ETNP201406SV67 | ecosystem: Environmental > Aquatic > Marine > Oceanic | place: Pacific Ocean: Eastern... | reverse complement strand
AACAGAGCGAAGACAAGCCAGTGGACAAGAAAGGCCGCTAAACCCAACAAAGTTCTTGAGTAGATATACGCGCCGGTCTTATCAATTGCTATTTCCCAACCTTTCAACATCAAGGCTTGACGTTTCGGGGGCAGGGCAGAACATAGAAGGCGACGAAGTTTTGGGCCGTCAGCTACGAGGTAAAAGGTAAAGAGCAGAACAGTCAACGTTTGAAAGATCAACGACATCAGAGCCGTTCCTATCGACACTAAATCTCCAGCGATATTAGAAGCCAAACGCGCAGCGCTGCCGCCGCTCGAAAATTCAGCGACTAGTGCATCCGTCTCGAGAACTATTCCGAATCGGGCTTCTAACCATTCTTCTATCTCTCTTATGTATCCAGGTGCTTCCGCTGTCAACTTGGTGATCTGGTCAGCAAGCACAGAACCCATTGCATACAAAAAGCCAGCAAGCGCCAACAGGATGAGAGCGAACATCGACAACGTAGCTGGCCCTCGTCGCCAACCTCTGCGAGCCAGCCAGTTGACAGCGGGTTCAATTGCGAATGACAAAAATAGAGAAACCAAGATGACAATAATCAAGGAACGCACACGAAGGAGCATCCAGACAAATGCGACTAAGAGGGCCGTCCCGCCGAGAAAAATCGCTGTTGCTCGGGGCACCCATTTGGGCATTTTTTCAACCCGGTCAGTCATGGTGACCTCATAATCTCTAAAAGTTTGTCGTGGATCAACCCATTTGAGGCAATACCGCTGATCGAGTCGGGGCCTGCGCTTAGGTCAAGGTTTGCCTCACCGTTAACATCGCTAAATTTTCCTCCAGCTTCATCCAGAATGACGGGCATGGGAGCAAGGTCCCATGGTGAACAGATCGGGTCGATCATTGCTTCGGCTTGCCCCGTCGCTACTAGGTAATAGCCAAATGCATCTCCCCAGGTTTTCATAAGAGCTTTCGACCTCTTAAGGGCCATAAGCGCAGGGTCCGTAAAGGCGTCGAAGCTACTGGTGTTCACCAAGGCTCCATCAAGCTCTGAAACAGTGCTCACTGAACACCGTTGGCCGTCGTGCCAACAGCCCAGGTCGCGAGCGGCAGCAACTGTTGAATTCAACGCCGGCACATGTATCACCCCCACTAGAGGCCCAGAGTCGTCCGCTACAGCAAGGAGCGTTGCGTATAACGGTACCCCCCGCACGAATCCCCGGGTCCCATCAATTGGGTCGATGATCCAAGTTATGTTGCCTTGTTGTACGGACCCGCCTTCTTCTTCCCCCATGACCGAATGGCCTGGATGGCGTCGCTTCAGTTCAGTTCTGATAAACCGCTCAGCGCTCCGATCTGCGGCAGTAACTTCTGACCCATCCACTTTGGATTCAATTTCTAAACCGGAGCGTCGAAACCAGTCGAGTGTCAGTGACCCCGCTGCTTGCGCTAGTTCGCTCGCCTCGGAGAGTAAGCCTTCAAGAGAAACAGTCACAGGTCACACGCCTTAAACATCATCGTTCGCTACGTAAAATTCGGTGGACGTTTTTCGAAGAAGGCAGTAACTGCCTCTTTCTGGTTCGGTGTGCCAAACAGGGCCCCAATGTGTTCTCGCTCTGAAGCAAAGCGTTCTGCTGTAGTGCGTTCTGGAAGCCCGTTCAAGATGGCCTTCATCCGTCGAATGGCCTCAGGATTCTTACTTGCTATCTCTCTTGCCAATTCCATGGCAGCACCGTGTGGGTCATCGCTGAGTCGCGTAGCCACTCCAAGCTCTACGGCTTCCGTTCCGGAAATCATTTTGCCCGTAAAGTACATCTCTTTCGCTACATCTAGGCCGACTATAGGCGGCAGCAACACAGAAGCCCCCATGTCCGGCACTAGACCCCATCTGATTTCCAAAACCGACATTTTGGCTTCTGGGTGAATAATCCGTATGTCGGGTCCCATCGCTATTTGAAAGCCAGCCCCTAGGGCATGTCCCGCTATAGCCCCAATCACCGGCACTTCTAATTCTTGCCATACCCAAGCCGCTTGTTGCCCAAGGTGAGTAATGCGACCTTCAAGGTGCTCATCAGTCGCTTCGGCCTGCGTACCTTGCTCATTGCTCCCCATCGCCTGAAACGAGGAGAAATCCAAGCCGGCGCAAAAAGACCTGCCTTCTCCACTTAAGACCACGGCTCTCACATCGGACCGACTTTTTAGTTCCTCTCCCGCATCTACAATTGCCCGAAACATTTTGCTATCGAGCGCATTCAGTTTTTCTGGGCGATTCAATCGCACATCAGCAACGCCGCCTTCAACATTCACCATTACACGTTCAGACATCGATATCCCTTTGTTAGGTGGTAACAGTGTGCCCACTGTGAGTCCACCGGATCAATTGCTAAACGAAGTTAACTCAACCATGGCCAGCGTCGAATCCTTTGGAGCGGCTCTGGTGGACCTTGAGTTCCTACCGGGAAAGTCAACACTGGCACCGTTAATTCGCGTGCTATTCGTTCCGACGGGAACAAAACCAGTCTCGATGTGGCTCCTTGAGGTCGTTCCGCAAACAAAACCACCATGTCCGCCCGAACCTCAGAGGTCGTACGCACAACAGCCCCTGTGAAGCTCTCATTGCGTAACGTTCGAAACTCTACTTCTACGTCTTTACTCGCACACTGAGCTAACAAATCTTTTACTGAATCTGACTCTGGTTCTTCTGGTTGATACACAACGAGCCTGGACCGCCACCGCGCAGCGAGATCGATGAGCCATTCGGGTATTTCTACAGCCATCGACGAAGCGATCAGGACCCGCCCGGGTAACTCGACTTGAGTCGGGTCCGTCGACCCAGTTTCTCCTTCACTGCTTGAACCTTGAAGGTCCTTCGCTACAAGTAGAGGTCCCACAAGTTCGAATAGGACCACCGACCCGAGCACCACAGTCGCAGCTTCCGCTCCAGGGTCTCCTAGGACTTCGCTCGCCAAAACCGCTAAGCCAACTGCTACTCCTGCTTGGGGTGTCAAGTTGACGCCAAGCCGTAGAGCGGTCTTCCAGCCCAAACCGCCAAACAAGCCGCCAATTAAGCCACCGATGATCTTCGCTCCGACCCTTACCCCTATATATACGATGCCGACTATGCCGACACCGCCGAGGTCATCAATATGAATAGAAGCACCCGCTAGAGCGAAAAACAGTAGGTAAAGCGGTTGCTCAATACTTCTGACAGTCCGAAACAACCGCAAAGAAAACGCTTCAGGAGAGACAGAGGCAGCCGTTGCACCCGCCATCAACGCAGCTAGTGGCAAAGAAATATTTAACCAATCTGCAACTGCCCAGCCCAGCAGTATGTGGACCAGAACGAACAAAAGGAGTTCCCCGGAGGTTTCAATCTGAAAGCCGAGCCGTGATATAAACCAGCCTCCTAATAGCCCGAGGACGGTCCCGCCAATTCCGAGTTGGATAAAATCAATGACGGCTGCAGATACATCAGCATCCTGGTCAGCCAAAATGGTCGCTATGGGCAACACTGCTGCGAATGTCGTTGTTGCTAGAGCGTCCGAAACAGCATGGGTCCCTACTACTCCTGTTGCATAATCGCCTTTAGCTTTCACGGAAGTAACTATGTGGGCAATTGTCATTGGTGCCCCAGCGCCAGCGAGTGCCGCCAACACCAAAGCCACCGACCTGTCAGCTCCAACGGCTCGCGTCGCCCAGAAAACCAGGACTGCACTCAATGCATATTGAGTCGCCCCGGTCGTCACTGTCCATTTTGCTGCCCGTAGGGCTCTTGTAGAGACGCGCTCCCCGATGACGAACATCAGAATCGCTAAAGCTATCTCGGTCAAAGGACGCAGAGAGGCAAGCTCATGATCGCTAACCAATTCGATTCCAGATGGCCCAAGCAAAGCCCCGACCAGTAAGAACCCCACCAACTCTGGTAGGTGGCGTCGCGCCAAGAGGCGACTGGCAAGATAAGCCAGCCACGCCAAGACAGCCAAAGCTCCGAGGGTCTCTGTCATCACTGCGACGCTACCGCTCGGTGCATCACCTGCAGGGATTTATGTCGATTTTATGATTCAACTACGGGTTCGAAAGAAGGGTCTCGCTTTTCGACGAAGCTCGCGACGCCTTCTTTGAAGTCCGGTCGTTTCAGGGATTCCGCCATAACACGATTTGATGCCTCAAGGGATTCCGTTCGAGCCAGATCCAGTTGACTCCAAACCTGATTCTTCATTTGCGCCATCGACCACGGCGCGCTGTAGCGCCCTAATTCTCGGGCATATTCAACGGTTGTATCGAGGAGCTGACCGGCTGGCACGACGCGACTAACGACCCCCATCTCTTTAGCCTCTTCCGCTAGGAAAACCCGCCCAGACATCAGGATGTCAAGAGCATTGGAGGGCCCAACGACCCGCGGCAACATGTACGAGACACCGTGTTCGGCGATTAGGCCACGCCGGGCGAATGCACTCGTAAATTTAGCTCCTTCGGCAGCAAAGCGAATGTCGCACATCATTGCGTGTACGAACCCTAGACCTGCACATGCTCCATTGATGGCCGCGACAACCGGTTTCGGTACGGTCAGTGCATAGTCGTGACGCTCACTTCGAAGTTTCACCGGAGATTCTTCTTCTCCATTCCGTGCTCCTATGCCTTGAAGCATGTCCATATCGGCACCGGAACAGAATCCTCGACCGGCACCAGTGACCACAATCGCTTTGGCCTCAGCGGATCCAGACGCTCGATCGAGGGCATCGAAATACGCCGAGCCGAGCTCACTTGTCCAAGAGTTCAGACGTTCAGGACGATTGAGTGTGATCACAGCCACACCATCAATCTCCTCGTAAAGGACTACATCACTCATATCACGCCCCCTTTGGGTAGAGACCACACCATACCTGTTGGGGCGACCTTGCTTCAGGGGTAGTTACGAAGCCGCGATTTCTTCTATTTCGACAGTTTCCATTACATCGCCGACTTCGATAGTTAAAGCTACTTCTATCCCGCTCGACACGAACCCAAACAGGTTGTAGGCGGGTGCAAGTTTCGAACGGCAGTCGTCAATGCAAATGAAGAACTGGCTGCCATTTGTGTTAGGTCCCGCATTAGCCATAGCGACGGCCCCCAATACGTATTCGCCAGTGACCGGTTCATCGTCGAAGCGATAGCCAGGGCCACCGGTGCCGGTTCCTTCGGGGCATCCGCCCTGGATAACGAAATCTGGAACGACACGGTGGAAACTCAGACCGGTGTAGTACCCGTCACGCGCTAAGTTCACGAAGTTGTTGACCGTATTCGGTGCCAATTTAGGGTCGAGGTCCATTACGATCACACCCTTATTGGTTTGAAGAGTCACGCGATAGACCACTTGTTCGTTGATGTTCATTTGAGGTGCTGAAGCCATGGCAGCACCCTACCGCCAGAACACGAAAAGCTGTCAGTCCGTTGAACGCAGAGTCACTCCCGCTAACTCACCGGTGTGCTTTCCATCTTCCATGAAGACCTTGCCATTCACGATTGTCGCGTCATACCCAGTGCCCCGTTGGATATAGCGACCAGCACCACCCGGGAAGTCGTGGACGTACTCAGGGCCGCTCAAAGAGAGCCTGTCAAAATCAATGACGTTAATATCGGCGTACCCTCCTTCGACTATTCGACCTCTATCCACAAGCCCAAACAGGTCGGCTGTATCCGAAGTGATTCTGCGGACTCCTTCTTCGACCGTGAAGAAGCCGGTGTCTCGTACCCAATGACTGAGGAAATAGGTCGGCTGACTGGAATCCATAATCTGCCCGACATGGGCCCCTGCGTCGGCTAGTCCCATCACGATGGCGTCGTCTTCCATCATCGTCTCGATCGCTTCATAGTCTTGGTTCAGTATTGGAAGGGAAAGCATCACGGATCCATTTGAGCGGTCAGTTTCAGAGAGAAAATACTCGACTGGTGTCACTCCAGCCTCAGCAGCTTTCGCCTCCAGAGTGCCCTCTGGCCCAACTCGGTAGTCCGGGTCTTCGGCATCCAAGAGGTACAACCTGCTTAGGTCCACCATTGCGCTACCGCCACCGTGAATTTGCTCAGGATTGTTGGCCTCTTCGATAAGCACCGTGCGCGATTCGGGGTCACGAATTAGGGCGAGCCGCTCTGCGAGGTCCATATGTTGCATCGATTTCCAAGTCGCGCCGGCTCGTGCCCATGGTGTGCGGTGCTGAATCCCAAGGACAACACCAATCGGTCGACAGGTTGTTTGTGGCCGAAGCTCAGCGCCGTTTGAATTTTCTGCAGCTACTTCAGCTAGCGCTACATCACTCATATCCGGCCGGACAGCGTTATAGACCAACCCGAAGGTCGAGGGGCGGCCGCTCCGACGAGTAATTTCGCCCAATGTTCGGATCTCATGTTTTAATCCTGCCCAATCGGCACCTGCCTTCTCAAAGCGTGGAGCAGACTCGAATACTCCCCTGCCGTGACGGCCAAGCACATCAGCGAAAGCAAAGAGTTCGTCGTCATCTGCAAAGGTCCCCGGGATTGGGCGCCCATCAGGTGTTCTATGGAGCAAAGTCCGTGAAGTTGAGAATCCAAGAGCTCCTGCACCTAACGCTTCATCGACGAGGTCGCACATTTTCGCAACTTGATCCGCGTTAGCCGGCTCTTCGTCGAGGCTGTCTTCGCCCATGACATTCCATCTCACAGCAACGTGACCGACCATGCCCCCCACGTTTATACCCTTAGGTAAGCCATCTAGGAAGGAGAGGTATTCGCCGTAAGTTCGCCAGTCCCATGGCAACCCCTCAAGGATCGCTTCCCGGGGAATATCTTCGACTGACTCCATCATTTCTGCCAAATGGGGAATGTCCTCGGTCTTTACCGGAGCGAACGTCACTCCACAGTTACCCATGACCACCGAAGTGATCCCATGCCAACATGAACTTGAGCCAATCGGATCCCAGGCAAGTTGCGCGTCTAAGTGAGTGTGGATGTCGACGAACCCAGGGGTCACGACTTTACCTTCAGCATCAATTTCTCGAGCGCCTTGGCCCTTTATCTCGCCGACCGCCACAATTCGATCGCCTTTGATAGCGACGTCTGCCTTCCGGGGTATCGCTCCGGTGCCGTCGATGACTTCGCCGCCTCTAATCACAATGTCAAACTCCGTGTCAGCCACCGAGACCCTCCATTCAGTCTTTATAACGTCAAGTAGTCGTTAAAAAGTGTTGTCCTTAGTTTCATTGCCAGACTAACCGGTCAACCAAAGTGACACGTCGAGCCTAAGAGATGTACCCTCATCGTTATAAACAAGGTTCAATAGCATTCCAGGTCGGAAAGCTCCTCAAGAGGTACCTAAGTGAAGATGGCATACACAAAAATCCACGCGAAGAAGCTGATCGGTGCTCTCTGCGCCTTGGCTCTCGTGACTGCGGGGTGCTCTCTCAGCAGTACTGCAAGTGACTCCACAACCACTCTTCCAAGTGTCACTACCTCAGCATCTTCAACAGACACCGCAGTAGCGGATGAAACGACGCCAACGACTGGTGTTATACAAACCGCTGCTGAGAGGTATGCAGCCGAAACAACTACCCCTCCCACCTTGACGAACGCTGACACGATAACGACAGCCGGACTAGGGCCAGTACGGATCGGCCAGACGTTGGCGGATGCTCAAGAAGCTGCCGGGGTCACGTTTAATGCCGCATCAACCGGTAGCGAGAGCTGCCAATACTACACACCAGCGGCTGGAGCGACAGGTGCTTCTTTCATGGTTGTCAACGGAGAAATAGTCCGTGTCGATATCTCAAGTGGCCCTATAACCACCAAATCTGGTTATGGCATCGGCTCCACGAAAGACGCCATCAAATCTGCTTTCGGAGCCAAAATTGAGGAGTCATCTGATGGTGCCTCTCTGACCTTTGTCCCGGTTACTGACGGCGACAATCTAATGAGAGTCATTTGGGAACTGGACGCCAGCGGCCTGGTAACTTCACTACGAACCGGCCGAGCATCTCATGTCGCTCCAAAGATCGGGTGCTCAGGAAATTAAAAGATCGATTAACTATCGACCCTGCCCCAGAAGTTCGTAACGACATCAATCCATAGCTGCGTGGTTAGCGCCAATGAATCGACATCGACGCGCTCGTCGTGACCATGGAACCTGCTCATGAAATCAGCCGAGTTCACCCGATCACTGAATAGCCCTGCACCATAGGCTACTGACCCTCTATCGCGGTAAAAACGGGCGTCTGTCGCACCGACAATTAATGAGGGAATTAGTGGAGCATCGGGGTGCGCCTTTTGCATCATTTCTTGCAAGAGGTGCCACATCGGCGTGTCAGTTGACGAAAAGGTGGCTGGGTCGTCATGAATAGCTCTGACTTCAACTTCGTCAAACAAATCACCGAGTGCCTCTCGGAGATGCCGATCGACTTGTTCACTGTCGCCGGGAGCAGTCCGAATATCTACATCTATCTCCACAGAATCGGGTATGACGTTCGTTTTAACACCACCATGAACGACGTTAGGAGAAAAGGTCGTGTGGCTACAGGCATGAAGGTGACGTGCTAACGCTGGTGAGTTTAAATTCGATATTGCATCCCATACCGACTCTGGGTTTAGCAGCGCATCCTTGGTTTCATCGTCAAGCTCTAAGGTCGAGATCTGGTGTTGCCACATTTCCGTCAACTTGGCGGCAGGGCGGTAGTCACCCAGTCTTCTTATGATTTCGGCGGCTTTCAATACAGCGTTATCTGAACCGAATGGCATCGATCCGTGTCCTGGGGTTCCTTTAACGGTAAGCCGTCGCCAACCTAAGCCTTTTTCTCCGGCCGCTAACGTAATTTTCTTTCCATCGGGGGTTTCGGTTGGAAGGCCCCCAAATTCGGTCAAAACATAATCTGCCGCCATGGCATCCCAATGATTTTCCGCCATCCACTTAGCGCCGTAAGTTCCACCTGCTTCTTCGTCGGCAACCCCAAAGTAGACCAAGTCCCCTTTTGGCCTGAAGTCGCTTCGAGCCAGGTGCCGAAAGGCAACAGCCATGGAGGAGGTCAGGTTTAGCATGTCGACAGCCCCGCGCCCCCAGACCTCTCCATCGATCAGTTCACCACCGAAGGGGTCGCGACTCCACCCTTCTGGGCTCACTGGAACTACATCGGTATGCCCCATTAGGCATACCGATGGCGCTGTAGGGTCGGTTCCTTCGATCCGAGCAACCATTGAACGGCGACCTGGGAGACAATCAAACCGCTCAAGGTCGACACCTGGCCCCTCTAAAAAGTTTTCCAACAAATCGCTATTTCGTATTTCTGAACCTGAATCACTCTCACCAGTGTTTACGCACTCATGGCGAATTAGCTGTTGAAGAAGCTCCACTGTCTCGTTGGTCAGTTGGCTGTCGGTGTGGCTGAGGTCACTCATGGGTTAGATGCTAGGGAAGAACTGGCTGGGCAGCCAGCATCACTCGGTACTACCGTTTAGTTATGGCAGAAAATCCCTCGATTGAAACGTTCCGTCGACAGGCTGCAGCATTTATTGCCGCTGCTGTCGCCTCGGATGATGCTTGCCCTGCATATGGTGCGATTCTGCCTCCCGGTTTCCATCACCAAGCGATGCATTGGCAACGATTCTGTTTCAATGAAGGTTGGGCAGGAGTTCATTGGCCCGTTGAGCACGGCGGAATGGGTTTGAGTTCTGAACACAACGTCGCCTGGCACGAAGAGTGCGCTATCGCTGAAGTAGCTCCCTATCTCAACCTGCAGGGAATTGTCCTTGCCGGCGAAGCGATCCTTAGGTCGGGTACCGAACAACAGCGTGAACGTTTCCTTCGGCCCACCCTGAGCAACAAAATTCTTTGGTGCCAACTGTTTAGCGAACCCGGAGCCGGTTCAGATTTAGCTGCTCTCACGACGTCAGCTGTTAGAGATGGGGATCATTTCGTCCTCAACGGGCAGAAGGTCTGGTCGTCTAATGCCCAATTCGCCCAATACGGAATCTTGATGGCCCGCACAGATAGTGATCAACCGAAACATAAGGGCATAAGTTTTTTCCTACTTAATATGGAGCTCGCGGGTATCGAGGTGCGACCTATCAAACAGATGACTGGCGATAGCGAGTTCTGCGAAGTTTTCTTCACTGATGTTTCACTACCTGCTGACTGTCTTCTCGGGGACTTAAACGGCGGTTGGGGTGTTGCTATGGCGGTGCTTCAAGATGAACGTGGGGGTGCGGGCGCTGCCGGTGTTATTAGCCTAAGGAAAAGGCTAGATGCAATGACCGAAAATGCTGGCGCAGTGGACAAAGTCAGGTCCGAGCAACTGGTGCGGGTTCTCAACAGGGGAAAAGCGCTCCAGTCGTTGATGGAGCGTCGAGGCGGAGATCCACTAATTGCACCGATCGCCAAGTTAATGAACAGCGAGCTTGGTTACGACGAAGCTCAGTTAGGTTCTGTTCTACGGGGTTCTGAATCAATGTTGAACTCTCCGTCGACCGACAATTTGCTTTATTCACCAGGCATGTCAATAGCAGGTGGGTCTAGCGAAATTCAACGCAACATAATAGGCGAGCGGATCCTTGGCTTACCTAGGGAACCTCAGGCCACCGACTAGCGGTGCATCAACAAAGTTTCTTGGCGATGGGACGCTATTTCCTTAGCTAAATATTTCCATGACATTGCCGGCTCTGCCTGGTGTGCCTTGCGAGTCGGTACTGCTAGCTCCTGAGTAAGCGTCGAGACCAAGAGTCGAACGGAAATCTGCGGACTCGTCAGCTAATCCAGCATCCAACTGAATTCCAGTGGCATCCGCTATTCGATTTAGACCCTCAAACGCAGAGACCGTCGCTGCCGCTTCGATAACTCCTAGCTGTCCTACACGAGATGCCAGTTCTTCGCGAACCTTATCCAGATCGCTATCTCCTCGAGCAGCCGATTCAGCGTATCGAACTAGAAGCTCGCCGTTTTCTACTTCGGCACCGACCTCTAGCCGAGCAAGGTCTACCTCGGACCTGATTGCTTCGCTGCTCGCACGGAGCAACGATACGTGTGCCGCTGTTCAGTAAAAACACTCATTTAAAGCCGATACGGTGGACGCCACAAGCTCGACTTGGGGTCTGGTAAGCCCTCGATCCCACACAAGGTCAGCGAACTGGGGTCCGCGGCTGTAGTGACTTTGGACAATTTCGCGCCACAAAATTTCAGTATCTGGAACTAGGGATGCTGCCCGCGACACGTTGGCTAAAGATTTATCGATTGTTTGGCTTACCCAAGCCCCGACGTCTCCCACTCCATCTGGTCTAATCCGGTTTGGCATTCCGTCCCCTGCTTTGGGCAGGTCACGTAGGGGTAGACCCAGACAGCGAGCGAAGCTATCGATCACATACTGGGTGGAAATGACAGTAGCTAGCTCCACATAAGCCTCCTCGGTAATCGATTCGATTACTTGGGATGCCCATTTTTCTGATAGCCGCCCTGGATCTGTGGTCAATCTATGTACAAAATCGATTGCCGCTGGAGGGAGATTCGATATGGAATCGTGTTCTCCTGAGACCATCACAGGAGAAAGGGCTTCAGAACGTTCACTGCACAAACTGCAGATGAGAGCTTGTCGCGCCTCTGAAATCGCTGCTACTCGCTCCCTCCCTGTCCACCAAGTACCGCAGTTCCCTAGTCGTTGCCAAACTTGCTCATGTGTAGCGGCGAGAGACTCATCGAGTTCCAAAGCGGCCTCAGCGTTAGTGAGAGTCATGAATGGAAACTACTCGCGGACTGGTTGTAGCTGTCAAGCTTGATTACTAATTCCGAATGAGGACAGTCATAGCTCAAAGTGGCTAGCTTCAACTTCTTGGACAGATTCGTCACTGAACGCCATTGGCAGGAGATCACATTCCAACCACTTTTGACGTTGATCTATATCATGTCCTGTGCCCCGAACACCTGAGACGCCGTGTGGAACCACCCAACCTGACTTGTCCCAATCGTCCAGGTCAAATGCGTACCGAGCGACTGATGCGGCATAAGCCCTTTCACCTCTTTCCGGTATGACACTTCCGCAGCAAACTGTGTCACTGTCTCCACGACAGGCGTCGACCGGAGGGTGCAAGTGTCGCGCTTCATGAAGTATCGAAGCCATTGGGTGGGGCGAAATCATTCGGTGAAGGCGACCCCAAGTCCAGAGGTCTGTATCGTCGCCGAGTCTCAGCTCGAGTTCCGTGAGAGTTTCATCTATGCATGACGAAAGGGCTTGGTCCAAATCTTCGTCAGTTTCGAGTCCGGGGATCAGATGGCATTGGTTTTGAACTAACAAGATAAGAGCCGAATCTGCAAGCATTCGGCTAGCAGCCTCTGGTGAAGGCCACCCAGGGGCACCAAACTGCGGGTTCGACACTGCGAGTCGCTCCCCGACGCTTTCGCACCACCGGCGGCGAATTACTGCGTACAACGATGCTTCTACGGAGCTTTCCGACACAGCGAAGTCCCACTCTGATAGCGAAGTAAGTAACCACTTGCCCCTCGGGTGAGTGAACTTCGAAACACTTTTTGTAATGGCACCGACTACTGCGGGTGCCCGAAGAGAAACAACATCAGCATGGATCGACTTCATGTCCTCCAGCGAAGCATCGGTTAATTGTTCTATCAGTTGTGAGATCCGCTCATATCTGGCTGGGCCAGCGAAGTCGAGCGAAATGTACGGACTACCTTCGGAAGGTCGGTTGTTCGCAGTTATTAGGTATCCATTAGGTGGGTCACTTACCCCAGGCAGCTCCTCAAAGGGAACAGGTTTCAACTTTGTCCATGAACCGGCCTCGTCAGCTGCTACTGGAGCCCACCGATTGGCTGTGGGACGCTCGAGTACACGGCCTCTGATCTTAAATGAAATATGACCTTGGCGATCCGCTGACAGCATGTTATTTACGGGAATCACCCAAGGCTGGACGGCTGCTTCGAGTTCGTTGCAACTGGAAGCTTTCAGCATGGGAACCAACGAGTCGAAGGTTGTGTCCTGGCCCATTATCCCGGTCCACGCAATAGACAGGGCCACGTTCTCTGCTGGATCTCCAATTACGACAGGACCGCGTTCCGTTGAGCCGCAATAGACGTCAAAGTCACCTCCACCACGTATGGAAAGAGGCTCAGTTTTCCAATCGATGTTTTCTAGGTCTTCGGTTTCTACAAAGAGGTCGGTGTCATCTGCCATGCCATGGGTGATACACCACGCGACTTCGTCGTTGTGACCGAAGTGCGGAAAGCCAGGCACCCCTGGGAATGCCAGCCCAATAGCGTTGAACTCCGGGCATTTCATGTGGAATTGGTGATAGACGTTGGGAAATTCGATGCCCCGGTGAGGGTCGCCCGCCAACAGCGGCTTACCTGAAGCTGTTCGCGATCCGTGAATTGCCCACGAATTAGAGCCACCATCGACATCAACCAAAGCTTCAAGCAACGCCGAATTGGCACTGAGAACGTCTGGCAGTCCTGATAAAAGGTCGAGGGTCGGTCCAGTCATCTGCGCAATGACCGGAGCGTCGTTGATGTTGCCTTGCATCGCTTCGACTAGCTGCGGTCCACAAGTAGCTAGGAGATAGCCTCGCCAAAGCTTTCGGTGAAGGGTTCCCATGAAGACATGACGGATTTTGTAGACGGCCAGACAGTGCCACGCTTCCCAACTTGCGGGCCGTAAAGGGTGATAGCGATACTCTTCGGGAAGCTGGTCTTTATGTTCATGTAACCAACGGTTCACTCCTCGCGAATAAGCCTCTGTCATCTCCTTTGTTTCAGAGGTCAAACCCAGCCAGTCGGTTTTGGAAGTTGCCCACAAACCCAAGCGTTTAAAAAAGGCGTCTTCTTTGGCTCCCTTGTGTCCAACGATTTCAGCCCAACGCCCTTGGGCTTTAAGGCGATCGGAATCCATCTGCCAAATCCGGTCGGCGGCGGCAATCCACCCTTGAGCTTCGAATGCGGTTAGCCGGTCGGGAGCCTGGGCGTGTGCTATCCCCCAGTGATCTCTGCGTATTTTGGTGGTCACCCGAAAGCCGTCGCTAATGCCGTGGCACATTCGTTGATTAGGTCTTTTGCCCCTTCACAAACGTTGAACATTTGAAACAACACGTGCGGCTGGCCTTCGAAGAGCGAATGTTCAACCGAGACACCCGCTTCAGCTAGTCGAGCAGCGTACGCATTTCCTTCATCCCGTAGCGGGTCTGCCGAGCAGGTGGCTATGTACGCCGGTGCGAGACCCGCATGGCTACTGGCTCTCGCTGGAGAGAATCGCCAATCGTTGCGAATGGAACTGCCGTCATGGTCAGCCCCTAGGTAGTGGGACCAGAACCACTCAATTACTTCGACGGTCAACATCGGCCCATCTGCATTTTCTGTGAATGATGCGTGATGCTTTGACGCATCGGTGGCCGGATAGACGAGCATTTGGAGTCTGAGGTCGATGGATGCGTCTCGTGCCATAAGAGCCATGACCGCGGCTAAATTTCCGCCGGCCGAGTCACCTCCAACGGCTAGGCGCTTCGTATCTACACCGAGTTGTTCACCTTCAGTCGCTACCCACTGAAGCGCAGCCCAAGAATCTTCGACGGCAGCGGGAAATGGCGATTCTGGAGCTAGTCGATAGTCGACTGCAATCACGATGCAATTCCCATTCGCGCAAAGCAGCCGACATTCTTTGTCGTGTGTATCAAGGTCACCTATAACAAATCCGCCTCCGTGGTAAAAGACCAGCGCCGGGTGGGTTCCTTCATTTGATGGTCGATACACCCTGATCGGTATTGGTCCGTTGGGGCCTGGGATCTCTCTGTCGCTTATTCCGTTCGGCAGCTCAGGCCCTCCTCCTAGGACATGCGCCATTGCTTGATAACGGTCTCTCGCAAATTCGGGGGTCTGTTCCGTAACGGGCGGGCCATCTGCGCGAGCAGCCTCCACCATTTCAACGAAGGCTTTAGTGTCGGGTTGAAGAGTCATGATTGGAACCTTTTTAGTGGTTGTTAACTAGTGCGCGCTCACGCAGACAAAATTCGTCGGAGAGCACCTTCTAATTCCGGGTCTTGGAAATCGAAACCATTTTCTATAAGGACCGTAGGTTGAAGACGAAGTGAGTCGAGCAGCAGGCTCTTTCCCATTTCGCCCAAAGCGAGGTTGATAGCAAATCCTGGTGCTGGAACAAAGGCTGGCCGACGAAGCACCTTGCCCAAAGTGGCAGCAAATGTTCGTTGAGGCTGCGGGTTAGTGGTTGCAATATTCACAGGGCCTGACACTTTGTTGTCGAGTAAATAAATAATCGACTTAACGGTGTCATTGAGAGAAATCCAACTCCACCATTGACCCCCGCCCCCCAGCGGCCCTCCGATACAAAGCCGGGTAAGTAGAGCCAATCTTCCCAGAGCCCCGGGGCCGTCCGCTAGAACAATCGAGAACCGTGGCACCACTGTTCGGATTCCCGCATCTGCAACCGGTTTCGCGGCAGCTTCCCACTGCTGGCACACTTCAGCGAGGAAGCCCCTGCCGGGCCCTGCGCATTCGTCAACGGTTTCGCTACCGCTGTCTCCATAAAATCCTGATGCGGAAGCTTGAACCAAGCAACTCGGAGGGTTGTCTGCTTCAACGATCGCTGCGGCAATCAAAGAAGTCGCCTCGACCCTGCTGCTGATTATTCGGCTTTTTTTGGACTTGGTCCACCTACCTGCGATGGATTCACCTGCAAGGTTAACCACGCAATCGACTTCGTTCAGAAAGGCCGGAGTAATGGTCTTCCAAGAAACCTCATCAGCGGAGGGCGTCCGGGACACCCCGGTTACTTGGTCACCTCTAGCTCGAAGCTCTCTCGCTAGCGCAGATCCAATAAGGCCCGAGACACCCGTGATTAGAACATTCATGTCAAATAAAAATCTCTTTGTTGAGTGACTATTGGGAGCAGGGTCCCTTATTTACCTGTGAACTCGCCCTTGCGGCGTTCGCCTACCGAGGCAATGCCTTCTTTGGCGTCGTCGGTGGCTGACAGCTCTGCTTGGATGCGAGCTTCTCGCTGCGTAATTTCTCTTACTTCGTCGCCGAGACCAAGGCGTAGGGTCGACTTAATTGCCCGAAGTGCTAGCGGCGCGTTGTTGGCTATTTCCCCAGCCACCTCAAATGCTCGATCTCGCACTGCTTCATTCGGAACACACTCATCGGCTAGTCCAATTTCGACAGCCTCTTCACCTTTATAACGTTTGGCACTGTATAGAACTTGAGCGGCCCGCGAAGGACCCAATAGCCGTGGCATCGTAACGCTCATACCAAACCCTTGATGGATACCAAGTGAAGAAAAATTGGCAGAGAATCTGGCGTCTGGGCAAGTGATCCGGATATCGGGAACCATCGCTAAACCGAGTCCACCTCCAACTGCTGGTCCATGGATGGCACCCACGATGGGGATAGTCACATCGAATAGTCGACCAGACCCTTGGTACAACGCCAGTGTCGCATCACCCCCAACTACTTCATTGTCACCACCGCCAACACCATCCCCCGCAAAGTCGGCACCAGCGCAAAAGGAGCGACCATCAGCAGCTAGCACAGCACAACGAATCGACATGTCGTTTTGCATTTCGTCCAGCGCATCGGCGATGTCATGTATCTGTTTGAAATTCAAAAAGTTGTGAGGCGGACGATCCATGATCACTGCCCCCACATTGCCGTGAATTTCAACTCGAAGACCATCGGCCATTGCATTCTCCTAAAGATCAACTCGGGTTGCTCTTCGGAGCACCGGTTACTCACCCTAATCCAACACTTCGTCAAACCCTATGTGGGGTACCGACGTTGAGTTAATGCTGTTTTTCCGAACCATGACACATCGCGGTAGGTTGGCGCTGAGACGTTAGGGGATGTCATGGACGAGAACGAAGAGCAACAGGTTCACCTGAGAACAGAACAAATTGATTGGGATGACCTTTTGGGCAGACTTCAGGCTCTTCTGCGTATCAGGACTACCCCAATCGGAATGAAGCTGTTTTCAACCGTGGAAGAGATGGAATCGGTACCTCGTATTCGTAGACCAAATGCAATTCACACGACCGACCAGATAGTTGGAATGGCTAGCCGTCTTAATTGGACGGTCGGGATAACTCGAGATGACCTAGTCGGCGATCAGTGTGGAGCCGTAATCGGCCTTCATCCTCAAGACGACGAATGGCTTTCAGGAGAACGGATGAAGGGGGTCTGGTTTGAGACTCTCGAAGACAGTTCGGCGCACCAAGAAGCTATGGATTGTGTTCCCTTCGGGTCTTTTTCAGCGATGGCGGTGTCCCCGTTATCCGCAAAACGCCTTGACCCTCCTGACATTTGCATGGTCTACGCAACTCCAGCTCAAATGATCTTGCTAATTAACGGTTTACAGTGGCGCGGCTACAAAAAATTGGAATGGGGATGTGTGGGTGAATCAGCGTGTGCTGATAGCTGGGGCCGCGCACTTGCTACAGGAGAGCCAAGTCTGTCGATTCCCTGCTTTGCTGAACGCAGGTATGGCGGAGTAATGGAAGACGAACTGTTAATGGCTTTGAGTCCTCAAGATCTACTTATCGCTGTAGAGGGTATGGAATTTCTGGCTAGAAACGGGCTGCGCTATCCAATACCGAATTACGGTATTCAAAGTGATGCTCGCGCTGGACTTGGCGCGAGCTACGACTGAAGCAGCTACAAGGGCACGGAGGATCAGTGAGTAATACCTTTACCAAAGCCGGTTTCGATCTCGGAATGGTCACCTCTAACGGCGACCAGATGCTTACTTTCTATCGAGATGTCATAGGAATGGAGTTTGAAGCAACCATCAGCATGGAAGCATTGGGGGTCGCTGCGATGCACCGCTTATGGGCTAACGAGAGCTTGCTGAAGATCGTGGTCCCGACCAAAGATGTCGGACCTGGCGCTGGTGGCGGCATGATGGGTGCAACAGGGATGAGGTATTTCACCCTTGCGGTTAGCAACGTTCAAGCTGCCCTGGACGCGTGTCGCTCAGTTGATGCGCCGATCATTTGGGACCGTCGAGAAGCTCGACCTGGTGTTGTGGTCGGTATGGTCGAGGATCCAGATGGCAACTGGGTTGAATTTATCGAGAAGTAGCGGATTCGAGTCAACTAGATCTTGCTCATTTCCTCCAGCACTATCTGTACCGCTAATTGTTCATCAAACGGGTGATCGAACCTCAGGTCAGCATGTTGGGAGCTGGGCAACACAAGTGAGTCGTGCATTGGCTCTACCGAGGTGATGAATTGTTGTTCAACGCCTTCTGGGTCTCGGCCGCGCTCTTCGACGTCACGCACTAAACGGCGTGCCAAGCGGATATTGCGTGGGGCGTCGATGAAAACTTTAAGGTCCAACCGCTCCCGACACTCGTTTAACGCCAGAAGCAAAATGCCATCCACGATGACAACAGGCGCGGCCTCTACTCGGTAACTCCCACCCGGCCGGGTGTGGCTCGCCATGTCATATTCAGGAACTTGGACTGGCTTCCCTGAGGCGAGGTCATCCAAGTGCGCCACAAATAGCTCAGTGTCTAATGCGTCGGGGTGGTCATAGTTGACTAATGCTCGTTCTTCAGGCGTGATATGTGAAAGGTCCCGGTAATAGTCATCAAAGCAAAGTCGCGTCGCCGGACTTTCGATATTAAGCAACGCCTTGGCAAATGTCGTTTTCCCTGCGCAAGAACCGCCACCAAGTCCAATAAGCACGCTAGCGAACGGTCTCGTTCCAGGGGCCTTCGTCTGCTCGCGGCTCTTTAGGTAAACCCAAAATTCGTTCACCGATTATGTTGCGTTGAACTTGGCTCGTTCCCGCATAAATGGTGCCAGAGCGTGCCGCCAAGAAACTATTAATCCAAGCTGAGGTTGTGTTAGGGGTACCAGCGTCAGCTGCCCCTAATCCCGCCGCGTATGCAGAGTCCCCCTCCATAACCATTGCGTCCGCTCCGAGAACGTCCAAGGAAAGTTCAGTAACAGTCCTGTGGTACTCACTCCAGTTAAGTTTTCCAATGGAACTCTTCGGGCCAGGTGGCTCTCCGTTTAAAAAGGACGTCAAAACTTGCTGACCCAACCAGCGCATTATTTCAACTTTGCTGTGACACCAAGCCAAACGTTGCCGAATACTCTTGTCTTCGGTACGACCTCTCTCTTGGGCCATTTCTACCAAGCGATCTAATTCGGATCTATACCTGAAGTATGTGGTGGTAGCTCCGAAACCTCTCTCGTATCCGAGGAGCGTCATAGCTACCGCCCAGCCTCCATTTACTTGACCTATGACGTTTTCTTTGGGTACTCGGGCATCTGCGAAAAACACTTCGTTGAAATGACTATGGCCAGCAATATTTACGATTGGACGAACCTCGATTCCTGGCTGGTCCATGGGGCAAAGAAAAAAAGTGATGCCTTGATGTTTGGCATGTTCTGGCGCGGTGCGCCCTAGCACGAAGATCCAATTAGCCAAATGGCCGCTCGACGTCCAAATCTTTTGTCCGTTCAGAACCCACTCGTCTCCGTCCAGCTCAGCTTTACAGCCCAGATTCGCGAGGTCAGATCCTGCCCCGGGCTCTGAATAGCCCTGACACCAAAGGTCGTCACCATTAAGGATTCGCGGTAAATAATGTTTTTTCTGTTCTTCGCTGCCCCACTCAATCAGGGTGTTACCTACCATCCCTATTCCGAAGCCGTCGTTGGCGCCGCCGGTGGGTAACCCTGCCTTGGTGAATTCTTCAGCAATAATCACGTTCTCGTTAACCGAAAGGCCCGGGCCACCGTAGTCACTTGGCCACATGGTTGCGAGCAACTTGTTGTCACTCAAAATTCGCCGCCATTCACCTACAAACTCTGCTTTGGGGTCGCCCGTTAAAGAGCCGATCCCCTGCCAATTAGCCGGGAGGTTTTCACTTATGAACTGTTGAATTTTCTCCCTGTAGGACTCTGCTTCTTCTGAATAGGTTGGCTCCATACAAAGGACAGTACCTTGATGGACGGGTTAATGATTACTCGGACTGGCCTCCCTCATCGCGAATCGCCATCAACTTGTTAATCACTCTTTCAAAAAATTCATCATCTTGTAGGCCTGGAACCATGAGTTTGTTGTCGATTACCCAACTTGGAGTGCCGGTCGCTCCCCAAGCCAGAGCGCGCTCCATCGAAGAAATCACGGCGGGCCAAAGTTCGTCATTAGTGACCACTCTCTCAATTAATTCCGCCGGCACTGAAAGGTCTGCAGCTAGATCTGAAAGAAGTTCAGGGTCCTCAATGTCTTTTTCTTCAGTCCAAATCGCTGCATAAAGGCGGTCGTGGTAGATGTCGATCGCTTCCGGCGCAACATGTTCCACCACTAGAGCTGCCTGATGGGCTTTTTTGGTCGGACGAAACCGGCTTGGTGGGTTCATGACCACCCCTAGCTCTTCGGCAAGCGGTGAAAGTGCTGAGAATTTCCTTTCGTTTCCAGTCCCGCCTACAGGAATTTCGGGGTGCAACTCATACGGAAGCCACGTAATTTCGACTTGATGACGTTCATTCAGACGGACCGCCCGGGCCCGCGCTAGGAGGCACCAGGGTCATAGAAAGTCAGACCAAACGATAATTGGCAGCACCATACAGAACGACGGTATACGTTCGCAGAGTATGGACTTCATTATTCCCACCGACATTCAACATTTACTCGGCGAACTTGATCAATTTATCGAAGACGTCATCAAGCCAATCGAGAACGAAGATGACAACATTAAGTTTTTCGACCAGCGCCGCGAAGATTCCAGAACTGACTGGGAACGGGACGGTCTACCCAACGCCGAATGGGAGGCTTTACTCGCTCGGATGCGCAGAGAGGCAGACGCGGCTGGTTTCTTAAGGTGGCATCTCCCGAATCGTTTCGGTGGACAAGATGGAACCAACCTCGGCATGGCCATCATCCGTGAGCATCTAGCCAGAAAGGGCTTAGGTCTTCACAACGATTTACAAAACGAGAACTCCATCATCGGAAATTTCCCAACCGTTTTGATGATGGAAAGGTACGGATCCGAGGAACAACAGCAGTACTGGATACCCAAGATGCTCGAAGGAACTGCTCGTATCGGCTTTGGGTTAACTGAGCCACTTCATGGTTCCGATGCTACGTGGATGGAGACCACCGCCGTTCGCGATGGCGACGAGTGGATCATAAATGGTGAGAAATACTGGAACACTGGACTTCACCATGCAACGCACGATTACATCTTCGCCCGAACTTCCGGTTCACCAGGTGAAGGTCATGGCATCACTTGTTTCATAGTCCCCGTCGATTCTTCAGGCTTCAGCGTTGAGGAGTTCATGTGGACCTTCAACATGCCCACAGATCATGCCCATGTCCGACTTACCGACGTTCGAGTCCATAACGACGACATACTCGGCGAAGAGGGTCATGGTCTTCAAACTGCGCAATTATTCGTTCACGAAAACCGGATACGTCAAGCAGCCTCTTCTGTAGGGGCAGGGCTCCACTGCATTGACGTCGCTGTTGACTATGTAAACAACAGAACCACTTTCGGAAAACCTCTTTCACAGAATCAGGCGATTCAATTCCCGTTAGCCGAGCTGTACACGGAAGCGGAAATGATTAGGGCACTCATCTGGAAAACAGCCTGGGAGATGGACCAGGGCGTCGACCATATGGAGATTACGGATCGCGTAGCTATGTGCAACTACAGGGGAAATCGGTTCTGCTGCGACGCCGCCGACCGGGCTATGCAAAGTTGTGGTGGGGTTGGGTATAGCCGAAGCATGCCGTTCGAACATATTTACCGTCACCACCGCCGGTACCGCATCACC
>Ga0066850_10000467_pt1 | contig 21931 bp, 19 predicted proteins | sample ETNtaG_4_FD_67282 | JGI IMG/M metagenome (GOLD analysis project Ga0066850, IMG submission 67282) | Marine microbial and viral communities from oxygen minimum zone, Eastern Pacific Ocean - ETNP201406SV67 | ecosystem: Environmental > Aquatic > Marine > Oceanic | place: Pacific Ocean: Eastern... | reverse complement strand
CTTGGTATAGTTTATTACAGTGGCACCTTTATTTGAAGCGTCAATCAGATTTAGAATTACTAATCTTGAATCGTCAACCCAGCAATCTGAATACTCAAATCCATATTTAAACTCTTCCTTTAGGGGGTTATTTGTATGGCTTTTAAACTTAACACTTGAAGTTCCAGGCAATATCTTTCTGAAACCTAAGTGGTCATAGATTGCCAGTCCAATTCGTATTAACCAAGCTGGTCTCATTTTTTTTGAATGAGGAAGAATAAAACGCATAGGCTTAATAATATGAGGCGCCATTTTTAAAAGAACTTCCCGCTCTTTTAATGACTTTTGAACTAAACGAAACTGGTAATTCTCTAAGTATCGCAGACCACCATGAATTAATTTCGTTGAACTCGAGGATGTGCCTGAAGCAAAGTCATTCATTTCACATAGACATACAGAGTGGCCTCTGCCAGCAGCATCACGAGCAATTCCTGCACCATTGATTCCACCACCGATAATTAACAAATCATAAATTTTGTTAGAACTTGAGTTCATTTATGTTTTTCATTTTGTTGAATTTAGAATGTGCGATTTCAGCACAATTTATTGAATGTAATTTTACTTTAGTGAGATAAATAGATACAAGTAATATTGCTTAATAATATTAAGTTTGTTATTTACAATAAAGTTATAAATCTTGACATTGTTATTGTTGTAACCACTCGAACTGCTTTAGATTCTTTTGGAGGCGCACTTTCTTCAATCCCTGCGCATAAGCTAGGGTCTAATGTTATTTCGTCATTGCTTCAAAAGACAGGTCTCGCTACTCTTTTTATCGGGGGTGGAATGGGGGTTGCTATGGCCGTTGAAAGAGTTTAATAGTTTTTAGTTAACAAAACTTTAATTACTTTCAGAAAGTTCATTTTTAATTTCATTTAAATTTAGTCTCATTTTTGTAGTTGACAAGAATATAAAAAAAATGTAGCCTGTCTATCCAGTCAAGAAGTTTTAGTCTTATAATTGACTAAATCAGAATGTGATTTTTGTAAAAGGAGAAATTGTTGAGCTTTTTAATTTTTTATTGAGGCTTAATAAGAGGGGTAATACTTCTGCGTTAAAGTTGATTAAGAATTAATGCTAGTATTACATTTTTTAATAATAAAGGAGTAAATAATGAAAATAGGAAGTTTTAGTAAGCTATTAATTATAGCCTTATCTAGCTTGGTTTTGTCAGGTCAGGTATTTGCTGACAAAATCAAAGTAGCAGGAGTCTACACTCAGCCACTGCAGCAAAAATGGGATGCAAGATTGCATTTAGCTTTACAGGCTGCAGCAGATAGAGGTGAAATTGATTACGTAAACTCAGAAAAAGTTTCAAATACAGACTACGTAAGAGTACTAAGGGAATATTCTGAAAGTGGAGTAGACCTGATAGTTGGTGAAGCTTTTGGTATTAGTGCTGAGGCTAGAAAAGTAGCAGATGACTATCCAAATATAGCATATCTAATGGGAGATCCTGGAAGTGGGTATGGCGGAGAACATGGAGGTAATTTTTCAGTATTTGATAATTATATTCATGAGCCTTGCTATTTGATGGGAATTATTGCCGGCGGTATGACTGAAACCAATAAAATTGGTATGGTTGGTGGTTATGCAATTGGTGAAGTAAACCGTTTATTCCATGCATTTATGGCTGGTGCAAGATCAGTTAATCCAGACGTTGAGTTTAAAGTTAGCTTTATCGGCTCTTGGTATGATCCACCGAAAGCAAAAGAAGCTGCATTTGCTCAAATTGAAGCTGGTGTTGATGTCCTTTATGCAGAGCGCGCTGGTGTAGTGGATGCTGCTAGAGAGAAAGGTATACTTGCATTCGGTAACGTTAATGATATGAATCAAGAGGAAAATGGCACAGATGTTGTTGTCACTTCAGCTTTATGGCATATGGAAAATGCAATTGATCATGCAATCTCTCGTGTTAAGGCAGGAACTTTTGCTGCTGAGGATTATAAAGAATGGACAATGATGCAAAAAGGTGGAGCTTCTCTAGCACCTTACTATGAGTTTGATAGTAGGATTGCGAGTGATGTTAAAACTAAAGTAGCGGCAATGTCTAGAAAAATCTTAGGTGGTGGTCTTGTAGTTGGAATTAATGACGACGAACCAAAGTCAACCTACTAAGATTATCAGATGAAGAAGTTACAATTTTCCGAAATTTGTAAGAGTTTTGGATCTGTTGTAGCAAATGACAATATTTCACTCTCACTTGATGAGGGTGAAATATTGTCTTTATTAGGTGAGAATGGTGCAGGCAAGACCACTCTAATGAATATACTCTTTGGACATTATGTAAGTGACAAAGGGTTTATTGAGGTTGAGGGTAAAAAATTAGCTCCTGGCTCAACAAGAGCCTCGCTAGATGCTGGAATTGGCATGGTTCACCAGCACTTTACTCTAGCAGATAATCTTACAGTACTCGAAAATATTATCCTAGGAACTGAGCCTTTGACGAGGTTTTGGAGCCAAAAAAAACAAGCATATATAAAACTTCAAGAGTTATCAGAGCGTTTTGGTTTATTAATTAACCCAGATGCTAGAATTGCCGATTTAACGGTTGGCGAGAAACAACGAGTTGAAATAATAAAAGCACTCTATCGTGATGCAAGTATCTTGATTCTTGATGAGCCTACTGCAGTTCTTACACCCCAAGAGAGTGAGCACCTTTTCAAAGTCCTTAAGGGGATGGTAAAAGCTGGCTTATCAATCATGTTTATTTCACATAAATTAAATGAAATACTGGAAATTAGTGATCGAATTGTGGTGCTTCGCCATGGCAAACTAGTCGGTGAGGTCGCCACTAAAAATGCAAGTAAAGAGTCTCTCGCAGAAATGATGGTTGGACGAAAAGTTACTCGACCAGCTTATGAAAAGCTAAAAAAAGGTAAAGCAGTTGTTGAGCTTAATGATGTCTCTTTGAATGCAAAAGAGGGGTCAACTTCACTCAGCAATATAAACCTTACAATTCATGAAAAGGAAATTATTGGTCTTGCAGGAGTTGCAGGTAATGGTCAGGCTGGATTAGCCTCTATTCTTCAAGGCCTTGCTTCTCCAAGCTCAGGAGAGTTAAAGCTCTTTGGAGAGAGGTTAAATAAATATGGCCCTAGTTATCTTACTGAATCTGGAGTAGCCAGAATTCCAGAGGATCGAACAAATGAGGGCGTTATAGGTGAAATGGAGATATGGGAAAATTTCCTTGGTGAGGAATTACGGTCTAAATCGAAATCAGGGTTTTTTATCGATAAAAAGCAAGCAGTAAGTAGTGCTGAAAAATTAATTAAAGAATATGATATTCGTTGTGAAGGTCCACATGCATCTACTAGGTTATTGTCTGGCGGGAATATTCAAAAATTAATTCTTGCAAGGAGCTTGTCCAACAATCCCCGCTTTATTATTGCAAATAAACCAGCAAGAGGACTAGATGAAGGCGCAATTAGTTTTGTACAGCAACAAATAGTAAATGCTAAAACGAAAGGTGCGGGTGTATTACTTATTAGTGAAGACTTAGATGAAATATTCGAATTATCTGATCGTATTGCAGTGATATTTGATGGAAAAATTCAAGGACCTTTTGATTCTAATAAAGTTAACATAAATCAAGTCGGACTTATGATGAGTGGTGAGATGAAACAGAATAGCATTTATGAGAATTAAAACAAGAAGAAATGCACCTTTTTGGTTAATTGCAGCTTTACCCATTCTTTCAATTGGAGTTGCTTTCATTATTGGTGCTTTTTTTATTTTATGGGCAGGTGAATCACCAATCAATGCTTACATAGCCTTGATTAAAGGTTCTTTGGGTTCAACTTTTGCAATTACTGAATCTTTATCTAGAGCAACCCCACTGATATTTACAGGCTTGGCTGCTGCTGTAGCATTTCGAGCAAAATTTTGGAATATCGGTGCAGAGGGTCAATTGTATTGTGGGGCAATGGCAGCAACGCTTGTTGGCACAGGAATGATTGATCTTCCTGCACCAATCATGATACCAATGTTGTTTATTGCAGGCGCCATAGCAGGCTGTCTAATTTTGTTAGTGCCAGTTATTCTAAAAACGCATATGAAAGTAGATGAAGTAGTCACTACTCTGTTGCTTAATTTTGTAATTTTACTATTTGTAAATATGTTGCTAGAGGGGCCATGGAAGGATCCTATGGCAATGGGTTGGCCCCAGGCTGCCAGAATTATTGATAACGGCGTTCTGCCTACTATTGTCGCTAAAAGTAGATTACATCTTGGAATAATTGTGGCTTTATTAATGTCCGTTTTAATGTGGGCCATAATTCGTTTTACGGTTTGGGGTTATGAGATAAGAGCTGTCGGGCATAATCAGCAAGCCTCAACTTTTTATGGAATATCAATAAATAAATCAGTATTAATGGTAGCCCTTTTTAGCGGTGGTTTGGCGGGCATGGCTGGAGTCAGTGAGGTAGCAGGATTGAAAGGCTATTTAACCCTAACTTTGTCCCCTGGTTTTGGATATACAGGAATAGCGGTTGCAATGCTTGCTCAATTGCACCCAATAGGAGTCGTGATTTCAGCTATATTTTTAGCTTCAATTTATGTAGGTGCTGATGCGATGAGTCGAACAATTGACATACCTAACTATATTGCAGATATCTTAGTTGCCATATCTTTATTATCCGTTCTAGTTGGAGCAATGCTGACTCGATATCGTATTGTATGGGGTAAATAATTATGATGGAATTATTTGAAATGATGTTGACAACAGGTTTATGGGCTTCGGTAATCAGAATTGCAACCCCATTAATTTTTGCTACATTAGGTGAATTAATTTGTGAGCGTGCAGGTGTGCTCAATCTTGGAATAGAAGGCATTATGACTATTGGAGCAATGGCTGGTTGGATATGGGTTTATCAAGGTGGAGACCTATGGGGTGGAATTGTATTTGCTGCAATTGTTGGAATGATATTTGGTTTTCTACACAGCTTACTAGTGGTTTACCTAGGGGTGTCACAGCATGTAAGTGGAATTGGAATTACTTTGCTAGCTTCATCTATAAGTTATTATGCTTATACTCTATTGATACCATTCAGTACAACACCTCCAAAGATTGTGCCATTTAGCGTATTTGAAATTCCAATCTTGTCATCGATTCCAGTTATTGGCCAGGCCTTATTTCATCAATCAGCTTTAACCTATTTGTCCTATATATTAGTAGGCGTAACTTTTTTTGTGCTTCATAAAATGCCAATTGGCTTAACAATTAGAATGGCTGGTGAAAATCCAGTTGCTAATGAAGCTCAAGGTATTAATGTTCTTCTAATTCGTACTGGAGCAGTTATGGCTGGGAGTGCATTGATGGCTATTGGTGGGGCATTCTTGACTATGTCTGCATTTGATGCGTTCTATTTTGGTATGATTAATGGAAGAGGTTGGATTTGTGTTGCACTGGTTATTTTTGCATCCTGGAAGCCAGGTAAAGCGTTCTTGGGGGCAATTTTATTTGCATTATTTGAGGCGTTACAGATTAGGGCGCAATTAATTGGTGCAGACGTTATTCCGTATCAAATATTTTCTATGATGCCATACTTTCTTAGTATTCTTGCAATGATGCTTGTTGCTCGAAAAGCAACCTATCCCAAAGCTTTACTGATACCATTTAGACAAGGAGATCGTATCTAATGTTTGACTTACTTATTAAAAATGCAAATCTTCCAGATGATCGAAAGAAATTTGATATTGCTATTCAAAATAAAAAAATAGTAGCTGTTGATAGAAATATTGTGGGTGATGCATCTCAAACTATTGATGCGACAGACCAATTAGTTTCTCCTAGTCATGTGGATAGCCATTTCCATCTCGATGCAACTCTTACTCTGGGCCAGCCTCGCTTCAATGAGAGTGGAACACTGCTCGAGGGAATCCAGCTATGGGATGAGCTAAAGCCGCACTTGACATTAGATCTGATAAAAAAAAGAGCTAGAAAATTATGTCATTGGGCAATAGCAAATGGGTGTCTAGCTATTAGAAGTCACGTAGATATTAGTGATGATCGACTGTTAGCTGTTGAGGCACTTCTAGAATTACAAAAAGAGATGCAGAATTGGATTGATATTCAACTCGTAGCATTTCCACAAAATGGATATTTACGCTATAAAAATTCGATTCAAAATTTGGATAGAGCATTAAAAAAAGGTGTAGAAGTGGTTGGAGGTATTCCACATTTTGAGCGTACTATGAATGAGGGCTCCCAATCCATAAAACTGTTATGTGAAATTGCAGAAAAACGAGGTTTATTGGTTGATATGCATTGCGATGAATCTGATGATCCAATGTCTAGACATGTAGAGACTCTAGCTTTTGAATCACAACGTTTAGGTCTTATGGGAAGAGTTACTGGTTCTCACTTAACCTCAATGCACTCAATGGATAATTACTATGTCAGTAAATTAATTCCCTTACTAAGAGATGCAGATCTCCAAGTTGTCGCAAACCCATTAATCAATATTACTCTTCAGGGCCGTCATGATCAATACCCAAAACGAAGAGGAATGACCCGGGTCAAAGAGTTACTAAATAGTAATGTTAATGTTGCTTTCGGACATGATTGTGTAATGGATCCATGGTACAGCCTGGGTAAGCATGACATGTTGGAGGTTGCCAGTATGGGGCTTCATGTAGGTCAAATGACAGGTATCCAAGAAATGCATCAAATATTCCGAGCCATTACCACAAATGGAGCAAAGGTAATGCAACTAGATAATTATGGTATCGAAGTTGGCTGTGATGCTAATTTGGTTGTTCATCAAGCCAAAAACCCAATTGATGCAATAAGATTATGTAATGCGCGTCTATTTGTAATTCGTAATGGAGAAGTTATTGCGAAGGCTAGTCCTAATCAAAGCGAACTAATGTTTGATACAAAAAAAGAGTCAAAAGTTATAGATTGGACTCTTTAATAATATAACAACTAATAACCAGTTATGAAGCTAGGTTGTTATAGTATTGTCTAAATCATCAGTAAATGGGAGCATGTAAATGAAAAAAAACAATTCTAAATATTATGATGCCCACTGGATGCCATATAGTGGGAATAGGGAATTTAAAGCAAATCCACGAATTATAGTCTCGGCTAAAGGGGCTTACTTCACAGATGATAAAGGAAGGAAAATATTTGATGGCCTTTCAGGTTTATGGACTTGTGGATTGGGACATTCGCGCCCTGAAATTATTGAAGCAGTCAGTAAACAAATTGAGACCTTGGATTACTCCCCTGCATTTCAATTTGGACATGAAAAATCGTTTGAGTTGGCAAATAAAATTATTGAATTTACTCCGAAAGATTTAGATCGTGTCTTTTTTACTTGTTCTGGCTCAGAGGCAGTGGATAGTGCACTAAAAATTGCTCGAGCTTATTGGAGGCAGAAAGGGAAGGTAGGAAAAACTCGTTTGATTGGAAGAATAAAGGGCTACCATGGAGTTAATTTTGGAGGGATTAGTGTCGGTGGTATTGGCCCTAATAGAGAAATGTTTGGGCAAGGCATTGAGGCTGATCATTTACAAGCAACTGCTCTGCCAGAAAATACATTTACCAAAGGTCAGCCTAAAGTTGGAGAGCATTTAGCTGATGAATTACTAAACAAAATATTACTGCATGGCGCCTCAAATATTGCTGCAGTTATTGTTGAACCAATGGCGGGCTCTGCAGGAGTATTTCCTCCTCCAATAGGTTATCTTAAGAGGCTACGTCAAATCTGCGATGCCAATGATATTTTATTAATCTTTGATGAAGTGATAACCGCTTTTGGACGTATGGGAGCGAAGACAGGAGGAGAAGCATTTGGAGTGGCTCCAGATATAATGACTTTTGCTAAACAGGTTAGTAATGGAAGTCAACCGCTTGGTGGAGTGGTTGTAAATAATAGTATTTATGAAACTTTTATGGATACATCAGCACCAAATTATTTGATTGAATTATTTCATGGCTATACATATTCAGCTCATCCTGTAGGCTGTGCTGCATCAATTGCAAGTTTAGGTATACTGCAGAATGAAAATTTGATTGAGCGGGTTAAAAAGATGAGTCCTATATTTGAAAAAGAACTCCATAGCCTCAAAGGTCTGCAATATGTTGCAGATATTCGAAATTATGGACTGGCGGGTGGAATTACTATTGAGTCTGCTAAAAATGAACCCGCATTAAGACCCTACCAAATTGCAATGAAATGTTGGGATAAAGGCTTTTATGTTCGATATGGTGGAGACACTGTTCAATTAGGCCTGCCTTTTATTGTTTCAGAGAAACAAATAAAGGATGTTATTGGAGCCATATCTGACTCGATTAAAGAACTACATTAAAGGAGAATGAAGAAATGAAATTAGTAAAGCACCTTATTAATGGTGAAGTTGTATCAATGGGTGACCCTACTCAAGATGTATTTAACCCATCAACTGGCGAGGTGAGTAAGCAAGTAGAAATTGCTTCAAAAACTACAACTGAAAAAGCTATTCAAGCGGCGCAGGAAGCCTTTCCAGAGTGGCGTGCAACGCCTCCACTTAAACGTGCTAGAATCATGTGTCGGTTCAAGGATTTGTTAGAAAAAAACACTGACAAAGTTGCTCAACTCATTGGAGAAGAGCATGGGAAAATTGCTCATGACGCGCTTGGAGAAATTACTAGGGGTATAGAGAATGTTGAGTATGCTTGCTATGCACCACAGCTCCTCAAAGGAGAGCACAGTAAAAATATTTCTAGCAATATTGACTCTTGGAGTGAGTTTCAGCCCTTAGGTGTTGTGACAGGTATTACTCCCTTTAATTTTCCTGCGATGGTACCATTATGGATGTATCCAATGGCAATAGCTTGTGGTAATTGTTTTGTATTAAAACCTTCTGAAAGAGATCCATCAGCAGCCCTATTTGTAGCTCAATTGTTAGATGAAGCTGGATTGCCAAAAGGAGTAATGAATGTAGTTAATGGCGGAAAAGAGGCTGTAAATACTCTGCTAACTGATGAAAGGGTTCAAGCAGTCAGTTTTGTTGGATCCACTCCTATTGCTAAATATATATACCAAACAGCTACTGCTCACGATAAACGATGTCAAGCGCTTGGCGGTGCAAAAAATCATGCAATTGTGATGCAAGATGCTGAAATGGAAAATACAGTAAATGCTTTAATTGGGGCTGCATTTGGCTCTAGTGGAGAGCGTTGTATGGCAATTTCTGTTGCCGTTGCGGTTGGTTCAGAGACTGCCGATAATTTAATTGCAGGCTTAAAGTCTAAGATGCATGATCTAAAAGTTGGTAACTTTGACAATAGTAATAATGATTTTGGACCACTTATAACCCAAGAGCACATGGAAAAAGTGAAGCACTATATAACCAGTGCAGAAGAACAAGGTGCAGATATTGTTGTTGATGGTCGAAGCGTTGATGTCAAAGGCTGCGAGAATGGGTTTTACGTTGGAGGTACTCTTATCGATAGTGTAGAAGCTTCAATGGAATCTTATCAGAATGAAATATTTGGCCCAGTACTGCAAGTTGTTAGAGTAGAAACTATGCAGGATGCAATAGACTTAATTGATGAACATGAATATGGCAATGGAACCTGTATTTTTACTCGCGATGGAGAGGCAGCAAGGTATTTTAGTGATCAAATAAAAGTTGGTATGGTGGGTATCAATGTCCCATTACCTGTTCCTGCAGCCCAACATAGTTTTGGTGGCTGGAAGCAATCAATGTTTGGTGATTTGGCTGCATATGGACCTGATAGTGTAAGATTCTATACACGAAGAAAAACTATCACCCAGAGATGGCCATCATCGAGTATTAGGGAGGGTGTTAACTTTTCTTTCCCATCCTAAATAACTCTATTAAATCATCTCGAAAGGGCTTCTTAAGGAAGCCCTTTTTTTTTAGTTTAAATATCAAGCTTAACTATATAGCAAATTATGGCAACAATTAAGGTTGACAATTGTTAGAAAAATATGTAGCCTGTCTATTTAGTCAAGAACTTATCATAAGTTCTATTAAGGAAATCGAAAAAGGAGGAATCGAATGAGTAAGTTAAAGTGTGGTCTAATCCAAATGGGTTTAAAAGGTGATGGTACGATGTCACCAGAAAAAATTCGTGATTTAATGATTGAGGCACATATCCCAATGATAGAGGATGCAGCTAAACAGGGCGTAAAAGTCCTATGTTTTCAAGAAGTATTTACGCAGCCCTATTTTTGTCCAAGTCAAGATAAAAAATGGTATACGGCTGCAGAGTCTATTCCTGATGGACCTACGGTCAAGCTTATGCAGGAATATGCTAAAAAACACCAAATGGTTATTGTTGTTCCTATCTATGAAGAGGAAATGTCAGGAGTTTATTACAATACTGCTGCGGTCATAGATGCAGACGGAAGTTTTTTAGGAAAATATCGAAAAACTCATATACCTCAAGTTGCCCCTGGTTTTTATGAAAAGTTTTTCTTTAAACCTGGAAATCTTGGATATCCAGTCTTTGATACTGCTTATGTTAAATTGGGAGTATATATTTGTTACGATAGGCATTTTCCAGAGGGTTGGAGGGCGCTAGCATTAAATGGTGCTGAATATATTGTTAATCCATCTGCCACCGTTGCAGGATTAAGTAAATATCTATGGGAATTAGAGCAACCAGCATCAGCAGCTGCAAATGGGGTTTTTATTGGTGCTATTAATCGCGTCGGAACAGAAGAGCCTTGGGCAGAGCAAATGGGTGAATTCTACGGATCAAGCTATATTGTAAATCCTCGTGGACAAATAGAAGCACAAGCAAGTTATGGTGATGATGAGCTTTTAGTTCATGAAATTGACTTAGATATGGTTCGAGAAGTTCGAGACACTTGGCAATTTTTTAGAGATAGGCGAAGTGACCTATATGGAAGGTTAACAGACAAATAATAATATGGCTAAGGCTTCAAGCTCTAAGATTTCAGAGTCTTCAACGATAGATATTAACAATCTATTTCTGACATTTGAGACACAAACAGAGCCAGTTCATGCGCTTTCTGACATCAACTTGAAAGTTGATTCAGGTGATTTTGTTTCTTTAATTGGTCCAAGCGGTTGTGGAAAGACGACATTACTTCGGGTGATAGCGGATCTTGAAAAACCAACAAGTGGATCAATAACTGTTGAAGGTAAGTCTGCTCAGCAGGCTCGTTTAGATCGCTCTTATGGGTACGTATTTCAAACTCCAGCTCTTTTGCCTTGGCGAAATATTGAGTCAAACATTCACTTACCTCTTGAGATGTCTGGCTACTCAAAAGCAGAGCAAAAAAAACTTTCTCAGCAATATCTATCTTTAGTAAGTTTGTCAGGTTTCGAAAAAAAATATCCATGGCAATTATCTGGAGGAATGCAGCAACGCGTATCCATTGCTCGTGCATTGAGTTTTAGCCCTGATATGCTTCTTATGGATGAGCCATTTGGTGCACTAGATGAGATTACTCGTGATCGTTTAAATGAAGAGTTATTAAGGTTATGGGAGCAAACTCAGAAAACAGTAGTATTTGTTACCCATTCAATCCCAGAGGCTGTTTTCTTGTCTAGTAAGATTGTAGTCATGTCTGCCCGTCCTGGGAAAATTATTGATGTTATTGAGACCAATTTTCCAAAAGACAGAACTCTTGATATTCGTGAATCAAAAGAATTTTTAGAGGTTTCACAACTTGTGAGAGAGGGGCTTAAAGAGGGGCATAGTGATGGAAGCTAATAGGTTTCTTTCTGCGCTTATAGCTGGAACAGTTGGCCCTGTCATGATTTTAGTAACTGCTATTATTATGATATGGTATGCAGGAGCAGTTTATTTAAATAGCTCCTTTTTAATTGATAGATATGAAAAAAATAATATTGAGTGGACTTTTTCCGAATTGGCGTCAGACTCTTGGTCAATGGAGCGACCTGTATTGCCATCACCTCATCAAATTGCAAAGGAGTTAAAGAAAACGATTTGGGATAAGAAAATAACTTCAAAGCGCAGTTTGGTTTATCACTCTGGAGTGACTTTGTCTTCTGCTATGGTCGGCTTTGTTATGGGTGCTTTTCTTGGTATTGTGTTGTCTGTAGGTATTGTTTATGTGGCAGCACTGGATCGATCCTTAATGCCATGGATCATAGCATCACAAACTATTCCAATTCTGGCAATAGCTCCTATGATTGTCGTTGTGTTAGGTTCAATGGGTATTATTGGCTTAGTTCCAAAAGCAACGATCTCAACTTATCTTTGTTTTTTTCCTGTGGTTGTTGGGATGGTTAAAGGTTTAAGGTCACCAAGTATTATCTTGGTAGACCTAATGAACAGTTATTCAGCATCAAAAGCAGAGGTTTTTTGGAAATTACGTCTTCCGGCGTCTATTCCTTATTTATTTGCTAGTTTAAAAGTAGCCATTGCTTTGAGCGTTGTTGGGGCAATTGTAGCAGAGCTTCCTGCTGGTGCTCAAGGAGGTCTTGGTGCGCGTCTACTGTCTGGCTCATATTATGGCCAAACGAGTCTTATTTGGGCTGCTTTGATAACTGCTTCAGTGATTTCTGCAACCCTAGTTACCATAGTTGGAAGAATGGAGCGCGCAGTTAATAATCGTATGGGGCTGCAAATATGAATTTCCTGGCAATAATAAGGTCGCGTCCCTTAAGTGGATTGCTATGTCTTATTTTTTCAATCGCCTCATTTATTTGGTTAAAGCTTGACGCAATAAATGATTACGAACTTAATCCTATTATTGTGCTGACTATTGCAACTGTCGGTTTATTATTTTTTATCATTCGTCAACAAGGATTACTTCTTTTATCAATTTGTTTTGTAGCTTTATTTTCTGGAGCTTGGTCTGTATTAAATTTAATTCATTCATTCGATAAAGGCGTAGTTATGGGTTTGGATGCCTGGTTCTTGGTAAGTGCCTTGTGGTTTCTAACATGGAATAACTTAGTTCAACTATCAGCTTTGAAGACAAAGAATAAATTAATAGAATTATCTCTTAATATAGTTATTCCAGTTTTATTTGGTGCATGGATATTTTTTCTATGGGAGGTTATTACTATAGGTATGTCCGTTCCACAGGTGTTGTTACCTGCACCAAGTCTTATTTGGCAAGTATTTGATGGGTTTGGCGCTACTTTATTTGCTGATTTTTATCAAACTTTTGTTCGTTCAGCAATTCCTGGCTTTATTATGGGAAGTGGTGCAGGATTTCTCGTTGCAATTGCAGCAGATAAGATTCCATTTTTAAGGCGTGGATTAATTCCAATAGGTAATTTTTTTAGCGCGATACCAATTATTGGTATGGCGCCAATTATGATCATGTGGTTTGGATTTGATTGGCAGTCCAAAGCAGCTGTCGTTGCCATAATGACTTTTTTCCCAATGATGGTAAATACCTTAGGAGGTCTTAACGAGACTGATAGGATTGATCGAGATTTATTACACACTTATGCTTCAAGTTACTGGCGAGAACTTTTTAGTTTACGTCTACCAAATGCAATGCCATTTATTCTCAATGCATTGAAAATTAACTCAACTTTCGCTATGATTGGAGCTATAGTGGCAGAATTTTTTGGAACACCCATTGTAGGAATGGGATTTAGAATTTCGGCAGAGGTTGGCCGAATGAATATCGATATTGTATGGGCAACAATTGCGGTTGCTGCTGTTACTGGTTCGATGTTTTATGGAGTATTTGCTCTTTTAGAAAGAAAATTAACTTTCTGGCATCCATCGATGCGAAAAAGTTAATTTAGAGTGAGTACTATTATTTATAAAATTAAGGAGACATGATGAAAATATATAAAAGTAAAACGATATTAGCTGCAATTTGCTCTACTATGCTTCTAGCTTTGAGCTTTAATACGCATGCAGGTGATAAATTTACCCTTCAGACGAAGTGGGTAACTCAGGCTCAATTTGCTGGCTATTATGTTGCATTGGAAAAAGGTTACTATGATGATGAAGGGCTAGATGTAACTATTAAGTCAGGTGGTCCAGATATTGCACCTCCTCAAGTTATCGCAGGCGGTGGTGCTGATATTCTAATTGAGTGGATGCCAGCTGCATTGGCCTCTAGAGAAAAAGGACTTAATCTTGTCAACATAGCACAGCCATTTAAAAACTCTGGAATGATGCTTACATGCCGTAAAGATTCGGGCATAAGTTCGCCTTCTGACTTCGCAGACAAGACTCTAGGAGTTTGGTTCTACGGTAACGAGTATCCATTCCTGAGCTGGATGAGTAAGCTTAATATGGCAACTGATGGAAGTGCAGGTGGAGTGACAGTATTGAAGCAAGGCTGGGGGATAGAGCCTCTTCTTCAAAAGCAAGCAGATTGCGTGTCAACAATGACTTACAATGAATATTGGCAAGTTATTGATGGCGGACTTTCAGCCGATGAGCTAGTAGTTTTCCCATATGATCAGCAAGGTGTTTCAACACTTGAAGATGGCTTATATGTATTAGAAGAAAACCTAAGTGATGCTGCTTTTGTTGATAAAGCTGCGCGTTTCCTTCGTGCAAGTATGAAAGGTTGGGAGTGGGCCTCAAATAATTCCGATGCTGCTGCCGATATCGTGCTTGAATATGACACGAGTGGTGCTCAAACTGAAAAACACCAGCGTCGTATGATGGGTGAGGTTAACAAACTAACCGCGAATGGCGGTAAATTGAATGTTGACGATTACCAGCGTACAGTTGACACTTTGCTTGGAAGTGATTCTGACCCAGTAATTACTGGTGAACCAGTAGGAGCTTGGACTCATAAGGTCTGGGACGCTGCATTTGGTTCATAATTTTAAAAACTAATTTCTTGTAGGAGAATACTATGTCCGTACTAATTAAAAATGGAACAATTGTTAATGCTGACCAATCTTTAAAAGCCGATGTACTATGTGCAGATGGCAAAATACAGGAAATTGGCAGTAATATCTCAGCGCCTAGCGGCGCTGAGGTCATAGATGCTGCCGGGCAGTTCGTTATGCCTGGCGGTATCGACCCTCATACTCATATGCAGTTACCATTTATGGGTACTGTTGCTAGTGAAGATTTTTATACTGGCACAGCAGCAGGGCTTGCAGGTGGCACAACAATGATTATTGATTTTGTTATTCCTGCACCTCAACAGAATATCCTTGAGGCTTATAAACAATGGCGTGAATGGTCGGAAAAAGCGGTTTCTGACTACAGTTTTCATGTTGCCATTACTTGGTGGGATGAAACAGTACATGCTGATATGAAAACACTAGTAGAAAAACATGGCGTTAATAGCTTTAAGCACTTTATGGCATATAAGGGCGCAATTATGGCCACTGATGAAATACTTGTAAATAGTTTTAATAGAGCTTTAGAATTAGGCGCAATGCCAACAGTTCATGCTGAAAATGGTGAAATGGTTGCGCAGTTACAAAGTAAGATTTTTGAAATGGGTATAACTGGACCAGAAGGCCACCCATTATCTCGTCCACCTGAAGTTGAAAGTGAAGCTGCATGTCGAGCTATAAGCATTGCTAATGTTTACGGGGTGCCTTTGTATATAGTTCATGTATCTACTAAACAATCTTTAGAGGCAATTACTAGAGCACGAAATTCAGGTCAAAAGGTTTTTGGTGAAGTATTGGCTGGCCATTTACTTGTAGATGAGTCAGTTTACTTGGATAAAAATTTTGAAAGTGCAGCTGCCCATGTAATGAGCCCTCCTTTTAGAGCAAAAGAGCACCAAGACGCATTATGGAAAGGAGTTCTGTCTGGTAATTTGCAGACCACTGCTACTGATCATTGCTGTTTTTGTGCTGATCAAAAGGCAGCGGGTAAAGATGATTTTCGTAAAACTCCAAATGGTACTGCGGGGGTAGAAAATCGTATGGAAGTTCTATGGCATCATGGGGTAAATACAGGGCTTTTTAACATGAATGAGTTTGTTAAATTAACCTCTACAAATGCTGCACAAATATTTAATATTTATCCTCGCAAAGGCAGCATATCTGTTGGAGCAGATGCTGATATTGTTGTCTGGGACCCAGAAGCAACCAAGACAATATCTGCTAAAACCCATCACCAAAATATTGACTTTAATATTTTTGAGGGTATGGAGGTCAAAGGCTGCGCCTCGCACACCATAAGTGCGGCAAAAGTTGTCTATGCTAATGGTGAACTTAAGGTTGAAAGAGGGGCTGGAAGATATGTTAATCGACCTCCTTACTCTTCCTTCTATCAGGGTTTAGATATTCAGGCAGAGAAAAATAAACCAAAAGCTGTGAAACGCTAAGATTTAATTAATTTTTGAATAGTATAACTACATATGTAACCTGACCAAATGGTCAAATATTTTTCGGAGGAAAATATGAGTGAGAGTAAAATAAAAAATGAGGGAGTGAATATTAAGTCACATCGCCTTAGCAAAAAAGAGATTGAAGATAATTTTTCAGATCTTCATGCTTCTTTAACACCAATAGAGGCACTAATTGAGGCTGATCGATGCTATTTCTGCTATGACGCACCTTGTACAACAGCCTGCCCTTCAGATATTGATGTTCCAGGTTTTATTCAAAGCATAAGAAGTGATAATTTAACTGGAGCAGCAGAGAAAATTTTGTCTGAAAATATTTTTGGCGGTATGTGTGCTAGAGACTGTCCTACTGAGGAGTTGTGTCAGCAGGCATGTGTTCGTAATGATCATGAAGATAAACCAGTTGAAATTGGATTATTACAAAGATATGCAACAGATTCAGTATTGAATAATGGTGTTAAGCTATTTGCAAGAAAAAAAGATTCTGGAAAGTCTATTGCAGTAGTTGGAGCTGGACCTGCTGGTATATCTTGCGCCCATCGTTTGTCAGTCTTGGGGCACAATATAACGGTATATGATGCCAAAGATAAATTAGGAGGTCTTAATGAGTATGGGATTGCAGCTTATAAATCAACTAATGATTTTGCACAACAAGAACTTGATTACATTCTAGATATAGGTGGCATAAATATTGAAACTGGGATGGAGCTAGGAAAACAAATCACTCTTGAAGACCTTCAAAAGCAATTTGATGCTGTATTTTTAGGGTGTGGCTTAGGTACGGTCAACCAATTAAATCTTGACAATGAAAATATTTCAGGTGTTATTGATGCAGTTGAATACATAGCTAATTTAAGACAAACTAGTAATAAAGATGAACTTATGGTTGGGAAAAACATTGTCGTCATTGGTGGGGGCATGACAGCAATAGATATTGCTATTCAAAGTAAATTATTAGGTGCCGAGCAAGTCACAATTGCCTATAGAAGAGGGAAAAATGCAATGGCAGCGAGTGAATATGAGCAGGCTTTGGCCAAAAAGCATGATGTTCAAATTCAATATAATTTATCACCTAAACAGCTGATAACCGATGAAAGTAATGTCTCTGCAATAGAGTTTGATGTCATGAAATCACAAAATGATGGAAGTATTAAGGCAACCGGTGAAAACATTACATTGAACGCAGATGTGGTATTTAAGGCTATTGGACAAAAATTAGTGACTGATGGTTTGACTGATAATAATAGCTTAGAGCTAAAAAAAGGAAGAATTGTTGTTGATGAAAATCGTAGAACTTCATTGACTAAAGTTTGGGCTGGTGGAGACTGTATTCTTGATGGTAATAATCTAACAGTTTCAGCAGTTCAAGATGGCAAAAAAGCGGCAATTTCAATAAACGAAACGCTAAAACAAGGAGCATAATATGGCAGATTTATCATGTAATTTTTTGGGAATAAAGTCACCTAATCCTTTTTGGTTGGCTTCAGCTCCCCCTACTGACAAGGCATATAACGTCAATCGTGCCTTTGAAGCAGGCTGGGGCGGGGTTTCATGGAAAACATTGGGTGAAGACCCTCATATTGTTAATGTAAATGGGCCAAGATACACCTCTCTGATGAGTAATGATCGTCGAGTTATTGGCTTTAATAACATCGAGTTGATTACTGATCGACCATTCCAAGTCAACCTTAAGGAGATGCGCCAAGTTAAAAGGGATTGGCCAGATAGAGCCCTTGTGGCATCTGTAATGTTTCCAATGAATGAGGAGTCTTGGGCTAAGCACATTCCTATAATAGAAGATACAGGTATCGATGGTTTTGAGCTTAATTTTGGATGTCCGCACGGCATGTCTGAGAGAGGTATGGGAGCCGCAGTTGGGCAAGTTCCAGAATATATTAAGCAGGCAACTGAATGGTGTAAAAAATATGCCACAGTTCCTGTAATTGTAAAACTTACACCAAATATCACTGATGTGATTTACCCAGCTGAAGCGTGTCTCGAAGGTGGCGCAGATGCAGTGTCATTAATCAACACCATAAGTTCAATTATGAGGGTTGATTATGACAGCTTAACAATGTTTCCAACAACTGGTGGTATGGGAACACACGGAGGTTACTGTGGTGAAGCAGTTAAACCTATTGCACTCAATATGGTTGCTGAAATAGCGAGAAATGAAAAAACAAAGAATCTACCAATATCTGGTATTGGGGGTGTTACCACATGGAAAGATGCAGTAGACTTTATAGCTTTAGGTGCTAGCAACGTTCAGGTTTGTACAGCGGCAATGGTTTATGGCTTTAAGATTGTTGAAGATATGAAAACTGGATTAAGTAACTTTTTAGATGAAAAAGGCATGAATTCAGTTGATGAACTGATTGGGAAAGCAGTGCCATCAGTTACCGATTGGAAGTTTTTGAATCTAAATCATGTTGACAAGGCTGTTATCGATCAAGATAAGTGTATAAAATGTGGACGTTGTCATATTGCTTGTGAGGATACTTCACATCAAGCAATTCAATATTCCAATAATGAGGGTGATAGAGTGTTTACAGTTAACGATAATGAATGCGTTGGTTGTAATCTTTGTGTCAGTGTTTGTCCTGTTGTTGATTGTATCTCAATGGTTGCTATGACAAGTGGAACTGATCCAAGAACTGGAAAAGAGATTGCATCAGAGGCTGCTGATTGGACAACTCATGAAAATAATCCTCTTAAGGTTTCATGAAGAAATAATGGAGTGATAAATGGGTAATGTATCTGTTGTAGCTAAATCAAAACACAACCCTCGAAGTAAAGAGAGTATACGCGAAGAAAATGAGCTGATTATTCTAGCTGCAGCAGAAAAAGTTTTTGCAATGCATGGCCTTAAAGGTTCTACTACTATGCAAATTGCAGATACTGCAAAATTACCAAAATCAAATATTCATTATTATTTTCATACCAAACTAAATCTTTATCGTTGTGTTTTGGAAAGTATATTGATTGATTGGATGAAGGCTGCTGATACATTTAATACATTTGATGAACCTAGAGAGGCTATTAGGTATTATGTTGGAGCTAAAATGGATTTGTCTAGGACAAGGCCATTTGGATCAAAAGTTTGGGCAAATGAGATTATTAGTGGAGCTCCAGAAATGGAGGAAATATTATCATCTAAATTAAAAAAATGGGTTGACTCTTGCGTTAGTTCAATAAATAAATGGATTGAACTGAAAAAAATTATTAACGTAGGGGATGCGCATACACTTTTATATATGATTTGGGCAACAACTCAGCATTATGCTGACTTTGATTATCAAGTGATGATATTAAATAATGGAAAAAAATTAACGGATCAAGAGTTTGAAGAAAAAAAACAACAAGTGATAGATCTAGTTCTCCGCAGTGTCGGTTTAAATCCATAGTTAATTAGTAGTTTAAGAAAAGTTCGGGAGAATATAAGATGGGGAGTAGTGGAAAAAAATTTAGAGAGCTAGTTACTAAAACTAACCCATTACAAATTGTAGGTACTGTTAATGCTTACAGTGCAATCATGGCTGAGAAAGTCGGCCATCAATCAATCTATTTGTCAGGCGGAGGTGTTGCAGCCTCCTCTCTTGGAGTTCCAGATCTTGGTATTACATCTCTTACCGATGTATTAGAAGATGCAAAAAGAATAACCAATGTGACTTCATTACCCCTTTTAGTAGACGCAGATACTGGTTGGGGTGGTGCATTTAATATAGCTCGATGCGTTCGAGAAATGATAAAGAGTGGGGTTGCAGCGATTCATTTAGAAGATCAGGTTTCTCAAAAGCGGTGTGGTCATAGACCTAATAAGGAAATTGTTAGTACAGCTGAAATGATTGATCGAATTAAATCGGCGGTTGATGCTAAAACAGACCCAGACTTTGTGATTATGGCTAGAACTGATGCACTTGCTGTCGAGGGTATTGATTCAGCTATTGACAAGGCACAGTCATTTATTGAAGCTGGTGCAGATATGATATTTCCTGAAGCATTAAATACCATTGAGCAATATCGAGAGTTTTCTGACTCCTTAAGTGTACCAATTTTGGCCAACATTACCGAATTTGGTCAAACACCATTATTTAGCAAATCTGAGCTTTCTGAGGTTGGCGTAGATATGATTCTATATCCACTCAGTGCTTTTCGTGCTATGAGTAATGCTGCGCTTAATGTCTATCAGCATATCTTAAATGATGGTCATCAACACAATGTCCTAGACAGTATGCAAACAAGGGATGAGTTATATGATTTTCTAGACTATCATCGGTATGAAAAACAATTGGATGATTTATTCAAAAAGGAGAGTAAAAAGTGAGTGAAAAAAAAATGGGTGGCGCTGGTCTTAGAGGTCAGAGCGCTGGAGAGACTTCAATATGTACAGTTGGTGTAACTGGTTCTGGTCTTACTTATCGTGGTTATGATGTAGTAGATTTGGCAAAAAATACATCATTCGAAGAAGTGGCATATCTTCTGTTGCATGAGAAATTGCCTAACTCTCAAGAATTAAAAGACTATGTAGAAAAACTTAAATCATTAAGAGGATTGCAGCCAGAGTTGAGAAATACTCTTGAATGCATTCCTAAAACAGCTCATCCAATGGATGTTTTAAGGACAGGTTGTTCAGTTCTTGGTAATTTAGAACAAGAGGAGAGTTTTGCAAACCAAGCTGATCACGCTGATCGAATGTTAAGCGCTTTTCCATCAATATTAAGCTATTGGTATCAGTTTTCTCACTTTGGAAAAAGAATTGATACAGAAACAGATGATGACACAATTGGCGGTCATTTTTTACATCTTTTGCATGGTCAAAAAGCTAGCGAACTTCATAACCAAGTTATGAGTGTTTCTTTGATTTTATATGCTGAGCATGAATTTAATGCTTCAACTTTTGCTGCTAGGGTTTGCGCTTCAACGCTATCAGATATCCACTCCGCAGTTACAAGTGCTATTGGGACTTTAAGAGGTCCGTTACATGGCGGAGCAAACGAGGCTGCTAGTGCAATGTTATCTCAGTGGAATAAACCTGATATTGCAGAGGCAGAATTACTTAAAATGCTTTCAAAAAAGCAACTTGTGATGGGTTTTGGGCATGCCGTTTATACAGAGTCTGATCCTCGCAATGAGGTTATCAAGCAGTGGTCAAAAAAATTATCTGTTGAGGTTAATGACAAGCATCTATATGATGTATCTGAGAGAGTTGAAGCTGTTATGCGAAGAGAGAAAAATCTATTTGCAAATGCTGATTTTTACCACGCTTCAACATATGAGTTCATGAAAATACCTACCAAACTTTTTACCCCAATATTTGTTCTCTCAAGAGTAACTGGTTGGTGTGCTCATATTTTTGAGCAGAGACACAATAATCGCATAATCAGACCCAACGCAGATTATATTGGGCCAAGTCTTCAGAAAGTCATCCCCATAGAGAAAAGAGGTCAATAAATGAAAGCAGATAGAGTGATTGCAGACCAAGCTCTGCAAGATATAGCAGATTATGTAATTGATTACAAAGTAGTATCTGAGGAGGCCTTAAACACTGCTAGAAATTGCTTAATAGATACTATTGGGTGTGGTTTGATGGCTTTAAAATTTCCAAGCTGTACAAGACATTTAGGCCCATTAGTTCC
>Ga0066850_10000466_pt1 | contig 21967 bp, 36 predicted proteins | sample ETNtaG_4_FD_67282 | JGI IMG/M metagenome (GOLD analysis project Ga0066850, IMG submission 67282) | Marine microbial and viral communities from oxygen minimum zone, Eastern Pacific Ocean - ETNP201406SV67 | ecosystem: Environmental > Aquatic > Marine > Oceanic | place: Pacific Ocean: Eastern... | reverse complement strand
TTTATAATCATTTAAATAAAGAAGAGTCTCTGTTAGGTACCTTGCCAAAAACCCGTTGCCGCCAGATATTAAAACGGTAGAGTTGGCGAGTTTGTCCCAAGGCAGGTCTTGGTTAATTATGAACTCAAAGTCTTCTTTTAGAATTTTTTCTTTAATATTCAAGTTCCGTTATGAATAAGTTCTTCCTGAACTCTGCTCTGTCTAAAAAGGGGAACAGGTCTTCCATGGGAAGAGTGGTAAAACTGCCGTCTTCTTTTTTTCTTACCGAGGCTTTAGGTAGGGTAACGTGATCTGGGTTTATTTTTAGTTCACAAATTAGAGGACCTGAGGTATCTAGAGCAGTTTTAATATCAGCTTTAAGATTACTCTGGTTAGGTATTTTCATGTAAGGTATTTTGTAAGATGCTGATACGCACATTACAGAAGGCAAGGTAAGTCCGCTAGAGGGGTCGCTAATGACTAGCTTTCCGTCAAAGTGACTGTTTTGAGTGGTTCTTATTGAGCCATATCCGTTGTTATTTAAAACAAAAATCTTAATCGGCAAGTTATATCTGCTAATCAACTCGAGCTCTTGAACGTTCATAGTAAACCCTCCGTCTCCGTCAATGCTTATAGTTTCTTTTCCGCTGGCAATGCACCCTCCTATAGCAGAAGGAATAGCGAAGCCCATAGCCCCTAAGCCTTGGCTATTGTATACTCTGGTGCCTTTTTTACATTTAAAGGCTTGCATCGTAACTTCGCTCGAAGCGCCCGAGCTGCCCGGGATCAGTAGAGAGTTTTCTGGTAGAAGATCCGAGAGATGCTCTATAAAGGCATAGTTGCTTATGAGTTCTTTATCTTCTAGGTAGCCATCTAGGACAACTGGGTATTTGTTATATGAATTCTTGCAGTGCTTAAGCCATTTATTTGGAGCCTTGTGTTTCTCTTTTAGGCTTGGGTTAATCTGCTTGAAAAAATGTTTAGCATCTACGGAAAGTGGGTAATCAATGTTTATGCCCAGCTTGTTTATTTCGTTTTCGTCTACGTCAACGATACATTTTACAGCTTCTCTTGCAAAGTGTTGGGGCTGGTAAGCCAGCTGACCGTGGTCGAGTCTGGCTCCTATAACTATAATAAAATCCGAATTTTGTTGATTGAAGTTAGCTCCTCTTTGACCCACTCCCCCGGGTCTTCCAACATATTGAGGGTGAGTCTCCTCTAGAAGGTCTAATGCTTTCCAAGTTGTGAGAACTGGAATTTTTGTTTTTTCTATAAACTCGATGAATCCAGCGCAAGCATCAGAAAGCCTAATTCCGTTACCAGCTAGGACGATAGGCCTCTTCGCTTCAGAGAGGGAATTTAACAGAGATTTAATAGAATTAAATAACTCGTCTTCGTCATCGAAGAGGTTTAATTGGTTAAGTTTGTCGGGTTTGGGGGCTACGTAGCCTTTGAGCTTGTTGGGGTTTATTTCCGCCGCTTGAACATCCAGAGGCATGTCTAATAGAACAGGCCCCTTTCTTCCGTTTGTGGCAAGATGAAGAGCTTTATCTATATGGTATTTAATAGACTTAGGGTCAGAGACGGTAACCGCGTACTTGGTTATCTCCTTATATATAGAAACTGAATTTATTTCCTGAAACCCTATTTGCCTTACCCCCCTATTTCCGACCCGGTCTTTATTTTGAACCTGTCCAGATATAATCAATACAGGTATCGAATCAAGCCAAGCAGAAGCGATTCCAGTCACAGCGTTAGTCGCTCCGGGTCCTGTCGTCACAAGAGCAACTCCGAGCTTATTCGTATATTGACTATATGACTCGGCACAAATAGCCGAACCTTGTTCTTGGAGATTAGGAATTAGCTTAGTATTGCTTTTGGAAATAGAGTCTACTAAATGTATGCATCCTCCGCCAGATACGCAGAAAACGTGGCTTACATATTCTTCTATTCTAGAAGCTACGTAGTCGGATAGTTTCATCTCCAGTAAGATATAATAGTTTTCCTATTAGAGTTCTCTTCTATTTTTGAATCGGTATAAAAGGAATCATTAGGGTAGTGGGTAGAAGAAACTTCTTCTAGGACACATCCATCTTTACTAGAGAAAGAATGTTTCACTAACGGGACGACCGTATAGGTCTCGCCGGTTTTCAAGACCACTTCGGAGTCGTCCACTTTTAAATCAAGTAGACCGTGAAGAACCATAAAGGTTTCCTCTTTCTTTTTGTGATACTGCTCTGGGTGTTCTTGCCCGGGTAACACGATGATTAGCTTCTTACAGTAGTCTCTGTTGACTACGGTAATCATTGCTATTCCGGTCTTATAAAATTTATCTATTCCGTAATGGTGAGATATCTCTAAATCTGCCGACGGGGGATAAATTACTTTGGAATCATTTAAAAATTTTTTAACGTCTTGAACTATATCCCAAGCTTTTTGCCTGAGATTCTCAACTGACACAGATTCTTTTAGTAAGGGTTGATCGGCCGAAATATCTTCGTTGATAAAAAAGCCGCTATACTTTGACATACTATCTGCCAAGTGTTGGTTCTCTGCGCTGGGCCATGCGCAGTAAAACCCGTCTCTAGTTATAAACTCTCCTTTCTTATAGTCTTTTTTTGCGAAGACTCCTCTTTTAAATTGACCCAAGTCAGCCAGTTCTTTCTCTGAGGCGGGTTGTCTTTCGTTAGAGCCGTTAGCGGATAGCGCGTTGGACGCCGCCGACAACCACTCCATCATTTGTATAGGGGTAACTGAGTAAGCGTTGGCTTTGTATTCGTCAGTTTCAACCGCTATGTGTTTTTCTGCGGCGAAGGCTCCTTTAGCGATAGCCATATATATAGCTCTTGTTTCGTCCGGCTCTTCGTGGGTTGAGTATCCGATTTTAACCTCGGGATATCTCTCTTTTAATAACGAAATTTGATTCAGCTCAAGATCTTCAAATGCTGTGGGATATTTTCCAACGCAATGCATCAAACAGAACTCTTTCTTTCTGTGCTGCATAAAGCTAACTACGTTGTCTATGTTTTTAAGAGAAGCTCCCGCGGTCGAAAGGATAACAGGAATATCCAGCTCTTTAATTTTATTTAAAAGCATCCAGTCGGTAAAAGAACAGCTTGCAACTTTTGCAATATCGAAGCCCATTTCTTTTACTTGGTCGACTGAGGGCTCATCAAAAGCTGTGCTCATAGTAAGAAAGCCTTTTTCTTGAGCGTAATCCTTAAGGGTTAAGAATTCATCCTTGGTAAGATTGGTTTCTTTGAATCTTTTTACATATTTCAGATCGTCCCTGTCAGCATAGTCTTTATGTATAAAGGTTTCTAGGTGCCTAAACTGAAACTTCCAAGCGAAATCGAACTTATGTTTAAATAATTCAGCGACTTCAGAAAATTTATCCACCATTAGCTTTCCGTGCTCCACATCTCCCATGTGGTTGTTCGCCATCTCAAAAATAATTAATATCTTGTCTTTCATTTAAAATTCTCAGGTTTAAAATTAAGTAAGTCTTTAACGTTTATGTTTTTGTCGTCAATAAAAATATCGTAAAAAGGTTTATGGAATTTTACTGCGTGAAATTTTACCCCCCATTCACTAAGCTGCTTTCTCGTTAGGTCCTCCCAGTCTTTTCCTGTTAAGCTTCCTCTAGCTGTCCAGTATACTATTTTGTGGCCTTCTTCATATAAGGAGTTAACTTTATTTATATGCTTCTCGATGGGCTTGCTGCTCTTATAATCCTTTTCTTTTGAGTCTTTAAGAGAAGGTGTTTCGCAGATAGTGTCATCTATGTCAACATAAATTACCATATGAACTTATCTTTATAATATTCTGCGATGCTGGTTATTTCTGTATCGAAATTCATTTTTGCCCTCCATCCTAGATTCCGTAATTTACTGTCGTCAAGAGAATAGCGAACGTCTTGTCCGGGTCTAGATATAGAAAAGTCTAAGTAGTCATCTAGGTTGGACTCGTCTTCGTTAAGTTTTCCGAAGCATCTAAGGACTTTCTTGACCGTGTCTATATTCTTTTGCTCGAAGCCTCCTTCTACGTTATAAATCTCGTTAGTCTTTCCTGATTGAATAATAGTAGTAACAGCTTGGGCGGTATCATCCGCGTGAAGCCAGCTGCGGACGGGGGAGCCGTTGTTGTGTAATGGGATTTCTCTGCCTAATTGGACGTATTTGCATGCTTTAGGCACCAGTTTTTCTACGTACTGATTTTCTCCGTAGTTATTAGTTGGTCTAAGTATTACGTAAGGAATGCCGTAGGTCCTGTTCCAAGCCAATACTAGCATGTCGGCCGAAGCTTTCGTGGCTGAATAAGGGTTGGAGGGCTTTAAGAGGTCTTTTTCTGTGTGGCTCCCGGACTCTATATCTCCGTAAACCTCATCTGTGCTAAAATGAAAAAACACAGGAACATCTTTACCTTCTTGTCTAAAGTGGCGAATCTTTTCTAAAAGGTGGTGTACCCCGTTTACGTTCGAATGAACAAATTCATCGCTGCAGACAATAGAGTTTCCGACGTGTGTTTCCGCTGCTACGTTTATAACGTAATCACAATCGTATAAAAAATCAATATCGTTAATGTCCGTTTTCTCAAAAGAAAAGTTTTTATATTGGTTAAACTCGTCCAGTAACTCTGGGTTGGCTGCGTAGGTTCCTTTGTCTACTCCTCTCACATACCAGCCTAGCTCCAAGCATCTTCTGGTTACATAAGAGCCTATGAATCCGAGGCATCCTGTAATGTATACTAGTTTCGTCATTATTTTTTAGATAAGTTTAGAAACCTATTAAAAAAAGTTTTTTTCTTTTCTAGAAACCAATACCTTCTTTTTAACAGCGACGTTTGGTCGTGGTTATCATAGGTATGCGTAGAATTGTTATTTTTAGTTTCCCAACTATAACTGTTTCCTGCAATATCAAGGTCTGCGTCATCGTATCTTTTAAATACGAATCCGTTGTCTTTAAATGTTTTTTCAATACCCGCAACGGATGGACAAGCGCCGATACCGAGGAGGCCTTGATCTAGCCCGTATTCGTGCCTGTATGATACGATATTAACGTCGTTAGAATCTGTTACATGCGTCTCAAAGCTAACTTTATTCGCGTGCATAAGAGTTTTCTCTATATCTCTTTTCCAATTAACTAGGTGGTAGTTTACTCCCCAGTTAAGGATCAAGTCCAATTCTTGTCGATTATTTGTTTCTGGGTCTAAGATTTCCCAGTCTTTATCTTGGTTTATTACTATAAACGAATCGTCATTTACCGAGGGGTCTTGTTTTTTAATTGTATCTCTGGCGGCCTCTAAAAGTTCTGGTCGACCCTCGGCAAACAAAACTTTTGCTCCGAGCTTGGTTCGAAAATAGGATCCTGTTTGGCCTAAAGCACAAGCAAGTTCGAGAACTTTTTTTCCTTTAAACCAATCGTACCCGAGAATTTCAACTGTTTTTCGTATTCGAGCCATTCGCCAATCATGGTAGCTTTCGTGAGCAAACTGAGACGGTTCCGCTATACCGCTTTCCTCTGGGGGGAGCCATAAAACTTTGTTAGGGTTGTCAAAGTATCCTAACTGCTTCCTTATTTGGACCTCTCGATGGCGACGGGAGCCAACTTGGTCCGCGGTTTCAGAGGATAGCGCTCTTTTAGGATCTTCTCTTCTGTTTTCTGTTTTTTTGTTAGCCATTTTTAAAAAAATCTTTTATTTTGCCGCAGACATAGTCTACATCCTCCACGTCCATTCCGTGGTGGGCGCCTAGTAGGAATCCGTTTTTCATTACTAGGTCGGCATTCTTAAACTCTTGTAAATATTGCCTGTATATTGGGTGTCTGGTCACGTTTCCGGCAAAGGTCACTCTAGTCTGCACTCTATTATCTTCGAGGTAGTTTAAAAGATCTAATCTATTTTCGCACTGCAATGGGATAGCTAGCCAATTTGGCTTAATGCTATCGTCTGGTAAAATGATTTGCTCTACGTCTTTTAGATTTTCTAGGTACCTTTCGATATTTTCTCTCCTCTTGTTTTTAAAGGCTTGGAATCTTCGGAGCTGTACAAGCCCGAAAGCAGCGTTCATCTCACTGCATTTCATATTGTATCCCAGTACTCCATAAAGGAATTTATAGTCGTAGGGTATCCCGTCTATATCGTGAGAAAAGCGCTCTGACATTACTTCGCTGTTATCTCCGACTCTCCCCCAGTCTCTATACATCAAACATTTTTTGACATGGTCTTCGTTGTTAAACATTACCATACCCCCTGTGCCTCCTGCGGTTATTACGTGAGACGCGTAAAAGCTGGTGGTGGATATATCGGAATCTTCTGTGCGGGTAACAGTATCCGCCGAGTCTTCTATTACTATAATATCGTCCCTGCCAATCTTTTGAAGCTCGGATTTCAAACCCTTCCAATTAGGTTTATTACCTATTAAGTTAGGAATCATAACCGCTTTTACTTCGTCTGTCACAGCTTTTATTACGTCTGAGACTTCTGGTACGTAGGAGGTGGGGCTAGAATCTACAAACACGGGCTCAAGTCCTAGTTGGACTATAGGAGCTAGGGTTGTAGAAAAGGTTAGGGCTGGGGTAATGATCTTTGTGCCTTTAGGTAAGTCTAGTGAAGCGATAGCTAATAGGCAAGCAGAGGAGCCGGAGTTTACGAATACTCCGTATTTCTTACCGAACTCTTTAGCTATTTTTTCTTCGAACATTTTTGAGCGTGGGCCAAAACCGGCTAACCAACCGTCTCTAAGACATTCGTTTACAGCTTTTATTTCTTCTTCTCCGTAAGATTCAAACTTGTTGGGAGCGTACCAGATTTTTTTAGTACCTTCTTCTCTGTCGAGTTTTAGTCCCGATTTTATTTGCTTTATAATATCCATTCTTACGTTATTTGGTAGTCCGGGAATATGAAGCATGAAGTCTCCCTCGTTCCATCTGCCGTCTCTCCCTTTGTAATCTAGCCCCTGCTGGTGAAACTTGCTGGGATACACGTTATAAACGTAGGAGTTCATAGCTTTCTGGGGAAGTTCTTTTACGAAATCTTGATACTCCGGTTTAATTTCAGACTGAAACATTGTGCCTTTGCATTCCATAATAAATGCCCCTTGTTCCGCCCAAGCTGCAGCGCCTCCGTCTCTTAGTACGTACCCAAAAGATTTATTCTTACCTTCTTCATCTACATAATCATCAAATTGGGAGATAATTTTCCTCAAAAACTCTTTGCATCTGTCAGAGTTCCGAGCAAGAAAACAGTCTATATTCCAATCCCAAATATCACAGCTAACAATTAAATGATAATCTTCATCGATTAAAGACTCTAGTTTTATATCAAAATTAGTAACTAAAGTATCCGTTCCCGTCCAGAAAACCCAATCATATCCTTGCTCGAAAAGGTCTAAAATCATTGGTAGTTTAGCGAAACCAAAATGCTCTATACCTTTAGATCCGAAGCTTCCGAAATCTTCTGTGTTGACTTTTAAATCGTAGCCGTGCTTTTCGCAATAGGCTTTTTTGTTTTTGTAAATTGTCTCATCCGCCATTTCGAGAATAGCTGGATTATTATCGTGTAATGCTGCTACTGCTATTTTCATTTGAAATAAATAATTCTATTGCTAAAAGGATAAATATAATTAGCTGCGTATATGCCGATTTCTATGTAGCAAACTTTTCCTAAGCCCGTCGCTATAGAGCAAGGCAAGGATTCGTTACCTAGAAAAACATCATACTCGTTAATCTTGTTCATTAAGTCTAGTCCAGAGGGAGCCTCATAAAAGTCAAACTCTCTCTCTGTTAGGCTCTTAAAATCCTCATACTCTTCTTGTATTCCGACAAAAGTTATATCTTCGTCGTTGAAGCATTTTAAAAAAGTTTTATAAAATTGAAGAGACTTGCTGCCGCCTCTATAACGCATGCTTCTAGAGATGCAGAGCTTCTTTCTTTTGGGTAGGGAGTTTTCTTTTTCCTCTTCGGCTTTAATAAAGAGCCAAGGATCGTTTAAGAAAGGAGAGTGTAACGGAATGTCAAATTTAGAGGCGTGGTAATCAACGAGATTGGTTCCGACTACAACCTGCTTATTTTCTGGATGCAGCCCGTAGTTTACATCAAAGTTAGGAAACGGGTCCTTGTCGCTGTGTATTTCGAATTCTTTTACAAAATCTTGAGACTCAAAAATTCCTTTTAAGAATTCTGCGTTTTTTAAATTGAATTTAGTGGAGCCGTAATCAGATAAGATAACTTTTTCGTACCCTAAAAACTTAAGCATCTGCATCGAGTAGATGCAATCTCCCATATCCATTCCCATGAATGCGGTTTTCATCTTACTTTAATAGTTCTTCTATAGCGGAGAAGATTTCAAGAGGTCTTATATTGTTTATGCAGGGAATTTTCTCCCGGTTAGAATAGCTAGGCCTCGCGGTGTTTAAGGGGGCTTGTATAAGTTTTAATTTTTTCATCTTAGTGAAAAAAGGATAACACTGCTCCTTGTACGTATGGGCATAGATGACTACGCTGGGGATCTGAAAGCAGGAAGCTAAGTGAGCAGGGAAGCTATCTATTCCGACATGGACTTTTGCCCTCTTCATTAAATAGGCTGACTGGTTGAAGCTGGTTTTACCTATATAGTTAAGAGTGTTGTCGTACTTTTTATTATCTTCGCCTGCTCCTATTTGAGCTACGCTAAGTTCAGGATAATGAGCCTTGACCGTATCTATAACCTCCTGCCAAAAATCGTATGATTTAGATTCGAAGTCTTGCGCTCCGTGAAAAGTTATATAATCCCCGTCCGGGATCTCGCATCGCTCTTCCTTTATGAAAGGGTAGTCTATTTTTAACCCACAATTTAAAGCGTAACATTCAAGAAAGTGCATATTCGTAAGAGTCTTTAAAGGTCGTTATAGGATAAGCTATTTTCGTATAATTATTATGTTGATAAGTCATAATAACTTGAGAATTAAGATACGGAAGGTAAGCTATTTCGTATTCTCCTTTTACATCTCCTATACCTTCTAGCTGAAATATATTCCTCATGTAGTCTTGGTACTCTATCACTTCGTCTACATAGGGGTTTTCTTTAAGGATATCGAAATGTATTCTTTCGGTGGCGAAGTAGAGCTTGCAGTCCGGATAAAGCTCTTTTATAGAACGCAAAAGAGACGTGCTGCAAAGTACATCTCCGGCTGATCTTGGCATTGCAAATAGTATCTTACCTGTCATCTATATGTCTTTTTCCCCCTCTTTTCTTTGAGTTCTTATCGAAAAACTTTTGTTTTACGGGGTCTTTACCTTGGTTCTGCTGCTCTCTTCTGGCAGACATTTCCGCTGAATGATCCCAAAGCTCTCCATAGGTTTTAGCTTTAGTCTTCTCTACGAAATCGGACTCTGAGCCAGCGTCTATTTTTGTGTCTATAGAGGCGTGAGGGATAGTATAGACTCTGTCATAGGCAACTCCGTCAACTTCGTATTCGTGGGCTTCGTGAACGCTTTGAAGAACAGAAATTTGCTCTTTAGTTTCTGGGTTTTCGTATATATACTCAGGCATCTATACTTCTTCGATGATTTTTAGTATTGAGTCCACAGTCTTCTTGTACGAAAAACAATCTTGAAGGTAAACTCCGTCTTCGTTCAGGGGGTTAGATTTATATTTTTCAACAGCTTCTTCGCAAGCGTTAATAAATTCATCGTCATCGAATGTGAATGTGCTACCTTGGTTAAAGGGCTGTCCTTTGTTAAAGAAGATTCCATCGTATACCTCTCTTTTTCCGCTAGGCTCAACCAAGATCGAATTTTTTTCCGTAGCCCAGTCTTTATACCCTGTTGCGTTGAGTATGACAGCATGCTTTCCTAAAGCGACTGACTGAAACTCGGGCAGACCCCATCCTTCTCCGCCAGACATTCCTAATATTATGTTGGCAGAGTTTAGGTAATCATTATACAAACTGTTTTTTTGCATGCTCCCGAGAAAGTTCACGTTAAAGTAGGACTTACCCTCAAGTATTTCGTTTACTAGTCTAGAGAAATCTTCTTGTTTTAAGAAAGGATTTGAGATTGCGCATTGAAGAACGTACTCTTTATTGTTTCCGTATTTTTTTACCCAAGATTGGATGACTTGCTTATGATTTTTTCGTTTTTCAAGCTTCCCTGTTAAATTAAAAACTATCTTATCTTTTAGATAGGGCTGGTTTTTTATTTTAAAATTATGAGAATCAAAGCCTAGGGGTACGGTTGACACATCGTCTACTCCGCTTTTCTTAAATGTCTCTTTTGAGTAAGAAGAAGAAAAAATAAGCTTATTGTTTTTCGCTATATTTTTTTCCGTAGGGGTAACTTCGTCTAGCTCGTGAAACGAAAAAAGAATTTGTTTTTCGCTGAAGGACTCTAAGCTCCCGCTTAAATGCCAAAGCTTAAATGTGGGGTTCTCCCTAGAGTGCTGTTCATGCCTTTTGTTTAGGCAGGAAGTCATCCACTTTTGAAAATCATCACTAAGGTCGTCCTGAGCGGACAAGTCATATTGATCAGAGACTGGGAATATACAAGGTTGTAACCCCCTTGCATGAAATTCACGCAAGAGGGCTACGCTCACCTGACCAAAACTAACAGAATTGATCGGTAAGTGTAAGGAGAAGTCTCGCATTAAAACAAAACTTCTTCCTCTGTCTCAGGAAGAGACGCCGTTGCGGCCTCTTTGGGAGCTTCCTGAGCTTGAGGCTTAGTAGAGGAACCCTTGCCCTCGGCAGACTCAGAGAGATAAACCCTGAAGTCCGGAGCCTTTTCGTTCCTTACATTCCCGTTTTCGTCCTTCTTGCCTGTATTCTCAAAAATAACCACTTTGGTATTTTCAGAGGCGTTAGGATTGATAGAAACGTGCCCGGTCATGTACTTCTGACCCTTTGCACTTTTCTGTACCCAAAGAGCGCCAACTTCGCGCTCTTTCCACTCATTGCGTTTTTCGTTATTATTGTATGTATTACTCATACGGCTTTTATTATGTTGTAATTCTGGTTGCTTGTCAAACTTTTTTTTAAGAAAAAATTATTTCGCCAGTTTTATCTTTTTCTTTAGGAAATTTAGACCTTTTGTGTGGAGATTGATTATTGTTTGAGAGCTTAGTTGAAATTCTTTTGAGATGTTTTTCCATGTCGGAGCCTTTCTTTTTTCGGGATTGTATCTCTTCTTGAAGATCTTAACGATTCTTTTATCTGGGTGTTTTTCGAGAAGAGCTATTGTTTCGGGATAATTTATAGAAGATTCTTTTTTGAGGTGCTTGCCGTTTTGGTTCGCTAGCTCATCTAGTTCAGATGAGTCTTCTTTAAAGTCGAGCATTTTGTAAGCTTTGTTTTTATCAAGAGAGTTATTAAGGAAATAAAATTTAGTTTTATTCCCTAGCCACGTTATATATTTTATATTTTTATCCTCATTAAAAGATTTAGCCGCGTCGTAAACCATAAAGAATGATTGATTTAGCATATCTTGCTTATTTATTTTATTTATATTAAAAAAGTTCTCAAACTTGTGGGTTTGTTTGTAAAACATGTTTTTATATCTTTCATGAAGCTCAATTAAGCACTCTTCATTGTCATTTAGTTTTATATCTTCTATTAAATAGAGATCCTTTAGGTGTTTAGGGTTTCTTCTCGCCATAATTCTACAGTTTCTTCAAAGTCGTAAAGGGAATATTTTTCGCCGCCATCAAAACTTAATACAAATCTATGATGAGGCATAAAGAATTGAGAAATGGGAGAAGTAGTGTCTAGCACATTCTCAAGCGTGTCGAAAAAATCAATATCTTTTATGATGTCGACTCTCATCCCCTGTTCATCGTAATTATATAAATGAATAGACAAAACATAAACATTTTCTTCTGAAATGTCTTCGAGAAAATAAGGAGTCCTGCTAAAAAGCTTAATAAAATAGTAAAATTCCCTATCTGCATTGTTGGTAAAATGATGCAGGTAGGATGTGTTTCCGAAGTTTATTCGAGCGTTTATCCCGATAGTGGCGAATATCGGGTAGCAGTCGTCACTGTTAATTTTATTTTTTATATCATTCTTCAATGTAGTTTTTTACAAACCATTTAAAAAATTTATTAGAATATTTTTTTTGTTTTGAAACGTCTGTCGGCCACGAAAAAGAATAGTCAGCTTTATTTCTTAAAGTTTTATCGTTTCTTTTTTCGTATTCGTTGTCGGGTAAAATGTAAATTCTTTGTCCGTTTTCTTTAAAAAACCTAGAAATATGCACAACTATCCCGCTGTTCGACTGAATCCAGTTAACCTCGTCACATGCGTATTCACAAAACCTAACATCCGTTATTATATTAATTTTATTTTTATCAACCAAATCTTTTATCCCGTCAATCCAGTATTTCCCCTCCGTTTTTTCTCTCATTATCGCTCCGTGAGCCAATAAAAGCGGCCGAATTAAGTTCTTTTCGTCGCGAGAACAATTAGTGGGATCTATATTGTAAAGTTTTTTAGATATCGCCGCCGCTTCAGATTTCAATTTCTTAGCAAAAGATAAATAATTAACTTTCGCTTCGTTTTCCGAGAAAACATTACCGATAAGCTTAGCAAACGTGTCCTTGCCGCTTCCCGCTACGCCTGCAATACCTATAAGATTTACGTTTATTTTCGTTTCGTTAACAATCATTACGTTAGATTCTGTATCGTATCGTTTATTATTATAATAATAATAAACTTTCCTTTAAAAGTTTCCATGTCGAAGACATGGAGACTTTTCCCGTTTCGCGCCAACTCAAAAAAAATGAGTTTATTCGAAACGACCGGTTCTCTTACTTTCCTTCTAAATTCCCGGATCAGTTTTTTAGGGTTAGGGGGAGGTCTCCCGCCCATATACTGATTACCTTAACCTCTCCGTTATCCGTTTATATCAGGTTCGTCGGAAATTAATCCTTCTCCCTCGCTCTGCGATAACTTTCCGCGGTTGCAAAGTCTCCTACAAACATAGCCGCGCGTTTAGAGAACGGGGGCGAGCAGCAAATACGGAGCTCGCCAGTCCGGAGTTCAACCTAAAACGTTTCTGGTTTCATGTCAACTCCTTTTTTTAGAAAAAAAATGTTGACTTCTCAAAAGAAAACGTTAATAATTTCTTTCATGGAAATTAATTTTTCAAAAGTTTCTGATTTCGCAATCTGCCCCAGCCAAAATACAGACACGGATGCAGGATATGACCTTTACTCGACGGAGACCTGTGTAATCAGCCCGCTAGAGAGACGCTTAGTCGACACCGGAATAAAAATAGAAATACCAAAAGGTTATTACGGAAGGATTGCTCCTAGGAGCGGACTGGCGGTAAAAAAAGGAATTGACGTGATGGCAGGTGTAATAGACTCCGGGTACAGAGGCGTCGTTAAAGTCTTATTGATAAACCTCGGGCCTCAAAACATAAAAAAAACCCCTTATGAAAGTTTTTTTGGACCTCACGGAAAAGTCGATATAAAACAAAGAGATAGGATAGCTCAGATAATTATCGAAAAATGTCACTCAGTTACTTGGATAGAAAAAGAAGAGCTTTCAAGCTCAGAAAGAGATGATGGAGGCTTTGGAAGCAGCGGCTCTTAATCTTATCGCTCCCGTTGGACTAGTGTCGTCTTTTTTATTTATTTGGTTCAAAACAGATTTTCTTTTGTCTTACCTAAAATTATTTAATTTTAAATTCTCAGACTACGAAAACCAATCTTTTGAAAACCCTGACTTATTTTTCTTTGAGTACTTAGCTTGTAAAAACACCTCTTCTAAATTTAAATTTTTTATTTTTAAGCTTTTCTCCTGTCCGTTTTGCCTTGCGGCTTGGGCTAGTTTATGTGTAAGTCTATTTTACAGCTTAAGTCTTGTTGGAATATATTATGTTTTTTCTCTTTTTCTTTTTAAACACCTAGAAAACCTCTTTTTCGAAAATGATTGAAGTAAGAACAGGTCCCGAATTTAAAAATTTCCTCGACAACCTCGGAGGGCAATACCCTAAAGATAATTTTATATCTAATTTTCTACACGCTTATCACAACGTTGGAGTGGGTTGCAGTTGCAAGAGGAAGGTTAGAATTAAAGCTGCCGAAGCCAGACATGGCGAAGCCCTCAGAAACCTCACCGAAGAATTCAAAAAAGCTGTCGCCGAAAAACACAAAGAAGAAACCGTAAACTTTTATTACGAAAATGCATTAGTGCTATCTATCAACAATGAATGAGCAGAAAATAGAATATAACAAAAAAATGATCGGCCAGAGGGTCGAAGTAGTCGAAGACAACTTTACTTGGTCTGGAGAAATTAAAGATACCGTAGGGGATCACTCTTTCTTAATTAAAGATGAGTCAAATAGAGACAGTGTTGTAAGCATGTTTGACGTAAGATCCCCAGAGATGTCTCACCTGTCCCAAGCCTGAGAACCTTTTTTTTCGAAACCCCTTAAAACAGGGACATTTTTTCTCTTTTTGAGTTGGCACAGAACCTGCTAAAAGGGTTATATGTTATTGTACAGCGACCCGCACAGATTGTTTGAAGACTTGTTCTTCCAAGACCAACCGTTTACCCCTTTCGTAGAAAAGGGTAACACTTACGAAGCCTCTCTAGAAGTTCCGGGCTTTTCAAAAGAAAACCTAAAAATAGAAATAGAGGACGGATATCTCAAGCTAAAAGGAGAAGCTGAAGTCGGCGGCAAAAAAAAGACTGTCAGCAAAACCTACGAACTGCCGCAGAAATCGGACACGAAGAATCTGTCCGCTACATTAAAAAACGGAATACTAGGGTTATCCCTGCCAAGAAAAGACAACTTAAGAAAATTGTCTATTAAAATAACTTGACAAAACAGTATTTTGTTGATCGAATTAGCCGGTGTTGCAAACACCGGCTTTTTTGTGTAATCCTATAAGGCTAATGGACCAAGAAAAAATAGAAGAGAGTATTAAAATTTTAGAATACTTGCTAGAACTTTCTAAAATAAGAGACAAAATGGAAAACCCCCATAAAGCAGGAGAAGATGTCTGGTGTCATCAAATTAAAACCTGCTTATCAATTTTAAAAGATGAATAAACTAGAGAAAAACTTCAAAAAGATTGATTCCATTACTGACTCAATGGAAATAATCAACGATTCCATATCTTTTTGGGAAAAAAGAATGAATAAATGTTTCGCCGAATGCGAAGAACTTGAAAATAACGAGTGGCACCCTAGCTTCGAAGAAAAGAGAGACTCTCTAAAAGAAGAGATGAGTTTTGTTCTAACTAAAATTCGAGCAGAAAACCAACAGCTAGACCTGCTCGACCTCAAAATAGAAGAACTCTACAAAGCTATTCTTGAAAGCCAAAAGTAAAAAAAAATACTACTTAGTAGTATCTAAAAAAAACAACTGGCTTTACGGGGCCTTTGATCATTCGGAATCCGGCTTGGAAAAGGCGGAAAAACACTTAAAAAACTTGATCAAGAAGACAAAAGACAAATCTCTGTGGATTGTTGAGAAATAACTTGACCCCGAACCAGATTTCTCTTATACTTTAAAAGCCTTCCTTGAGAAGGCGGCAAAAAATCGATGCCCATAGTACAACAAGGAGAAGGAGACATAACAAAAGGCCTCCCTACTGCAAACATAAAACTTAAATGCGAAAAAGGAGTTTATCTTTGCGAAACCAATTACGGTCACGGGATAGCGTTTTGCAGCAAAGAGAATAAAGTTGAAATACATTTAATCGGCTTTAATCGTAATATTTATGGCAAAAACCTCGAAGTAACAGAAATGAAACCCCTTAATAAAAGAAGACTGCTCGAAATAGCGGTTTTAATTAATACATAAAACTTAAAAAAATGACAGAAAGCAAACGAGAAATACTATCGGCAGACTTCCTTAAAAAATATAAAAACAAACAGCCAAAATGGGGGTTCAACGGATTAGGCTACATAGTCTATAAACGAACCTATTCAAGGCCAAAAGAAGACGGGGTTCTTGAGGAATGGCCGGAGACAATCGCTCGCTGTATTAACGGAGCGCAAAAGATAGGTGCGAACTATACAAAAAAAGAAGCGGAGAAGTTATTTGATCTGGTTTTTAATTTGAAATGTAATTTCGCGGGACGTGGTCTTTGGCAGCTAGGCACTTCTACCGTCGACAGATTCGGAGGGAACAGCCTTCTAAACTGTTGGTTTACAGCTATTAAAAAGCCAGAAGATTTTTGTTTTATTTTTGAAAACTTAATGCTAGGAGGTGGAGTGGGTTATTCTATTCGTCGAGAAGACATCCACGAATTACCTAGGGTCAAAAAAGATGTAGAAATCACAGTTAAAAATACTAACGACGCAGATTTTATTGTACCCGACAGCAGAGAGGGTTGGGTCAGGCTTCTCAGTAAAGTTCTAGAGGCCTGTTTCGTGACCGGCAAATCTTTTAACTATTCAACAGTGCTTGTTCGTAGCGCCGGTAAACCAATAGGCGGTTTCGGAGGAACAGCTAGCGGCCCAGAAATCCTAGTAGACGGCATAGAAAAAATCTACACGGTTATAAAAAACAGAGAAGGTAAAAAGCTTAGAAGTTTAGATGTATTAGATATAGCTAACATTATTGGATCAGTCGTCGTCGCCGGAAACGTTCGCCGCTCTGCTGAAATTGCCCTAGGCGACCCTGATGACTACTTGTATATCAAGGCTAAAAGATGGGACTTAGGTAACATCCCAAACTGGAGAGCGATGAGCAATAACACTATTTATTGCGATAGCTACGATCATATAGCAGAAGGTGTTTGGGACGGATACGCTGGCAACGGAGAGCCTTATGGCTTTTTTAATGTCGCCTTAAGCTCTAAATTTGGAAGAACAGGAGAGAAGGCTAAAGAGAACTGCGAAGGAACAAACCCTTGCGGAGAAATATCTCTTGCTGATAAAGAATGCTGCAACCTTGCGGAGCTTTACTTAAATAATATAGAATCTAAACAAGAGTTAATAGAATGCTCTAAGCTTCTTTACAAAACTCAAAAAGCTATATGCTCCCTCCCTTTTATTCACGACGACACAAACAAGATAGTTCATAAGAACTTTAGGATAGGTCAAGGAGTCACGGGTATCTGCCAAGGCTTACACAACAATAAGCTAGAATGGCTAGATGACTGCTATAAAGCCTTGAAGGCTTTTGATAAAGAATGGAGTAAAAAACAAGGCTGGCCAGAGAGTATTAAGCTCACCACAGTTAAACCCAGCGGCACGTTAAGTTTGCTGGCCGGAGCCACGCCGGGAGTTCACCCGGCTTATTCCCAGTATTATATCCGGCGTGTTAGAATGTCGAGTCAAGATGCTTTGGTTGAAACTTGTAAAGATATGGGCTATCACGTTGAATTCGTAAAGAATTTCGATGGCACCTTAAACAGGGACACCGTAATCGTTGAGTTTCCTTGCGAGGCCGGAAATAACGCTAAACTGGCGAAAGAAATGTCTGCTGTAGACCAACTTGAACTGATAAAGAAAATTCAAAAAGAGTGGTCAGATAACGCAGTGTCTTGCACTGTCTACTACAAAAAAGAAGAACTATATGACATAAAAGAATGGCTTCGCGAAAACTATAAAAACAATATTAAAAGCGTTTCATTCCTCCTTCACCAAGAACACGGCTTCGCGCAAGCCCCTTACGAGGAAATCGACGAAGACACCTATAAAAAGCTTTCCAAGTCAATTAAGAAAACCTTAGGAACGAAAGTCTCCAACGGTCACGCACTGGAAGGACTTGAGTGCGAAGGTGGTACATGCCCAATAAGATAATTTAAATTCCCTATGACTCCTTATTAAATGTAATAGACGACAGACGCTCATGCCTAAGACTCTGTATGTTAATGAATCTATTCTACTTAAGCGGCTATCATGCGATCTCATCAGGATGTCGAATTGTCTAGACAGAAACCAAGGTGGCCCCCTAAACGGAGAAATTAAAGAAATGGAAACTTTAATAAAAAAAATGAACCAAATAAGTACTTCGGTCATATCTAAAAATGAACATCTCCGAATTTGAACGAACAAAGCCCAGAGAAACCCATGAGGCTTTCATGAACGCGAAGGAGAAATACGAGACGCTGTTAAAAGAAACGGTAATAATGGACGAAGTAGACGCAGCAAGAGTTGAGATAACGTCTCAATTCCTCAAAGATTTAAAAAAAATTTATAAAAAGTTCCTAACAGGGCTATAATAAACTGTATGAATAGTCACATTAAAATGATGCTGGAATCCCACAGGAGATGTGCTGCTGCAATCCAAGACGCCGCAAACGACGCTAGAACAGCCGCAAACGCTTCAGCGGAAGAAACTAAAGAGTTCGAGCAGATAGCGCAAGAGGCAGCAAACAGGGCCGTGGAAGCGGGAGAAAGAGTAAAAGTCCTTGAGGCTAAATTAACGTCAGCCACGGCGGAGTAGTCCTGCTTTTTATATCTTCTGTTATTTTTACCTGATTTTCGAACCTTATATAACTAACGATTACAGATGCTTCTAAGCTACGCCTTTCAACATCTAGCCTTAAGCCTTTCTCTTCGAAAGGGGAAATTATATCGTTAACAAAGTCGAACATGCCTCGTTTTTTGAGAAAACGCCAATATAAATCCTTTACTTCGGCTTCGCACTCTAAAAGAACGTCCATCTCGCAGTCTCTACTAGCGCAAGATATTACGTACCTAAACGGCAACGATTCCGTAGGAGGCTCGGACAAAGGAGCATGAACCACTAAGTTCATATATAATATTACACTTATGATTCAAAGAAATTTGGTAAACGACATTCCTATTACTTCAGATGGATTTGATCATATTAGCTGCATAGTAGAAATACCCAAAGGAACCAATACTAAATACGAATACAACGAAAAGTATAATATTTTTGAATTAGAAAGATGCTTGGTTTCCTCTTTGCAGTATCCCGTAAACTATGGATTTATTTCTCAGACTTACGCGCTTGACAACGACCCCTTGGACGTATTAATATTTAACCACGACCCCATAGACAGGGGAAGTTTAGTTAGGTGTAGGATTTTAGGAGTTTTAGATTTCGTAGACAACGATGAAATAGATTATAAAGTTATAGCTGTTCCTCATTGGTCTCCCAAAAGCAAATATCCTCGACTAAACAGCATAGAACAAGAACACCTTAAAATATTTAAGCAGTTTTTTAGAATATATAAAATAGACAGGGTCAACTCAGTAAAAGTCGGAGAATGGAAAAACGGCAGGAAAGCCCTAAGAACAGTAACCGAAGCTCACCAAAGATGGAATAAAAGGCAAGAAGATGGGAATGTTTGACGATATAATTGTACCGAAATCTTACCTAAAAGGTCTGCTTACAAAAGACCAAGAAAAGATAATCAAAGGCAACCTCTACCAAACTAAATGCTTAGACAGAACCCTGCGCATGTATAAAGTTTATAAACAAAAACTTTATGCCCAAGACCCTCCTCCAATAAAAACCGAAAAACTAAAGTGGAAAGCCGTCGACTATACTGGTGAAGTATATTTCTACGACAGCATAAAAGACGAAAAAGGGAATGCTCATTGGGTTGAATTTCGTTTCGTGTTCCTCAAAGGAAAAGTAGACGCGAAGTACGTGGAAGAATTCAGGCTCCAACAAACCTCCGAAGAAATATTAAAACAAAACGAAGAGTGGGAAAGCTCAAAAGAGAAACAGGATAAATACGAGACTACTTTAAAATATAAAATTTATTTTTCTCTATTTAAGGTTCTTCATAAACTTCTTAATAAAGTAAGGAAGAGAGTCACCCCTTACGCCTACGAATACGGAACAGCTAGGCCAGATGAGATTTCCAACTAAAGGATACAAAGAGCTTTATGAGGATTGCCCCACGATCCCATCTAACACTTGCCCCCTCATAGACAAGGCTCAACAATACTTAGAAGAACTTAGAGATCAAAACGAAGCGCTTAGAGATGTTGGAAAATACTGGAAAGAAGCTTCAATGAAGCTTTTAAAAGAAAATTGTGACCTTAATAAGCATGTAAATAAACTAGAAGACGAATGAATATTAAAAAAGATAAACTAATGGAATTCGTAAATTTTGTTAACGAATGCTGCGCGGTTATGGACGACGATTACGTTGCCGAATGGCTAATTAAGCCGAACTCAGACTTGAACATGGAGGCTCCTTTAGATATACTAAACTCCGAAGGAGCAGAGAGGCCGCTTAGACTCCTGTACTTTATCGACATTGGCGAAGCTGATTTATAATGCCTAAACAAAACGACCTAGACAAAACATATCTAGAAATGGCCAAGGTTTGGTCCCGACTTTCTAAAGCCGAAAGAAAAAAAGTCGGCTGCATAATTGTAAAAGACGGCCAAATTATTTCAGACGGATATAACGGAACTCCCGCCGGGTACGATAATACCTGCGAAATAATCAACGAAGGGTTCTTGCCCCGAGCAGAAAATAAGCTTGAAACAAAACCAGAAGTCCTGCATGCTGAATCTAACGCTTTGATGAAATTAGCGCGAAGCACCAACAGCAGCGACGGCTCTACGGTCTACTTAACTATGAGCCCCTGCTTTGACTGTAGTAAATTGATGATCCAAGCAGGAATCGAAAAACTTGTTTATAGTGAAAAATATAGAAACCAAGACGGAATAAAGTTCCTGCAAGAAAACGGAATAAAAACAGTTTATTATGGTTCCTAAAAAAGTAGAGAAAGAGTGGGGATACGAGCTTTGGCTCGCTAATAACGAAAAAGAAAACTACTGCGGTAAAATTCTTTATATCAATCCGGGACACGCTGGATCAATGCACTTTCACTCCAAAAAGCATGAGACTTTTTATATCCTAGAAGGAACCCTTAAAGTAGACGTGCTTAATCCGGAGAATGCCGAGAAAACAACGCGCCTCCTTGAAGAAGGAGAAACTTTTATGCTAGACCGCTTGACACCGCATCAACTTTTTGCTACAGATAAGCCCGTAAAATTTATTGAAATTAGTACGTTTCACGATGACACAGATAGCTACAGGGTCTGGCGCTAAAATCAATTACGGCTCAAGAGAATATTGGCTCTCTTACGCCGAGGACATTGTTAACAGAACTAAAATTAACCAGCCTTGGTTTTCTGAAATAAGATGTGCCGAGATAGGGATTGGTTCAGCGGTGGAAGAGAGGGTTCCTAAGGCCTTGGAACTTAGTAATTTACTGTGGCAAAAGAAAACAAAAAAAGACTACAAAATACATTTAGACAAATGACAAACCTCGACTGCCACACAAAACAGGGTAAATCCTTTATTGAGAAACAAAAAGAAACCGGAGCCTTAATAGAAGCTCACTTCGGCGTCTCGGTGGAACATGTAAAATATGATGCCGAGAAGTTCGATGCTTATATTTATAAAAATAATAAATTAGTCAGTGTATGCGAAATAAAAACTCGCCCGTTTTTCAACAGAAAAAGAAAGACGCCTTGTACGCTAGACCTGCTTAAAAAAGAAGGGTATTTAATCACGGCAGAGAAGCTAGATATACTGCAAGAACAAAGTATTAAACTCGGGGTTCGCACATTTGTATTCGTAAACCTCCCTTTGGATAATAAAATTTTATGTTTTAAAATCACCGACAGAAGCGGAAGCTTCGTTACTGACTTTAAAAGAGAAAGGACGCGAACAAAATACAGCTGCAACGATTATAAAGGCGATACAATAAGAGAGAACGCTTTTGTACCGATAGAAGGAAATAAACACTTTAGGAGTTACAACTATTAATTTTATAGGATCGTATTCTATAACTAACAAAACAAAATAAACATTATGAAAGAGTTCTTAAATTATAAGTATATGATAACCCCGGGAATCTTAAAGCTCCTGAGTTATATCGCTATGGTCGGCTGTGTTATTGCTGGCATATTTACGTTATTCGTCGAGCCAGTTAGCGGCATCGGTATGATTGTCCTTGGGCCAATAGTGGCGCGTATATACACCGAGTTGATGCTGGTTATCTTTGAGATACATAGTGAGCTTAAAACCCTAAACGGAAAGTAACTGCACA
>Ga0066850_10000459_pt1 | contig 22065 bp, 15 predicted proteins | sample ETNtaG_4_FD_67282 | JGI IMG/M metagenome (GOLD analysis project Ga0066850, IMG submission 67282) | Marine microbial and viral communities from oxygen minimum zone, Eastern Pacific Ocean - ETNP201406SV67 | ecosystem: Environmental > Aquatic > Marine > Oceanic | place: Pacific Ocean: Eastern... | reverse complement strand
GTAGATTTGGGTATGATTAGGCTCATAACCCGAGAATTTTCTGTCTACGGGTTAATCAGTAGACATTAATTTACGTTTCTCTATTACACAGTGTGCCAGTTCTTCTAAATTTTCTGCAGCAAGCATTTCTCGAATATCTGTTCGTATTGGTTTCCATTTATGATGGAGAGGGCATGGAGACTCATCACTACATAAATCCAGCCCAATAACGCATTTCTCTTTTTCGGGAGGAGGACCATCAATTGCATCAATTATTTCGGTCAAATAAATATATTTTGATTTTCTACTTAGATTAATCCCGCCTATTTCACCTAATGAACCATGCTGAAGGTTGTTCGGTGTTGATGTTGATATTAACTTTATTATTCCTGATACCTAACATTATAAATATAACAAATTGAGGATCTTACCATGACTTCCCGAATTTTAGCAATTGCGATCATTAGCATGGTTTGTACCGTATTTCCTGAAACAAATTCTAATGGCGTCCCCCAAGGGACAGGGTCTATGTCTATCACGCCAAGCCAGGTTACTGCCGGGACTTATCATCGAATGCAATTTGTGCTCACTGTTGGGGATTTGGGTATCCGTGAAGGTGGCGGAATTAGGATAGAACTACCGGTATCCTATCTTGAGACTGCACCCTATTATTGGGATGCCCCTCAAACAACTCTTCCCGATGGTCGTGGCTTCGTCAAGGCTACTTCTTCACGTAATGTCCCTTTAGATGTTCAGATTTATGGTGCTAGAAAAGGCATCGTTGAGTGCATTGTTACAGGAAAACGTATTAAGGCGAAGGAAAAAATCACCTTAGAATATGCTGGCGTTGTGCAAAGTCTGACTTGGCCATTACGAATTCCTGTTCAGTGGCGTGCAACCGAAAATGATCCGTGGCAAAACTTGCCCGAGTCAGTAGAACTGACAATAAAGCCTCAACCCGCTGCAACAATGACGCTAGTGCTCCCAACTGATATTGTCCGAGGTGAATCTGCCCATTTGGCTGTTGCAATGCTTGACAAATTTGGCAATCCTGCCAGCGATTACATCGGCACGGTGACATTTACGAGCACGGATGCAAAGGCCAAAATACCTGAAAAGTATACATTTACAGCCCAAGATTCAGGAGTGCATGTTTTTGATGGAATCAATTTTGCATCCTTGGGCTATCAGCGAGTCGATGCAACCGACGGTAAACTCATCGGAAATACTCATTATTCAGAAATATTTGAAAAAGCACCGACCTATCGACGGTATTTTGGCGAGACTCATTTTCATACTGGTAATGGGGCGGATAAATTCCATTTTACAGCACGTGGTGTTGGGGGCGATCACCGTGGGCAGTTTACATCACAAGATCAGGCGTATCGTTATATCCGTGATGTGATGCGACTGGATTTTGCGTCGGCATCTGAGCATGATAGCAAGGTATTCGATGATCCAATGTGGGAGAAGAGCAAGGCGATAGGGGAATCATTCAATGACCCAGGGTATTTCACAACATTTTTTGCCTACGAATGGACAGCAGAATCCCGCGAGGGTCATCATGTAATATTGTACAAGAATCGTAATAGTAAACTGTTGAAGCATATTGAATATCCTCTAATGGAAGACCTATGGTCAGCCTTTGATGATCAGGGTGTTCCCGCAATAATGATTCCTCATCCAATGTGGGCCCAGGAAGATCATAGTATTTTCGATAAGATCAATAATAAGTATCGCAAATTGGGCGAGATTTATTCTTTATGGAATAGCCGTTACCTTCTTCAGCCAGGCGTTGATGAGGATAGATTCGAATTGGGTATCAATAATCCATGGACATTTCAATACGCTTGGAGTCGCGGTAACAAGATGGGCGTAATTGGTTCATCCGATAATCATACGGGCCGCCCTGGTGCCAATAATTATACTTCGTTCACAGAGCATTCCGGTGGCCTTGCAGTTGCATTGGCAAAGGATAACACAAGAGAAAATCTGTGGGATGCCTTTGATTATCGGCGTACCTATGCAACTTCAGGTACACGAATATTGCTCACATTTACAGCCGATAGCAATCCCATGGGGGCGGAATATAAATCCAAGCATGCACCCGTGTTCAACGTGTCAGTGGCTGGAACTAGATACTTAGAAAAAGTTGATATCGTGAAGTATAGCAGTAAAGGGTATGAGGTCATTTATTCTACAGATCCTGAAGGTGACATTACCATGTTTGAATACACTGATAAAAACTTTACCGAGGATAGTATGTATTATTTGCGGGTAAAACAGGTAAATGAAACATGGACCAGCCCGTGGGCCTATGGCAATAGAGAAATGGCGTGGTCAAGTCCCATTTGGATAGAGAAAATTAAATTAAAATAGGCGTAGTGATGATAATGAAGCATTTTTCGAGGAGAGTCTTAGCAATATGTATATTTGGTGTATTGTTGCTAATACTAGCAGGATGCACGGATTCAGGTGAGTCCAGAGCAATACTGAAACCAGCGATAGCCGTAGCTGGGAAAACTGGCTCATGGAGTGTTGTAGTAACTGTTGGGGATGAAATTACAACGGGTGGCAGTATCAAAATTCAATGGCCCAATGGCTGGTACAATGCTGCCTTGCCCGAAGGTAAATTGAAGGCCATGCAGTTCACAGATGCCGATGGAAATCATTATTTGGCAGTTGAAACAACCCGCAAAGGTGTAGAAATTGGACTATCAATTGTGCGCAAAGGATTAGATGGTCAGCATGACAGATACGGCCGTGCCGTAGTGCTGACCCTTGATGAAGGGCGGCTCAATCCAGGCGACGAAGTCACGTTGCATTTCAACAACACATTTGCACCTGTTACAAGCGAAGAACATGATGTAGCAATTGGGATTGATTACGATGGATCAGGCTCATATCAACTATTGACCAATCTACCTCCTATTGAGGTTATTGGAAACATTGCTACCAAGGTGCGATTGTTAGCACCGTCGCAGGCCCAAGTTGGTATACCGACAACAGTAACTGTGGTTGCACTGGATCAGTTTGAAAATGCTACTCAAGGTTATCGAGGATTGGTTCAGTTGGTTTCCGATGATAGCACTACGACTTTACCGTCGGATTACCGATTTACGGCCAAAGACAAGGGGGCAAAGAAATTTTCCGTGACATTCAATAAGGCTAGTGTCCAGCGATTAAAAGTCAAGACGGATCAGTACTTGGCACCTCATGGTATTGCCAGCAATCCAATTCAGGTGGTTGATAAGCAGGATGGTAAGAAGATATATTGGGGTGACCTACACTCCCATACCGAACTAAGCAAAGACGCCAGTGGTAGCGCTACCACGGCCTATAGGTACGCACGTGATGTGACTGCATTAGACTTCTTGGCTGTAACAGATCACGGTGCAGGTGACGAGAATAGAAACGAGGGCTATTTTTGGTATGGCGTGACACCAGAAGAGTGGGAACATAATAGAACCCTGGTAGAGGAATTCACCGTTGATGGTGAATTTGTAGGACTATTGGCTACTGAATGGTCAGGCCGTACACGTTATGGTCATCATAATGTATTCTATCGTGGCTTAGAGGGAGCGCCACTAGGCGAAGATGGCTATACTGCAGTGGAAGAAATTTGGGATTTGCTTGATGTAGGGGAGGCATTTACTATCCCTCATCACACGGGACTGTCGTGGCCGAGTGGTGGATCGCCTGATACTGATTGGCGTCTACATCGCAATGATGCTCTCAGGCCTGCCATCGAAATATATTCACTATGGGGGGCTGGTGAGTATTTCGGGAATGATATGTCCTATGAATACTTTTTTCAGCGCAGTTTTGGCAGTCATAAGGGACCAAACTATGCCCGGGATGCATGGGCGCTGGGGCATTACATCGGCACTGTCGCAGGGAGCGATGATCATAATGCCCATCCAGGCCAAGAGCATTTTGGCCTGACGGCAGTCTATGCAGATGAGCTTACTCGAACAGATATATTTGATGCGATTCTTGATCGACATACCTATGCCACTACTGGCCAGCGAATACTACTCGAATTCTCAATTAATGGGGAAATTATGGGTGAGAAAATTCAATTAGTAGCAGGTAATATCCCCGAAATAACAGTTAAAGTGAATGGGACCGATGTTCTCGATAGCGTCGAGGTCATGAAGTATGATGGTGAGAAGTGGTCAGCAGTATTTGCAGAGTCACCCCAAACAATTCAGTTGGAATCCAAATTTGTGGATGCCGCATTCACTGGAAGTTCACTTTATTATGTTCGAGTGCGGCAACGGAACATGGTTGAAAATCGGCCTGTGATGGCATGGTCAAGTCCAATTTGGGTGGCAGATAGCGCGAATCCTTGGTGGGAGGTGCAAGAATGATGACTAGAGTCAACGTATTAATAGCGATTTTATTTGTCGGCTGTGCACCATCGAATAAGGAATGGGAGTCGGAAATCTTTGCGCCGGTTACGAGCATTGTGGAGCAGGCGATTCAGGATTCGGTATTTCCTGGTGGTGTATTAATGGTTGGCAAAGGATCGGGAAATACATTTTCTAAATCCTTTGGTAACCACGACTATTCTGCTGATGCAGTTCCCACAATGCCCGAGAATATGTTCGATTTAGCATCGTTGACAAAAGTGTTATCAACGAATCTGGCTATCATGAAATTGTATGAGCGTGGGGAGATTGATATCGATGAAACTGTGGCTCATTACATCCATCAATTTGCTCAGAATGGTAAAAGCGAAGTGACTATCAGGAACTTGCTGGTGCATAACAGTGGTTTTCCCTCGGGACGTCCATTTTATAAGTATTGTAATACCGAGGATGAGGTATATGATTCGCTCTATGTTACGCCTCTCAGATATGAACTTGGCCAGGTCTATAAATATAGTGACTTGAGTTTTATCACATTGGGGCATCTTGTGGAAGTGCTTACAGGAACACCTCTTGAAGATTATGTTCATGAGCATTTTTATGCTCCGCTAGGATTGGAACATACAATGTTTAAGCCAGACACCGACCTGTGGCCGAATATCGTGCCAGCAGAACCCGAATTCAATTTCAGGCTAACCGGTGCCAAGGGCAGAGCTAAAAATAAAATCACCCATTTGATGAACGGTGTGGCTGGACATGCCGGATTATTCTCGAATGCTGGTGACTTGGCTGTTCTGGCCCAAATGCTCTTAAATGGTGGTGAATATGATGGCGGCCGACTGCTTGATGAGGCAACAGTCAAATTATTTACTAGCAAACAATCGGAGCAAAACACCCGAGGGCTGGGCTGGGCTACTGGTAATGGTAATCCCAATATCCCAATTGCGAAGAGTTTTCCGCCAGAGGCATTTGGGCATACTGGATTTACCGGGACGTTAATCTGGATGGATCCGAATCGTGATATATTTATTATTTTCCTTTCTAACCGAACCTATGATATGACTGATCGAAGTAAAATTGGTGCATTCCGGCCAGTGTTATATGAAGCAATTCTGGAGATTATTGATGAAGCTAGTTCCTAGTAGTATGAAGAGATTGGGCCTGCTGGGATTGGCTGTTTGTTTGTCTTGTGCACAGCCATCAAAACCAATGGGAGCGACTCGCACTGGCATAGATGTGTTGGCCCAGGCAAACTTTGCACCCTTGAGTGGTAAGAGAGTAGGCCTCATAACCAACCACACTGGCATTAACCGGGAGTGGCGATCAACCATTGATATTCTCTTTGAAGCATCTAATGTTGATTTGGTGGCACTATTCAATCCTGAGCACGGAATACGTGGTGTCTATGATGATATGGTAGCATCAGGCCTTGATTCCACCACTGGATTGCCAATCCACAGTTTGTATGGTAAAACGATTAGACCAACACCAGAAATGCTTATTGGTATCGATGTTTTGGTATTCGATATCCAAGATATAGGGGCGCGCTTCTATACGTACATTGGGACAATGAAGAAATGCATGGAAGAAGCTGCAAAACTAGGGATAGAGTTCATTGTGCTTGATAGGCCTAATCCAATAACGGGTGTTTATGTGGAAGGGCCAGTAATGGCTAGAGAAAGGGTGTCTAGATTGGTTAACAGTCATTCGATACCATTGCGACATGGGATGACTGTAGGCGAGTTAGCTGAAATGTTTCGTGCTGATGACACCCTAAATATTGATTTGAGTGTCGTTAAGATGGAAGGTTGGCGACGGGATATGTGGTTTGACCAGACTGGACTGCCATGGATCAATCCATCACCAAACATACGCAATTTGTATCAGGCAACGCTCTACCCTGGCTTGGGTCTATTGGAGCGAACAAATGTGTCTAATAAGCGTGGATTAGAGCGCCCATTTGAAATGTTTGGTGCACCGTGGGTGAATGGATCGCAACTAACACAGGAGTTGAATTCACGGCAGATACCAGGAGTACAATTTTCACCAATTCGTTTCACACCTGCCATGACAACATATCCTAAATATGCTGAGCAAGTTTGTGAGGGGGTAGCAGTTAATATCACTGATCGTGACTGTTTGCCATCTGTGGAATTGGGACTGCACGTATTACAGGCTCTTTACAAACTTTACCCAGAGCATTTTGAGATTGAAAAAATTTGGCATGTGACACGCTCTGAAAAATTGATTGAACAATTAAAAGAAGGTACACCGATAAATAAAATAGTCGCAGATTATGGGGTAGATTTAGAGGATTTCCTTCGTAATCGGGAGAAGTACTTATTTTACGACTAAGCAAGATTTCGACATATTCAGTTCGTTGCATTGTGATGGTGATGGCTATGGCATTATCGAGCGAACTTGGTGCTAGGAGCAGCGAGGCTGGATCATCAGAAAATGTGCACAAACGAATTAAAATCGTTTGGGGTATTAAAACAAAAACTCAGCAGGTGTGGGATGGCTCATTAGTAAGCGATGGAGCTGAGATTGTCCGTATAAAACCGTTTATCAGGCATGGGATGCTCGATGATTCGAAACTTACCGGTGAGTTATCGTGGAAGTCGACTACTTATAATGACGTTGAGGGCATCTATATTGATGTTGTGGGATCTATGGAGTCGTTCATCCACATTGATAACGATACTCACCCTTTTTCCTTTAGAGTGGGGAATATTAGCCCTGATAAGCCGGTCCACCGTATGGATGGCGATATCGAGATATCTGATGTAACCGATAATCATTTGGTCCAGATTGCGGGCCTGGAATATGGCCGCTATGGTCATGGATTAGCCACAATCACTCCTGCCGTGGCTTATGTCGATTCCTTTGGCAGTTGGGCTTTGACTTTCACAGCGGATGAATCTGGTTTACCCGTTGGTGGTGGTATCAGAATAGCTTGGCATTTTAGCCGGAGTTGGCCAGAGCCTCAGTTTACAAATCCTACTGCCCCCAATTATGCGACTGTAAGCAACACAGGTAGTGGCCGCGTGGTTATTGCTGATAACTATACTGGATTGTTCGAGTATCCATTTACTAGGGGCAGTATTCTGATAGAAGTGATTGACGAGGGCCTTAAATCTGGCGATGAAATCATGCTTGTGTTGGGTGATCAATCAGGCGGATCGCCAGGTATGAAGCCAGGAGTAGTTTCTGAAGAATCATTCGAATTTCGTGTTGAATCGTGTACTGAACTGCCGAACGGTGGTTTTCCCATTTACCGAAGGATTAGGGAAGTACCTAGGGTAACGATAAACACGGAATTATCGCCTGAAAACATATTTGCAGTAGCACCATCGATGGTTGCTCTTAATGAATCCTTCGATCTAAAAATTGCAGTTGAGGACCGCTATCGCAACACAGCAGAGAACTATTCTGGTGATATAATTGTTCGTGCGTCAGTAGATGGGCAAGAGGCGTACTCTCGCAAATATCGCCTGACTACGGACGACAAGGGATCGAAGATCATCGATGGACTAGTGGCTGACAAAACCGGGACTTGGCAATTTGCCATTACTGGAGAAGATGGCCTCAAGGGTATCAGCAATCCCATAGTAGTAAATGATGATGATAGTGGGTTGCAGTTGTTTTGGGGCGATCTTCACGGGCATACTAAATATTCCGATGGTTATGGTGAGGCTGATCAGTTTTTCAACTTCGCTCGATACAAGGCGATGTTGGATTTTGTTGCGATCACGGACCATGATGTAGAATTGGATGCACCGGATTTTACCGTGGCTGAGATGTATCGTGAAGTTAGGGCGGCGATTAGCAAATATGATGATCCCAAGGACTTTTTGGCCCTATGGGCGTGGGAATGGTCCCCCAATCGAATTACCGAGACTTCAAAGCGACCCGAGGGTGATCATAATGTATTTTTCTTTCAGAAGAAGGGTTATATGTTTCCCACTGGGAATGATGAGAGTAACTCCATTGATAAATTGTATAAACGGTTAAATGAACTGCCAAAGCGCACCAAAATGACGGTGATACCACATGTTGGCGGTGCCATCGCTAATTGGGAGTATCATGATCCCAAATTGCAGACTGTTGCTGAGATTTATTCGAATCATGGCAGTTTTGAGCAGTTTGGGCAAATCGCTCTGGATAAGGGCTATAAGATTGGTTTTGTGGGAGCAGCTGACTCTCATAATGGACAAAATGGTGGATATCCCCCAGGTAATCCTCCCAACCACTTTACTCACGGTGGCCTGACCGCAGTTTATACTAAAGAGCTATCACAGAAATCGTTGCACAATGCATTGGAGAATAGACAAGTTTATGCAACTACTGGTAAGCGCATCATCATTGATTATAGCATTAACGGCAATTCAATGGGTGAGAGCATAAGCCTAGGCTCCGCGCCTGAAATATCTGTAGAAGCAATTGGTGAGCAGCCGATTTGGAAAATTGATATCATAAGAAATGGTAAGGTTATTCATACTCAGGTGAATGAGTTCAACGAGAGTAATCGGGTCCGTTTGTTGTGGCATAGTGAAATTGCCCGTGCTGATCTACTGGATTTTGATGCTGGCTTTTGGGGCCGTCGTTTGCGGATTGCCCATTGGCAGGGCAAAGTAACATCACCACTGAGTGGGCTAAAATTGCTGGCACCGCTATCCTTTGATTACCCGAAGGATAATATTATCTCTGCTGATAGTGATAGCATTGTTTGGGAATCAGATACTCGCGGAGATTATGATGGAATCAGTTTCGAAGTTGGTGACCCAACTGCTAGCCTGCAATTATCGTTGATCGGTCAGGATTTCAGCACATTTGCAGGTTCAGGAGGATTTGTGCGTTTCTCGAAAGATGCGGCTGATGTGAAGCAGTTTACAGTGATACCCAGTAAAATACCTGATGAAGGCCTTACCCATACCATTGGGCCACTGGATACGGTTAAATTGCTACGTGGTGAGCCGTTGGCCGCTGGGCTGGCAGTCAATTATACTGATGCCACTCCAGTAGTTGGGGAAAGCTACTACTATGTCCGCATTACCCAAATCGATGGGGAAATGGCATGGTCGAGTCCCATTTGGGTTACCTACAAAGGGGCCGTGGATAGATCAGATAATTAGTTACTGCGAATGGGCATTAATCGTCCCACATAGAAGCGATTTTTGTCTACCACTTTATCGGCTTCATAGGCGTCTTGAACAACAAAATATTCGGTGTCCATACCGAGCCCTTTGGTCTGTGGCTGACTGCTCCAGTACTTGAATCCGATTATTTTTCCACGTCCATCATTGATCCAGTGTAGGAAAATGCAGGAATGACCTGAACCTTTGGCACGCCAAAATTGTACGAAATCTCCTGGACGCGCCTCCTTCATTGGTACGCGATATCCCAGTCCATAAGAACTTAATGCATAGGTTGATCCCATTTCTACTGGTACCGCCAAGGTAGATAGATCGCTGCCCTTCTCTAATTGGACGAACCACATATCAGCAAATTCCCGGATATCCTCGGGGGTCATATCGAGGATTTGCCCACTGGAGTCCTGTGTAACGGCCCAGTCCTGAAGCACTCCCATAACCAACTGCCAGGTAATGCCCACGCAATGAGTCCCGTTATTATCCCAGACATCGCTTATCCTCGCGCCCATGTAATCTATAGGCTTAGTTGTGCCGTAATGAGTGGTGTCGCCAGTATTACGGGGCCAGTAATAGCATGCCTCAGCAGTTAATAGGCTATCGCCTTCGATATAGGAGAGCACCTGTTCCTGAAATGGATAATTTTTATCAAGTGGGATGCCTCCAATATTTATATTGGGGCTGGTGGCTGTGCAACTGATCGCAATTATCCCCAGACCAGCTAATACCAGATAACGAATCAATTTTTGTGATAAATGCATAGTTGTTTCTTTCAGGTTTGGCTAAGGCTTATAATCGACCCAAATAGGACTCGACCAAGCCAGCATGCCGTTCTTATAGGTAACCCTTAGATAGTAGAAATGCTTCCCCGGTTTAACCGTTTCATCCACCAGGCCTCTATATTCCCAACGTGTACCACCAACGGGGCCAGTAATAAATAACTCTTCATTATCGCGTATTATGTATGCATAAAGAACTTGGTTAGATAGAGCTCTAAAAGCAATCCGTGGTGCAGTTTTGGATATAATTTCGCTACCCATTGGCTCGCCATTTACTGAAAATTCCAGGAAATACTTTTCCCCTGAAGTCGCATAGTTACGTCGTTCTTTAAGGGCTTGCCAAATGCTTGCTCGGGTCAATGTTTCATCTTTAGGCAGTAGAATACCAGTTAGACCGCCCTTGTAAGCATCTTCGCGCCAGCCTTCGGTGGCATGGTAATACAAACCATGAGAATCTGATGCGCCTACAAATCCTATCGTTACACCTTTTGCTAAGCCGTTTTGGGCAAAGGTACCGGGCTTGCCGCCGCGATGGGGAATGGGGAGATTACCCATATACTCATTCGCCCCGTGAATAGATATCATTTCGTAATTAGTCTCAATTTCAGGGTCGTTATCTTCCCATACCATCCCACTCCACGGTTGGTGATGTGGAACCGCCATCGCATCATGATCATGTAGGGTCTTAAATAGCGAACGGGCATCATAGGCTTTGTCGCCAAAATGAGAGAAGAATGGGCTGTCTTCACCGCCTTTAAAAAAGACATTTTTATGGCCTATATCCACGGTCGAATCCTGACGCCCGCTCCAGGTAGAGTGGGTCCATTCGTAGGCATTAAAGGTCACAAATTCACCGGGTTTATTATATACTTCGTTGAGGGTCTTGTAATAGGCCCATTCACTTGGTGAAAAGTGGTTAGCAGTTGATGAACCAAGGGCATCATGTTCAGTGATCGCCAAAAAATCAATTTTGTAGATATTCTTATATAGGTTATAAAGTTCGTCTAAACTCCCTGACCCATCGGAATAGGCGGTATGGACATGGAGTTCTCCAAAAAATACCTGATACTTCTTGTCCCGTGTTGTAACGCGTTTTGTATCTTCGGCAAGATTTCCCAGTGTTTCAGGATATTTTTTCGGTGTGTATTTTTTGAGCCTCATGGTTGACTTGGTAGGATTCAGTCGCTCCATTTTCTGTAGATATATAGATTTACGGTCACGTCTTGCGAGCCACAGCCCACCGTCAGCCAGCCACGCATTATGTACGTATAATCCCCGTTGGCCCCAGGCCTCTTCATCCATCAGCCAACTTTTACTCCACTCGCCATTTTCGTAGTATGAGCCGTTAAATACATGATCATGCCGATTAAACAGGTAGAGACGTCCATTGGGATCGAAGGTAAGGGTCGAATATTCCATCGATTGTGTTTCACTGCGATCCACTAAATCGATATCTTTAATTTCCGAAACTGGCTCATACCATTTGCTACCGTCAAAGGCCCGTACGATGGGGTACCTTATTATCCCCCAGCCATTAGTTCCACGTCGGTTGGTTGTCCATGCTACCCAAAGTTTTTTCTCATGCCAGGTCAAGGCTGGTTTCGCATCGATACCTGGATGCGTACTTACCCTAATAGATTTATCCCATCGGGTACCAGTATGCTGTCTGATGTACACCTCTGTATTGTGGCCAGTTGTTTGATCCCAAGCAAACCACATTTTGCCACCAGGAGCATCTATCATAGTTGGCCTGTAGGCATAACCTGAACGACCTTCTATCACAGACTCATCGGACCAACTGCTGCCATCAAAATACTTAGCGACAATCTTCATATGCTTATCGACTGCCCGTTCCCAGGCTACCCAAACACGTCCAGTGTTAGTTGCCAACACTACTGGTCGTAGATTATCACTATTCCCTTTGGTCAACTTCTTTTCTTCACCTAAAACATTGTTGCTAAAGGTTCTTGCAAATATATTCCACTTACCGTCTCGCTTGGCTGACCAAACAATCCATACCGTCCCATCTACACCAATCGAAATGCGTGGCCTATACTCTATACCGGTTTTGGTACTCACCTGGTATGGTCCCTGCCAGTTCGGTTCCTGGGTGATCTTTAGGTAACTAGTATCCCCTTTGGCATTAACAAAATTTTCGTATTTAATATCCGAGTTACGAAAATAGATCAAGTAGATACCATCGCCGCCTTCAGGGCTAGTGTAATTGTAGGCCACGTAAACATTTTCCTGCTTATCGATGGCGAGAGTGGGGTATTCCAACTTCCCGAGTTGATCAGCAGTATACCCCGGTAGTGTGAACTCCTCGGTAAACTGTAAATCATTTTGCAATTCAAACCAATAATCGTCATCATGACTTGGGTAATATGTTTTCGCAGGTGGTTGAGGAAAAATTGGACTGATGGTCACTGCAATAAGTGCGATGATCCAAAAAGAATTTTTCTTCGTTAGTCTATGAATTAATTGCCTCGAACGCTTTGGTTTATCAATATATTTATTTGAGGTGATCCCAAATTTGAGGATCTTCCCGGCCTATTACCCATATAGAGAAGCCCCGTAGTTTGTTTTCAGGTATCAAGGCCAATTTTCTTTCAAACGATTTGCCATTTTCGAAGAAAATATATTCGAATAGGCCACCATTATCAAAAAACGTATAGTCTACACCCTGATCCTCGATCCAATGCAGTTTGGCATTATGTCTCTCAACAATGCCCATCGCTTTTTCATGTGATATGGAGGCACTCCAAGACCTGGCATTTACCTCATATTTTTCATCGTCTTGTTCAGTGTACCAATGCATAGTAGTCACCGGAATGCCCAGTGAGAGTTTGTTGGCAGGTACATATTTTAGGAAATATTCGATATTTTTTTTCATCCACGGGATACTGGCATTGGGACCTGGAGGTGTGCGACGTGTATGCTGAGAGTAACTCATCAGCGAAATAAAATCTCCTGCCGCAGCCAATGCTTTCAAATCGTAGCCTGCTCGCCAATTGGCGTGTAGCCACTTAAAATACTTGGTTGGTCCAGGGAATTCCTGGGGCCGATGTACTACAGCGATACTAAGTTGAAAATTTTCTTTATGGAGTGCTTTTGCTGTAGCCACAAAAAGTTTTGTGAAGTCGTCTTTATCATTGATACTAAGGTTTTCAAAATCGAATTGAATTCCCTTGTACCCGTATTTCTTGCATTCACTTACGAGCGAGTTAATCATCCGTTTCGTTGCCACATCGTTGGTTAGCAGATCGTGTAACATTTCCTGGTTAAAGCCGGGATTATGAATCAACGGCATAACCTCAGCTCCATGCTCCTTGGCTAGTTTAAGCACCCTGGGATCCACAGAGCCCCATACAATTCCATCAGCATCAACATTGTACATGGCTGGTGCCACGATATCAATTTGCTCAATATGTGCGGTAAAAGCATTGTAGCATGCGGGATCGTCGATATAGTAGAAGAGTCGTTCACCGCCAGTCTTGGCAAAAATACTAGTGGCCAGGCTGACGGTTAGTGTGAGAAGAATCTTGTTGAGATTCTTTATGGCAATATCCTTTATAGTAAATGGCCGTCCTCAGTGAGTCTCACCAAGGACGGCCAATAAATCACTCAGCCAAGTTTATATATCTGGATCTGCGGGCGTGTTTGGATTGTTATCTCTCTCTATTGAAGGATAAGGATAATAATTTCGGTTACGCTCGTTAGTTGTGCTATTAATGTTAGGATCAAGGTCTGGATGGAATCTTCTACTAGCTTCGAGGCGTTGACCTGTTAAGAAAAGCTCAATACAACGATTCTTATAGATTTCTTCCAAGATGTCAGTCTGGCTAGATGCATCACCAGCCCATGCTGAGAGACCTGCATTAACACCAAATACATCATCAGTTTTCTGCAATACCAAATTCAAGTTAGTGACTGCGTCAGTCAAATTACTGAGCCTTGCATTCGCCTCAGCTTTGATTAGCAACATTTCACCATCAAGGTATAGAGGAATGGATGTTGTTTGCGTAGCAAAGAATCCTAGCATTGCTGCTAGTTGTTGTCCACCTGCATCTGCATTAGCTGTGATAGTGCTATCGCCCAAATAGAATGCAATCCTGCCATCAGTAGCATCAGGCAAATAAGGTGCAACTAAACCAAAGTTTAATTGTGGATCCAAGTCGGCTGAATTTACCGTCCGGTCCCAAATTGGATTTGAGTTGTTGGCATCGTAATTGAATACTGAATTGGCAGGAGTACTAGCATCACCAATCACAGCGTCAGCATGTGTGATTGCAACAGCATAACTACCTGCTATCAGGCTGTAGCGGGCTAATAGCGCATTTACAGTCTTTGCCAGATTAATATCAGCACCTAGTACCGTGTTTTGGAAATCATCAGATACTGCATTGGCGGTCAGAGCATCTTTAGCCTCGGTGAGCAAGGTAATGATTTCGGCCAATACCGTTGCTCTATCGCTGAAAGCTGCATCTCCATCAGGAGAATTGTTGATGATAGTCTGTTCAAACATGCCGATTAAACCACCAAGGCACATAGCCTTGTACAGATTAGCATAAGCAGTTAAGCCACTCTTGGTACCATCTGCCAACGTTACCTGTGGTATACCAGTGATTAGCGATTCGGCCATGCCTTTGGCACGAAGTAGTTCTACCCATGGATTTGTGATACCACCGCTTTCAGCTGGCAATGCGTCACCTCCAACAGCTAACTCGTTGATATTGAGATAAGTGTTTGTGACACCTAGTTCGCGAGTGGAAATGCCAGGTGCTTCGAGGACCTGACGCAACACAGTTGTACTATAGTATTGATTAAGCCCAATACTCAAGGCGTATAGACCCTCTTTGGATCCAAAGACAACATCCTCTGTAGGATTATTTGGATTAGTGAATTCCTGCTCACATGCCGTTAACAACAACATCAAAAGAGCAAGTATCGTTACAGATCCTTGTTTGATTTTAAACTTCATTTTTATTTATTCCCTAAAGTGTAATTATTAAAATGTTGTGGTGACACCAATTGTTACTGTACGCGGGATTGGGACCAGACCCATAATACCACCTCTTGACCCATTGCTCTGTGCGTCCATATTTACTTCAGGATCCCACTTTGAGTAGTTATCTATCGAGAGAAGGTTTCTACCAGCCAAGGTAAATTGTAATGAGCTCATGCCTTTAATTGGGCTATCCATTGTATAGGTAGCTGACAGTTCACGTAGTTTGATGAAAGAGCCATCCTCAATATAGGCTTCTGCAATGCCAAATTTGGCAGCACCGGTACCTCGGACTGCATCTCCGTTTAACTCGTCTGCGGATTGTGCACCGCCACCGAAGCGATAGAACATACGTGAATCCCAACTCAATACATCAAAACCCTGAACCATATCGAATTGGGCTCTGAAATTGATTTTTTTGTATTTCAACTCATTGGTAAATGATGCTACGAAATCGGGATTAGGATCACCGATAACTTTTTGTAATAATGTTCCTGATGGTTGACCGTCAGCATCTCTCTCAATTACGTTGTTACCATTTTCATCTACAGAACCTCTTTCACGCTGGGGTAGTCCACCAGCTGTTAAGAGTAGAGAACCATCATCATTACGTGCGTAGAATCCTTGACGGAACACACCAAGCGCCTCTCCGTTTCTGGCCTTTGAAAAATTGAAGTTACCGATTGATATTTCACCAGTTGTGCCGGGAACATCAGATACTTCATTTTTGTTCGCAGAGTAGGTTAGAATTGATAACCAGTTGAAATTCCTAGTCATGATTGGAGTTCCGGTTAATTGGATCTCAATACCTTTATTGGTCATATTACCAATGTTCTCAACTCTGGTGCCAGCACCAGTTGATGGTGCTAGAGCACGGGCCAATAACAGATCTTCAATTACTTGCGAATAATTAGTGAATTCAAGACCTAGTCTATTATTTAGCATGGCCATATCAAACCCGAATTCAGTCTCAGTCTGGCGCTCAGGGCTCAGTTCAGGATTACCAATTTGAGTTGGAGAGATTAAGCCAGAGTTTCCACCAATGCTGACAGCACTATAATTCGTCAATCTATCAAAAGGTCCAATTGCAGTTAAGTTGCCAGCTTGGCCCCATGCTGCGCGCACCTTGAAATCGTTGATGATTTCAGCTGGCCAGAAGCCTTCATCTGAGACAACGTATGAAACACTTCCCTTAGGATAGAATTGGTTTCTATTATCCATACCGAAGCCAGATGACCCGTCAACTCTTGCAGCGGCTGTAAGGAAGAATTTGTTCTGCAATCCAAATGTTTGTTGAACATAACTACCCCAGATTGATCTTTTGCTTAGGTAATCTGTGGTTGCAATACTACCGGCACCAGCCGTTGTTTTCACTCCCAGAGCCAACGCACTACCAGAAATAGTACCAACGCTAGATTCATCATACATGAAGGAATAACCTGCTGCAGTAGTAGATGAAATAGCATTGAAATTAGCATTATAAGTGACGTTAAGATCACTGTTCATCTGAGTTCTGTTGATGGTCGATGCTCTAGCAGAACCAGTCAGAGCAGTAGTGGTTCCGATAGGAGAATATCGTGTACCCCGTGAACTTGCATCGTCATAACCGAAGACATATTTTACGCGCATACCTTTGACTGGGGATAGGGTAAATTGAATATCAGAGATTGCTCTTTTATTCGTTTGCTTGAATTCAAAGGTATTCAAATATTCTAAGATATTTGGGTAAAATGTCATAGCAGGATAATTGCCATCGGCGTCAGCTTCGGGATTGGTATCGTTATCCGCGAAAAGGATGGTTTGCAATACACCGTAGCCATAGCCACCGTTTGGCATATCATTGCTTTTGCTTGTTGCTACATATGTACCAACGGAGAATGATGCCCAATCGTTAATAATTTGGTTTACCCTTAGGCGAGTACCGGTACGTTGAAAATCAGTATTTTTCATAATACCATCGTTTTGTAGCCAGGATAATGATCCTAAATAAGTTGTTTTGCCTTGGCCACCAGATACTGACAAGTAGTTGTCTGTACCAGTGCTGTTCTGGAAAACCATATCCTGGTAATCATAGCGAGTTGCTGCTACAGTTGATGCATCGGTGGCATCAGATGTTGCCCAGTCTAGTTGTGCATCGTTATAAGCAATTTTCTTTCTCAATGAATTGAAGTTCATTTTGGTGCTGAAAGTAACCTTTGGTTTACCACGCTGACCTTGTTTGGTGAAGAGTTGCACCACACCATTACTGGCTCGTGAACCATAGATAGCAGCAGCGGCACCACCCTTGATAACTTCAATACGGTCGATATCTTGAGGACTGATGTCTGAAAGGCGATTTTGGACCACACTGTTAACACCCAAGACATTGGATGATGTGTTATTCACAATGACGCCATCAATGATGTAGAGTGGATCAGAACTGCCATTGACAGTACTTGAACTTCTTAGTCTGACGCTGATACCAGCAGCAGGATCACCAGAGTTCTGCGTGACTTGAACACCGGCTAGTTTACCGGATAATGAACCAGAAATATCAACAGCACCTGAGTTGGCAACACTTGCACCTGAGACAGTTGAAAGTGTATTACCTAACTGTTTCTTCTCCTGCAAACCTGATGCACCAGTTACAACTACTTCACTCAATTTCAGTACATCAAGTCCCAAAGAAGCATCTTCGGTAATATCTGTTGCTGAGCCAAGTGTGATTGTTCTAAGATCAGTTGTATAGCCGATGAAAAAAAAGCGAACTTCAATATCGCCTTCAGCCAAAAGAGTTTTGATGCTGTAATTACCATTGAGGTCAGCAATGTCGCCAATAGTTGTTCCCATAATTATGACTTCCGCACCGGGTAATGGCCCGCCTACGTTGTCAGTAATTCTTCCTGAAATAGTGTAACTTGTTTGTGCCGATAACTGCACTGTCAAGCTACAAAATATTCCAACCACCAGAGTGAACCTGATAAAATTTCCGTTTCTTTTATCAGATATCTTTGCAAGATATTGAAACATAATAGTTTGTCTCCTTAAAGTTGTCCCTAATTAATTTATGTGTATGCACAATATACACACTTCTATTCGTTGTGGCTAAGACTTGTCACATCGAGATGAATTTCAGTACGGCTCAATGCGATACCTTACACCCATAACCTTGTATACTAGTTTTAATTCCGTCCATAAAATCGTATTCCAAATTATGTCGTGATTATTTTGTACAGAATGATCTACACAATTCCTTTCAGTATTAATACTTGCATAAATAATTATGATATTTATTTTGTATGGATAGGATGTTATTACTAATCATTGATATTTGCAAGATAATCTTGAACAACTAGTAAGTAGCAACTCAAGGACTGGTTGTGAAAGAAGCGGAGCCGCTGTAGGCTTCGCACTTATATCAAGCCCCACATTCGTGGGGTTTTTTGTTTCTAGATTTTATTCAATTTTAGATTGGTGGGGAAAATATTTATCAACTTCAGTCTCAGCTAACTCAATAAGAAAATTGCTTATCCTTCTATATATCAACTGAAGATACTCTTCCCCTTTTGTTGCAGTAGCCAATCTTGGGTCAGCATTGCAACAATGATCATTTAATTTGGAAAAGTTTCGACTGGTTTTTATCCATCCTTTTTCTAAAGCCTCAAATCTAAACTTTCTATAATTTCCTTTATTTGCCTGCTCTAACTCAACAATATCAGGAAACAGAGCAAGAGCAATCGATGTTTCTAGCTCTCCAGCATGGTCATCAATATTATCAAATATATTTTTATGCTTATCCTTTCCTACTTCATACATATTACACCAAAACATATGTACATCTAAGTCTGATTGTACTTGCCTTATTAGCGCAGAGAAATCATTTCCACCGTGGCCATTAATTAAAAGTATTTTCTTTATACCGTGGTGGATAAGTGATGACACAATTTCTGTAATCATAAGATCGAGGGTGGATTGTCTTACATGTATTGTAAGTGGAAACTCCATTAAATTGCAATCAACCCCATATGGTAATGTCGGCAAACAAATAACGGATTGTGTTTTATCCCAAGCTATTTTTGTAACTTTTTTTACTATTGCGTCAGTATGCAAAAAATCCTGCCCTTCTGGTAGGTGATAATTATGAGCCTCAATAGCGCTTGCACCTATAACAGCGACTGTTGGAGGTTTTTTTAATATCCTAGCTTGATTTGTTTGAGTAAGATCCCATTCATTAATCATATAACTCCCCCTTCTATTATTACCTACAAAGTGAAATAGAAAATATCAGATAATTGGTTAATTTTTTCATCTAAACTTAAATTCATATATAATGTATAATCATAGAATATTTTTTCACTCTTTTCGCTTATATTTTTTATCTTTGAAAAACCAAATAATAAAGTTGGGTTATATGTAATGACAATTGCGAGAAATGTTAAGGGTTCACTTACATTTAGTGTAAACTAAATTAGTTCATACATTTGTTACAGAAATGAACTTTCTGTGCATTTGTTCAAATAACTGTTAATCTGCAATAATATCAAATCCCACCCAGTAAAGGTATTTTTTATCTAAAACATAATGATTCAATTACTAAACATTGTTCAAGACATTTAGAATTAGAAGATATTAAAAAAATGACACGTTATAAAACTGATGGTGGGAATGAGATAGCAATATTGATTCTGACCCACTCTTCTTTGACCCAGATAGCGGTGACTTTACTTTAACTGAAAACTCACCATGTGTTGGTACTGGTGAAGATGGTACTAATATGGGATATGATATTAATTCCCTATCATTAGATAATGAATTAACACCAATATCTTTTACCCTACACCAAAACCATCCCAACCCATTCAACCCTGTTACAACCATACAGTATGAACTGCCTGAAAATGCATTCGTTAATATCCGTATATATGACCTAAAAGGACACACTTGTGAGTAAAGAACAAACTGTCGGATATAAGGAGATTAAGTGGGATGGTGTTGATTCCAAAGGACGACAAGTATCCGCTGGGATGTACATCTACACCATTCAAGCTGGAGAGTTCAGGCAGACCAAGAAAATGGTACTGCTGAAATAGATTTACCAATTTTCACAACATCAAGCCCCACATTCGTGGAGTTTTTTGTTTGTGGGATGATGTGTAGATTTCGAGTATTAAAAATTTATTCACACGACAAAGATTCTTTTATTATGATAAGAAATACAATACTAATTAGCTTTATAATATCTAATTGTTACCTAAAAGCTAAATGCTCAGATCTTGATTCACTCGCGCTTGTCTCAGCAGACAGCATCCTCCAGGCCGTCGTAGCGGAGGAGCATATCCCCGGCGCCGTGGTGCTGATTGCGCAGCATGGGAAAACGATCTACCAGAAGGCGTACGGCTCGGCCCAACGCTACGACTATGGCCTTCAGCGCATGGACGCCCTGTTGCCTATGACCACGGAGCATCGTTTTGATCTGGCGTCGTTGACCAAGGTTTTCGCCACCACCTTCGGCATCATGTTCCTGGTCGATCAGCAGAAGGTGGACCTCGATGCGCCGTTGTTCACGTATCTGCCGGCCTTTCGAGGCCCTGGCAAAGACAGCGTCACCGTACGCCATCTGCTGACGCACAGCGCCGGCTTATATCCCTGGAAACCCCTCTATTACCACGCCGATAATGCGCAAGATACCTACGCCTATATCAGCCGGCTCTCGCTACTGCATCCCGTTGGCAAGGAGCGTCATTATAGCGACCTGGGCTTCATGCTCCTCGGCTATCTGATCGAAGAAGTCAGCGGTCAGCCGCTCGACATGTTTCTTACGAACGCGTTGTATAAGCCCGTAGGGCTGAAAATGACCGCCTTTAATCCTCCACCCGGCGGTCCCGGGTTTGCGGCTACGTCACACGGAAATCCCTATGAATATCACATGGTCGCTGACGGTGATTTCGGCTACCTGTGTGATGAGAATCCGGAAACTTTCACTTCGTGGCGGGACTATGTCTTAGCCGGTGAAGTAAACGATGGCAACGCATATTACGCCCATGACGGCCTCGCCGGGCACGCCGGACTTTTCTCCACCGCGTCAGACTTGCAGCTGTTGCTCGACCTGCTTCTAAACAAGGGCACCCATGCCGGCCAAAGGTTGCTCAGCGAGGCGGTTGTCGAGACGTTTTTGACGAAGGATCGCTTCGGCCACGGCCTGGCCTGGGCGATGTCTACCGACGTAATCCCGGTGGACGATCTTCCGGATGGATCGTTTGGCCACTCGGGATTCACAGGTACCTACGCTGTGGCCGTGCCCGCCTACGGCTTGAGTATCATTCTGCTCACGAATCGGCAAAACGTCGGGGTGAATGCCTCGGGGTACTATAACTCCGTCACGCCGCTCCGAAAAAGTATTACTGAGTTGATGATCGAAGCGGTGCAGTAATGCATAATTGATTCACGTCAAGAGACCGGTGAGCCGGTGTCCGATTTTGATTCTTTGTTTTGCTTTTTGTTATTTTTGTCCTGATAGTCCTTCAAAACTTGGTCTTGCATTGAAAGCACGCGCTTCCCAAAGCCCCAACCAACCTGTAGCGGTTCAGAGCCTATTGGACAGATTGAATTAATATAGAATGAGAGTATTTTGGTTAACTTGAATGAGTAAAAAGGAGACTAAAATGCATCAAAGTTCATTAGTGGAAAAACGTGGACTTTGTTGGGAAGAAGATTCTGCTTCACGGAAAGGGTGATCGTAAACGGTATATTCCGATGAACAAAACGTTGCTAGAGATCCTACAAAGGAGACTCGAAGCTGG
>Ga0066850_10000454_pt1 | contig 22202 bp, 27 predicted proteins | sample ETNtaG_4_FD_67282 | JGI IMG/M metagenome (GOLD analysis project Ga0066850, IMG submission 67282) | Marine microbial and viral communities from oxygen minimum zone, Eastern Pacific Ocean - ETNP201406SV67 | ecosystem: Environmental > Aquatic > Marine > Oceanic | place: Pacific Ocean: Eastern... | reverse complement strand
TGTTGTATGGCAAGATATGGCATGGCGGACCAAAATACAGCACCACGTAACCAATCGACAGCTTCCACATTTCGACCTTCTTTGATCAATATTGCTTCCCACCCACCATATGCAATACAGACTGGTAAGGCGCCTATCGACATGAAAATTAAGATAGGGTCATTGATTTCAAAGTAATGATAAGCACCCATGTAGAAATACAAACCAATACAAATCCATCCGATAGGGGCCAACGAACGGAATAGTGTTTTTCTGGAATGGTACGCAGAACCTAGACAGGCCAATCCTAGGGCAACAATAGTCAAACTTGTTTGACCACTGTCCAAGCCAAAAAATTCACCCGCAGTATGGACAACAGTCGAAATGATGTCCTCCATGGCGCTGCACAGGTCGGCAAGTCACATATAGGCTCGCTACGACGCCGAGATGAGTCGGATGTCCAGTACCCCCTTTGATTTCAGTAAATTCATGGACAGTTATGTCTCTGATTTGTCACGGGCCCTCAATTCACTTGATCAAGTTGCAATCGAGTCACTTTACAATGAAATGCTTCGAGTAATGGATATCGGAGGTAAAGTTCACTTCATTGGCAACGGTGGTTCAGCGGCCACTCCAAGTCATAGTGCAGGTGATTGGAGCAAGGAATTGGGATTGCCAACAATTGCCCACACCGATAATATCGCAGCCCTCACTGCATGGGCGAATGACACCTCATATGCCAATATCTTCGTAGGTCAATTGCAAACCTGGCTCAAACCTGGTGATCTTGTAGTTGGATATTCAGGTAGTGGTAATTCCTCTAACGTTTTGAATGGAATTACCTATGCGACTGAAAATGGTGCTCGTACCGTTGGCATTACTGGAAATTACAAATCCGGAAAAGGTGGTGCACTTGCAGAAATTGCTGACATCGCCATCATTTGTGATACAACATCAATGGAACGAATCGAGGACTTACAACTAATCATCAATCATATTGTAAAAGAGGCCGTAAAAGCCAGTAGGGCTCTTCCTAGCCATTCTTGAGGTGCAGTAATGGACCTTCCAGGGAGGCATAGAGAAGCCATCAACGCACCAGTTGAAACAGTTGATGGTTGGGATGGTTCAATTGCATATCTTGATCGCGATGGGGTACTGAATGTTGGACGTGAAGATTATGTTAAAAATTCGGACGAAGTCATTATTCTTCCAGGATCTGGTCACGCCGTAGCCGCATTGAGGGATGCTGGCTATCGAATCGTGATAGTTACCAATCAGTCACCAGTGAATAGAGGGGTGTTTAGTCACGACGATTTGGCAGAAATGAATCAAACAGTTCTAGATGGTTTACTATCCGAAAACCCTGATGCACATGTCGACTTGGTACTCTATTCACCATATGCTCCATGGGAACATAGCCCCGTCAGAAAACCAGGTCCTGGCATGTTACAAGTTGGTAGACAGTTGTTAAGCAATATCCCTCTTGAGGTAACTCCTAATTCCTCCACACTAAATTTGCGATTTGATGAAGGTAGGTCCTTCATGGCAGGTGACAGAGATGCCGATATGGGTGCTGCATATAATCACGGTATTCGTGGATTCCGAGTGAACCCAAAAGTAGGAATTGCCGGCATCATCCGTCGACTTTTGGATGACAATGACGAGGGTGATGCCCTGGAAATATGATCGTCGGGCAACCCCCGACATTCTGGATTGGACTCGATGATACAGATGAACGAGAGTATGGGTGTACAACCTACGATTTCGATTCGTTAATCAGGCATTTGAAAGATGCAGGATTCGATGTAATAGATCCACGATTAGTACGACTATGGCCATTTGCTCCGACAAGAACACGTGGCAATGCAGCATTAGCTGCATCGATAATGACCGAAGACCAAGAAAATTTATTTTCAACGTTAGACGAATGGTTCACCACACGCTTTGAAAATCATACAGGGGGTGAACAACCTCATTCAGCTCAACCAGTACTTCTGTTAACCGAATCGAAACTACCAGAATCCATTTATTGGGATACTGTACGTTCGTTTGTAGACCTAGACGAGCGAGTCAATGAATTAGCTGATTACACCCATCACATCTGGTCAACACCAGCCGGAATCAGTGGATTAATTGGTGCGAGTGCAGCAATTGCATGGAAGGGGTTGCATGATTGGACATGGGAATGTACTGCATGGCGAATTTCGAATGGACTGCGAATGGTCCCTGAAGAAATTGTAGAATCGATGTCCAAATTATATCCTAGTACATTCATGAACCGTGATCCTAATGCTGGAAGGAGTTTGATTGCTCCACGTACCCCCTGCCCTGTACTATACGGTATTAGAGGTGAAAATAAACAAGGTGTATTGGATGCACATGCATATTTACAGAAACATGGCGCCGAAATTTCATCTGGTCATCGTGCACATCGGAGCAACCAAGCTACAGGTGACCATCTTGTAACATCGGAAGTGGGTATAATTCAGCAAATCAATGTGATGAATGGTGGTCATGTAGAAATTGACGTCGGTAAAATTCTCCTTGGATTTGCAGCAAGTGGTGACTTGAATAAATTGGCACAGAATCTAATCATTGGTGATGAAATTGAATGGTGGGGGTTGAATGCGCCTGATGAATCAATTCATCTAGAACGATTGAGGTTAGTTCGTGGGGAGCGGAACCGATTAAGACCCATGTGCAATTGCGGCTCAAGATACAAATCTCAAGGAAAGGGACAGTTATTGAAGTGTCCAAATTGTGGCCTTCAACATGTTGATGAATGGTCATTCGAAATCGAAATTAGTGAGTGGGTCGAGCCGCCTACAAAAAACAGAAGACATTTGTCGAAACCACTCTCTAGGAGGGGTAAGTCTGAAGTCTAAGGGCCCGTGCAGGTGCCATGGAGACTGCAGAGATTGGCACATATGTCATGGTGGCATTAACGATTGGATTGATAGTGTTCATTTGGTTCCAGAGGCAGAGAAACATAGAGAAGAACAAGGATGAGCCTAAGATTGCCGGTGAAGATACACTAGGTGGTTCAGCGATTAATCCGGAATATTTCGATGAGCCCGACGATGATGCACTTGATGAGATGCATGATTTACTAGAAAAGGCAGCAGAAGCACAAGGACTCACATATGAGGAGTAAACCCTTCATCTGAAAGTGTGTAATTCAGTTTATCGGCTGGTGTGTGCAATTCCCGCATCATACTTTCCAAATTATTTCTATGCAAAAACCATATTTCACAACCATCAAGATTGCCACGTGATTTCCAACCGCTCCCCGATGCATCCTCATATGCTGCAGAGATAGCAATCATTCGAACATCATTAACGGTGCATTTTTGGATAAGATTGATCATTGCCTTGGTAACATTGGATTTTGATTTACCTGATTTAGGAGTCCAATCATCAATTACAACTAATTCGATGTTTTTCAGTGCATCAAGTAAATCGATTGCACTTGTTATGCCAATATCAGTATTTTCACCAATCGCACTGAGGTGAAATTTAGAAACTGCTGTTGGGTGAAGTTGTGAGAAGAGTTGTGAGAATCGTTCACCATCTGGCATTTCTTCACATATCCAAACAACATGTTTGTCATTTCCAAGTACTTCTCTAGCATATTGTAGGCCCCATGTAGTTCCACCACATCCGGCTTCGACAGATAGATGGACACATCCGGTGAGTGGGGGCAGCATAAACGCCCCTATACGCCGAGGTACATGAGGAGTGTGGCTACGCAATGGATATACAGCATACTGCCAGTCGCGATTTATGGCCAAGGCGGGTTCTAAGGAATCTGATGAATTTAATTTGGATAATCTAGAGCGTATTCCAAGGCGAGAGCCCCCTCATTTCGATGAGCAACCCGAAGATATCGGGCTTATTGCTGGTATGACTAGCAGTGGAGGGATATTCAAAGTCGCATTTCATGATTCGAATCAATTCGGTCCACATGCAATGATTGTAATGTTATTTGGTTTTGCAACAATAACAGGCGCAGTGCTTTTTGGATTATCATTGCTATGATTAATCGAATAAACTGCGTGCAGTAGCCACGGCTTCATCGACCAGTTCTGCCGAGACTCCTATGTGATTGGCTGGGTCAAACATCGAGTCCAATTGAGAAGTGTCAAAACGATTTGTAATTTCAGATATTTCAGAACAAACTGCACGGAGATTACGATTTTCAGAGATACAGGTCATACTTGCAGAACGTAGGATTTCATGTGCTTCATCCCTGGGTATTCCACCATCAACGAGTTCGATCATTACTTTCTCAGCCATGACGAGCCCATTTTGCCTTTCTATGTTCAATCGCATATTGTTTGTGTCAACAACGCATTTAGCCATGACTCTGTCACATTTTGCCATAACGTCGTCGAGTAATATTGCAGAATGTGAAAGTGTGAATCGTTCTGCACTACTATTGGCTAAATCACGTTCGTGCCAAAGTAAAGCATTCTCGTATGAAGGGATGATGAATGAACGTACAATTCTTGCTAAACCACAGGCATTCTCTGCTGTTATCGGGTTTCGTTTGTGAGCCATAGTACTGCTGCCAACTTGTTTTTCAGCATCAAACCATTCGCCAACTTCAGCAATTTCACTGCGTTGTAGATTACGGATTTCTTGTAATAATTTTTCAACACTAGTTGCAACATTGGCCATCCATGAAACCCATTCGATATATCGGTCCCTACCGACAACCTGTGTTGTCACAAGTGGGACAGTTAATCCAAGGTGAGTTAGGATTAATCGTTGTAATTCGCGGGCATCATTTCCTTGTGCAGCACCAGTTCCCACCGCTCCTAGGAATTTTCCGACACAAACTCGATTTGTGATTTCATCGAGTCGCGTATAGTGGCGACAGAATTCGTCAAGGAATACTGCAATTTTGAGCCCGAATGTAATCGGAACTGCAGCTTGTCCATGAGTACGCCCAAGCATGACTGTGTCTCTTTCACGTTCCGCGAGGTTTGCCAATGTGTTGATTAGGGTAGACAATATTTCACGGTGAATGTCTACACTGTCCTTAATTTGTAATCCAACAGCTGTGTCAACAATGTCATTACTAGTGGCACCAAGGTGGATACACCAACCAGCATCACCAGCTGCTTCTGCCATGGCCTTGGTAAGAGCCATGATGTCATGGCGAGTTTCCCGTTCAATTTCGTCAACACGTGCTGCAGTCACAGATGTAGGATTCGAAATTGCTGCTACTGCAGCGTAATGTTCATCGGAAACTCGTCCTAGTTTATTGTGAGCCCAAATGAGGGCGCGTTCGACATCAAGTTGCCGAGCATGACGCCCATCTTGACTCCACACCAACTTAATGGGTTCTCGACCATATCTGTAATCTAGAGGACTAACTGGCATCAAACCACCCAGTTGAGGGGCAATGGGCGTCGGTTTTGAGGATGCCGCCTTTAACCCCTATTCCATTAGACAAGTTCAGCACTCCAGATATCCACCCATCCTCTCTGTCCTGTCCAATGATTTGTATGTCGGGTATTTATCGTAGAATTCATCCAGGGGGCATCGAGTACTGCAGTTTCAAATTCTCCACCTTCACCATCTACATTGAATCGATATACATCTGCTAATCCTTGCAATTCAATGATATCTTCAGTGTTCAATTTCCGCCCCAACCATTCTTCGCCAAGACCATCTGTTGTAACTGATGTTATCATAATTCGATGGCCATGGTTAACCAATTCATGCATATGAGATGAACCATTGTGGTGCCATAATGGTGTAAATGATTTGATTCCTAGACGATTGCACATTTGTTCTATGCGAGTTTTTTGATAATCACTACGCAACGCTCCAACCACAATGCCATCAATGGGTTGATCTGCTCTCAAACGTTGTAAATCAGTAGGCCAAACCCATCCATCAGGCCAATTCGCAGCATTCAATTCATCAACAGACCAAACATTTGATCTGATTTTCGTACTACCACAGATAATATTTTTTAATTGATTTTCAAGCACATCCATCTCAGTTTCAGGATTTCCATCCAAGGATACAGGTAACCAAGGGATACCCGCACTAGCTGCCTGTAAACCTGCTAGTGCCGTAGTGGGCAATTGGAACATCATTGAATCATCACCTGTAACACGAATGGTGACTATTCCTGCAACATCCCAACCGCGAAGGATTGACCACCATGTGGCATAGGACGAATCCTTTCCACCAGATGACAAAACGAGGACTCGCATATTCGATTGTGTTGGGTTACAGTCGATAGACCCGCCGCCCCCTGTGTTGAAGAACCTCCACGCGCGCGCTAGGGTTAGCCGACGAAGGTTCATAGGGGACTCCAAAGGTCGGCGGAGAGATTCAGATGCAACCAAGTGGAAGAGGTTACGACCATGGTATCACTACGTTCAGTCCAGATGGGCGACTATTTCAGGTAGAATATGCTAGAGAATCAGTCAAGCGTGGAACGACTACTGCAGGGCTGAAATATCGCGATGGAGTTATCCTAGTTGTCGATAAACGAATTTCGAGCCGTCTAATAATTCCCGAATCTATTGAGAAGGTCTACAAAATCGATGATCACTTGGGATTCGCAACTTCAGGACTAGTTGCTGATGCCAGACAACTTGTAGACCGTGCTAGAGTTCAGTGTCAAATCAATCGCATCACATATAGTGACATGATCCCGGTCGATGCCCTTGCAAAGCGAATATGTGACTTCAAACAGTCATTTACTCAATATGGAGGGTCTCGACCCTTCGGAACAGCACTTCTAATTGCAGGTGTAGATGACAATGGTCTACATCTCTACGAAACTGACCCTTCCGGTGCCTATCAATCATATCACGCTGGTGCGATTGGACGAGGTCGTAACACAGTCGTTGAATTCTTTGAAAACAATTGGAAGCCCAACCTAACTCTCAATGCTGCCATCAAGATGGGACTTGAAGCACTTCGCGAATCAATCGAAGCCAAGCTCAACAAAGATGCAGTAGAAATTGCCATCATCGACGCTGAAGGGTATCGTGTCCTTAGCCGGGATGATACCATTGCTCATATTGACAAGTTGAAACCCGCATACGATGAGTGAGGCTAAACATGGTCAGTCTCGATAACGCCGTTGTTGCCCGACTAGAAAAGGGCGGTAAGCGTTACGAAATCCTAGTGGATCCAGAATTGGTAGATGAATTCAAAACCGACCCAAACAGTGTGAGTTTGGATGATTTACTTGCTACTGATGAAATTTGGCACGACGCTAGGGGTGGCGAACGGCCGACTGAGGAAAAAATCACATCCACATTTGGAACAATAGAATTACTTGATTGTGTCATAATAATTCTACAAAAAGGTTCAATCCAACTTACAACTGCTCAAAGGAAGCAAATGATTTCAGATAAGAGACAACAAATCATTACAGAAATTTCACGTACTGCTATAGACCCGCGTAGCAAAGCACCACATCCGGCAACACGTATTGAGCTTGCATTAGACGAATTACGCTGGAATCCAGACCCATTTCTATCCGTTGAACGACAAATCAAGGATGCGGTCACTGTTCTTAGACCTGTAATCCCCTTGTCATTTGAAACACTCAAATTGGCATTCCGAGTATCTGGATCTGCATATGGCTCTGTTCAGCGAGAAGTTCGTAGTGATGTTATCAAGGAACAATGGTTGGACAATGGGGATTGGGCCTTCGTTGTTGAGATCCCAGCAGGAATGAAGGGAGAGTACCTTTCCAAGGTTGCAAAAAGAGACCCAAATACAGAAGTCAAAGAGCTCAATTGAGTCTCTACGCACACCCCTACGGGGTGGGCACCGTTAAAGAGGGGCGTTGGGTCGGCGGGCCGGAGTGAATACGAAATGAGTGAAGACAGCACCCCAACCGAGCGAGCCTCGGGTGCTGTGCGGCTCGTCCATCCGGGCGAGCGTGTCAGCGTGCACGAAGGCGCTGAAGCAGGCCACGGAGTACGTCGAATTAACGACGAACTTGTGGCCATGCGCATAGGAACCCTGCAAGAGAATGGAAATACAATTAGCATCAATCCGTTGAGTAGCCGATATGTGCCGAGAGCCGGTGATTTGGTAATTGGATTGGTCGAAGGTATGACCAACAATATTTGGTTCCTTGATATTGGGGCATCATTCAATGCAATTTTACCAATGAGTTTAGCACCATGGAAGGTTGAATTCGGAGCTGTACGTGAACACCTAGGTGTTGGTGAAGCAGTACTCTGTCGCGTCCAGGAAGTCGACGAAACACATTCTGCGGTTGCGACAATGAAAGGGATGGGATTGCGTAAATTGAAATCTGGACTCATCGAAGAGATTCCTCCACATATTATTCCTCAAGTCATAGGAAAGGGTGGCAGTATGCTGCAGACCCTCAAAGAGTTGGGCGAATGCCGCCTTGTCGTTGGACAAAATGGTCGCATTTGGCTCGATGGTGAGCACGATGGTATGCGTGATATCCGTTCTGCATTGCAGATGATACGAGATACAGCGCATATGCCTGGTTTGAAAGACCGTATCGATGCATTGGCACAGAGTGAGTGAGAGTTAAGGAAGTGAAAATATGGGATATGGAGATTACCAATGTATGGATGAAAATGGCATCCGAGAAGATGGCCGTAAGGCAGACGAAATGCGCCCGGTAGAAATCGAGTGCGGCGTCATACCTGTCGCCGATGGAAGTGCTTACATTAAGTGGGGCAAAAACGAAGCTATTGCAGCTGTTTATGGGCCAATGGAAGCACACCCTAGAAAGATTCAACGTCAAGATCGAGCAATTTTAGATGTTCGATACAATATGGCGCCGTTTAGCACAACAGATCGTATACGACCTGGTTTCAATCGTAGAAGCCGTGAGATTAGCAAGGTTACACGAGATGCACTAGAGAGTGTCGTCGACCTAGAACTATACCCTCGTAGTAAAATACGAGTCGAAATCGAGATTATTTGTGCAGAGGCTGGTACACGCTGCTGTGGAATTACAGCAGCAAGTGTGGCATTGGCTGACGCAGGGATTCCGATGACTGACATGGTCGTTAGTGTCGCTGCTGGAAAATGCAATGGAATCGTATTGATGGATTTGAATAAACCAGAGGACAATTATGGTGAAGCTGATTTACCCATGGGTATCCTACCAATGACTGATGAATTGGTATTTTTACAAATGGATGGGGACCTAAGCATGGATGAATTCCAGTTGGCTTGGGATTACAACATTAAGGCTGCACATGAAGTTCATAAAATCATGGTTGAAGCACTACAGACTCGTTATGGGGGTGGTGAATAATGGCTATTCCAATCATTCCTAGTCTACTACGTGACAATCTATCTGCGCTTGCATCTGAAAATCAGAGATTAGATGGTAGGGAACGATTCGCAGGCAGAGATATCGAAATTGAAATCGATTGCCTAGCCAATGCCGAAGGGTCCTGCCGTGTTAGGATGGGTGATACCATTGTATTGGCAGGAGTCAAATTCCAAATTATGACACCCTATCCAGATCGCCCTACACAAGGTGGCCTCATGACAAGTGCAGAAATTCGCCCTGTATGTGGACCAAATTGGGAACCAGGACCACCCTCTGAACAGAGTATCGAGATGGGTCGAGTTGTAGACCGTGGTATTCGAGAATCAGGTTGTATTGATACCAATGAATTGTGTATCTTACCTGGGGAGAAGGCATGGCAAGTAATTTTGGACCTGTTCGCAATCAGTGATGATGGTAATTTGTTTGATGCATTTGCATTGGCGGCAATTGCAGCTCTTCGAACAGCTGTTGTCCCTGCAGAACGTTTTGATGTCGGTGAGGACTACAAGTTACCAGTTGCTGGCACACCAATCATGTGTTCATACCAGAAAGTCGGAGGCCGTTTTGTCTATGATTCTAACAAGCGTGAAGAATTGGGTGGCGATGAACGAATCCACATTACATTGGGTGATGAGGGTCATGTTCACTCACTCCAGAAGGGTCTAAGAGGGGTGTTCACCGCGGCCGAGTTTACCGAGATAATGGATGCAGCCCAAACACGCTGTGCTGAACTTCGACAAATCGTACATAAATTGGAGGAATCACAATGAGTAAGCGTACACAAAAAACAGGGGCAACAGCACGTTTTGGAAGTAGATACGGTGTCAGCGTTAGACGTCGTGCTGGAGCAGCAATTGCCAAGGTAAAGCGTGCATATACGTGCCCAGTCTGTCAATATCCTAAGGTTAAACGCCAAGTTAGTGGAATTTGGGGCTGCAAGAAGTGTGGCCATACCTTCGCAGGTGGCGTATGGGAACCATTCACCCGAGCAGGTGACGCCAACAATCGAATCATTCGTAGAGGGCTCGAAGGAGCCACAGCAACCGACATGGCCGTTATTGCATCTCAGAAGGCAATCGAATTCGAGCGTGCTCAAGCGGAGGCTGAAGGACGTGCAGGCGAAGAAGAGTAAGGGCCCATGGATGGCCACAATTACTACTTCGAGTGATAACTGTAGAGCACTTGCTGCTTGTTTGGCATGCGAAGAAGTAGATATCACAATGGATAATGATGAAACAGTTCATGTTACAATCGTTGGAACAAGCGCCTCTGATTTACGTGCAAAGTTCAATTCAACATCTAGATCACTTCGAGCTGCTAGTGAATCCCTATCCCAAATTTCCTGATGTGATACAATGAGTGAAATACCCCTTGAACAAATCGTTCAGGAATTACAAATGGTCGCTCAACAACTGGTTTCAGTACAAACACAGGTTCGTGAATTACAAGGAACTGTCGAACACTTATCCAATCAAATCGAAGGCAATTCAATCTATCAACAGGTTGGTCCATTATTGGTTGAAGTGGATGATCTTGATGCGTTGAAAATAAGCCTAAATGATACGTGCACTCAACTATCTGCTCACGCAGAAAAATTAAGTGAAAGAGAAGTCGAGTTACGCTCATCATATGAGGAAGCTGTGAAGAAATTCGAATCAGCATAGGTGATTGTTTGAATCAAGCACGTGTCGATGACATGGAGCGACTCAATCAGTGGGTTGGTAAAACGATAAAACGTGGCCCCATCGCTGTATTGACCCATAAGAATGGAGATATGGACACTGTAGGCTCGGCATGCGCATTAGCCAATATCATAGGCCCATCTGCACGGGCGTGCGGCATACATATGTCTACAATAGCACGTAGCATGGTAACAAAAACAAATTCAGATTTCCTGTTATTAGATTCAAAATCACCTACATGGCCAAGGGATTTAGGTGGGCTGGTAATTGTTGATGCTGCCGGTCCAAGTCAACTTGGAATATCGATTCCTAATGTTCCATTGTGTATTCTTGACCACCATCCAGCAGGAGAATCGTTTGAAATAACTGATTCAGATATAGAAATTAATTGGGAAACATGTTCAACGGCCGAAATTGTATTCTCATGGGCAGAAAAATATGCAAATGATAGAATCAGTACTGAATCAAGGATGTTATTGTTAGCAGGAATTGTTACAGATACAGGTAGATTCAGACATGCCAATGCAGATGCACTTTCTGCAGCAAGCAGGTTGTCTGATGTTTCTGAAATAGATTTCTCTACATTCTTAGAAGATATGGAATCTGTTGAACTAAATCATTCTCAACGAGTTGCCATTGCAAAGGCTCTTTCACGAGTACAAACACTAGAGGCAGGAAAGTGGTTTTTATCATACACTCGCGCAGGTACAAATGAAGGAATCGTAGGCCGTTCATTGATTTCAGCAGGTGCTGATATCGCATTGGTGTCTCGCCGTTCACATGGAGAAACTAGACTTTCCGCACGAGCATCTCGTAGGGCAACAAGAGGCGGAATCCATTTGGGCGATATTATGCGCAAAATGGTAGAGAGAAGTGAAGGTAATGGAGGTGGACATGCTGGAGCAGCTGGCTGGTCTGGTTCGATAGATGAGACTGATGCAACATCTGGTTTCATTTCATTATTGATGGCTAACCAAGGAGGGACCAATAATGGACCCTAGACAGATAGTTTCACAATTAATTCGTGGCGATATTACTGAATTCAAGTCAGATACGATACACGATGTACTCGTGGTTGCTGAACAAGCCTTGGGAGAAGGTCACCATGATATGGTTGACAAATTATCAATCCAATTGAATGAAATTGAATTGGAAATATTAAATTTCAGACGAGCACAACTATCCAATGATTCCGAATTGGCTCAAGAATGTTTGACCCGTGCCCTAAAAATAAGTAGAGGTGGTGAACATCGTGACCAAATCCTTGAGGCCCGGATTAGGATGGAGTGGGGACTACTTCGTGCAAGCCTGGGTCAATTCATTGAGGCTGGAATCGATTTGAAATGGGCAATGGAACGTTTGGGCGCACTATCAGAAGGTCATCGTTGGCATGGATTGTCAATGTTGAATATGGCTGAATGGCATCGTACACGTGGTGAATTGGGGATGGCGTTAGCAATCCACTCTGGCATATCTAGGCAGGGTCCACATTTGATTGAAATTATATCAATTTCACGTCGTAATGCAGCCGAATTATTAGTTGAAAAAGACCACATTTACAGTGCAATTCGAAATTTATGGATTGCTCACCATGGTTTCCGACAAACGAATATGGAATCTGAAGCAATTGATGCAGGATTACATTGGATAGATTTGGGTTTAACAGAGATTTCAAAAGATGCACCAACAATGGATTCAGCCATACATAATGCATCCCCCCGTTCAGCCGGTGATCCAAAACAAAGAGTTTGGATTCATCCAGATGATCTTGACACGATGTGTAAATGGATAGAGCCACTGGTAGAAGATGAATTAGGATTGAAGGTCTTAGATGATGCAACTCAGGCAATCCAATCATGACTGGAAAATAGCAGCAATTCATCAGCATCCCATGCCAATGGTTGTGGTGGCTCTAAACACCAACCAACCTCGGCAATATTTGGGTCAGAGGAATCCCATGGGTCTGGATCAGGTACAACATCAACTTCAACCCATACAACATCACCACTTCCAGCAGCAAGATTAGTTGAAACAGATTTAGCAATCCCCAGTAAACCTGTTTCCTCATACACTTCCCGTAAAGCAGCCATATCACTATCTTCACCATCTTCAACCCAACCACCGGGCAATTCCCATCCACGCTTTTCGTGACGTACCATTAGCCAACATGCATCATCATCAGTAATGGGCATCGGCGGATTCGATTTTGGAGTTACCCATGCAACAACCCATGATTTTGTCATATAATCCCTCATGGTATATTCACATCATCTTCAGATGCCAATCCTGTACTAGCCTTATCGAGATACTCTTGGGCCCATTCTTCCCCGCGGGTGAGTAACCGCCTAGATAGGAAAAATGCTGCAGAATATTCGCCTGCGTCCAATAGATTGGATAATTCCCTTACATCAGTATCCTCAATTTCATTATCAGTGTCGTCTTCATGTTGCACATCAGTAGTGCTGTGGAATCTTGAGGCAAGTTTTTGCATTTTTGATAGAAATTCATCTCGAACCTCAATGGCTGGTGGTGACCACGGTGTCTTACGACCAGTTTCCATTTGGGTTTCCATCCTATGTCTAAATGAATCACGAACATCAAGGTGGGGGGCGTGAGTTTGAGCCTGGTCGTAGCAAAACCATGCCTCATCATGGGCACCTCTACGTTCATGTGCACGTCCTAAATCAACCCACATTTCGAAATTTTGTGGCCTATTTGACAAGAGTAATCGGGCCAAAGGAATGCATGTTTCATCTCCAATTGATTTCCATAGTCGTTCAACTCGACGGCCGAACAATACATTGCACCTGGGGTCACTAAGATCTAATGTATGGAATCTAACACAAAATTGATTGATTCCATCCTCATCGATTGCATCAAACCACAAATCAGGGTCTAGGTGGTCATGTGAAAGGGCAGCCTCAAGTAATTCATTTCCAACATCAAGAATAGGAACTCCGTCTAGTTGTGATACTTGCTCAGGGTCTCGACCAAGTACAGTAAATAAATCAATTAGCAATGCCCTGAGGCCAATCTCATCACTTAGTAGAACTTTGATATTTGAAAGAATGCGCCAATTATCAGGATGTGTGAAATCGTGGAGCAAGGCCTGTCGTGAATTTTGTTCGGCCCATTCAATATTTTCGATCGACCTATTTGGGTCAGTTTTCGAGAGTTTCAAAAATTTAGATGCTTGGGATCTAAATCTATCACCCAAACTCCTCCTTGGGTGTTGAAGGCTGCCGGCCAATCCCTCTCGCAATTTCCATCACCTACTGTACTGATGTATACGGACCAGGGTCAATATTTGGGTTCAATGTTGCATCGTATCCTATCTTAGATGTAGTTCCATCTTTGTTCCTTGAAGGGTCTAAACTACTACCTTTTTGACCCGATAAGATGACAGTATCCTTGTCAGGTTGCCATCGTGTCATTAATGCCCATTCGACTCGTACAGGGTCACTAACATCTATATCCTGATTTACAATTGTTACTGATTTCATACTTTTATGTCCATTAAGGGCGGCATTGATTGCTTTACGGCCATCATCAGAAGAATTGGGAGTAATGCTAACCACAGCAGATAACCACCCACATCCACCATCTGATAAGTATACATCATGACAATTTGTGACTGCAGAAACTGCAGATTTGATGGTTGGTGCGCGCGGGAGACCCATGAGTGCCTTATGTTCGGCCTGGGCGGGAATTAGTGCATGATATATTGGGTTAGTACGGTGGTGAATTTCATGGATTTTAATGACAGGTTCTCTACGTTCGTCATCTACGGTTCCAGTAATGTCAACATAGGGCCCCTCAAGGTCATCTTCAAGAGTGATTTCTGCAGTCATTACATATTCTGCATTTGCAGGTGCAGGTATTCCATTTGACAATGTTACAAGTGGCAATGGTTGGCCATAGAATCGTTCATGTAATGCTGACGCAACTGTCAATTCATCGATGTGATTTTCAAATGACATTGCAGCAGCTAGTAAAACTACGGGATCACAACCATTAGCAATAACGATTGGAATAGTTTCGCCGTTCTCGCGTGCTTGATTTACCATTGTACGCAAATGTCGTGGGACCAATCGTGCTACAACATGATTTTCATCACGTACGAATTGTCTATGGAAGGATACATTTCGAATGCCATTATATTCAGCAATTACGATACTAGCTGACATATATCTCCCACGATCTTCTCGATAATGGTGTGGGATTGGGATTTTGTTCAAATCGACACATTCGAATGTTTGTTCAAGGACGGGTCCGATATCAGAATAATGGGGATTTTGAGGGTTTTCCATTGCCCATCCTAGTATATCGATTAGTTCACCCGGTTCAACATTGAATACATTGCAAAGTTGCTGTCTAGAAAGTACATTTAATGCAGCCTTGTGGCCTGGTGTTTCGATTATATCTGATACTATCATTAGGTGTTTCATCTCAGTTGAAAGGTCAAATAGGCCATGTAAACAAGAAACTGCGTTAGTCGGATTATATGCTCCGCCTAGATGGTCACGAAAGGCCATGTTTGTGTCGGGTGGGGGGAAACGTATGATAATTAGGGGTGATTGAACAGATATTTGTTGTTGCATGGACTGATTGTCACCCGTCACGCTCATATACGGTGGGTTGGTCGCCGGGTTGCTCCGTAGGAGAGGTACTGCACATGGGTCGCGGATTGTTCTCAGGTCCTAAGATGAAGTCGGACCGTTTGAAGTTTAGATGGAAGGACAGCGGATTCAGGAAACGTCAGGAGAAACGCCGCCAGGGTGGTGTACTCAAACACGACCCACTGCAAGGCAGTTCACAGGCTAAAGGAATCGTTGTCGAGAAGGTAGGCGTAGAAGCAAAACAACCTAACTCTGGCATCCGTAAGGCCGTCAAAATCAGTTTGATTCGTAGTGGAAACAAACTCACAGCTTTCGCCCCGGGTGATGGTGCGATCAATTTTATCGATGAACACGACGAAGTAATGGTTGAAGGAATTGGTGGAAGACAGGGACGTTCCTATGGAGATATCCCTGGTATTCGATACAAGGTCATTCAGGTAAATGGTGTCTCACTAGATGAGATGGTTCGTGGTCGAAAAGAGAAGCCTATACGCTGATGGTGTGATTATATGACTGATGAAGATGAAATCGTCGATGAAACATCCGAAGATACGGCTGTTGAGCCTGTCGTCATTACACCAATTGCCGGTATTGGAACACTTGTATTTGGCAAGTGGGATGCTTCCGAAGTCACTTGTGAGGACCCAGGAATTGCACCATATGTCAATTTACATACCGTTGGAACTCCACATTCAGGCGGCCGTCATGCCAATGCATGGATGGGTAAGGCAAAGCTCAGTGTTGTCGAGAGATTCATCAACGGCCTCATGAGAGATGGTCGTAATGGTGGTAAGAAGCAATACGCTGCAAAGGCATTTGAAGGCGCCCTTGACGTTATCCACGAACGTACAAAGGAAAATCCACTGCAAGCCCTTGTAGATGCAATTACTCAAGCTGCACCTATGGAGGAGGTCACACGAATCAAATTCGGCGCAGTATCCCAGCCCAAGGCTGTCGACAGTGCACCCAGTAGGCGGTTGGATGTTGCCATTCGAAATCTCTGTAAAGGTAGTATCGCAGCCACATATAAGACTACTAAAACCCTCAAGGTTGGCATCATTAGTGAAATTATGAAGGCTAAGGATGGGGACGTTGCTTCGTTTGCTGTAGCAAAGAAGGAAGAAGTACAGCGTATTGCTGCTTCCGCCCGTTGATTAGAACACTGTCTCGTATACGCGCGCGTGTGCGCACAGGGGGATTTATCAACCATGCTCAGGTCGCCGAGCCACTTAGGTGTATATCATGGGCCGAAAGGAAGACAATATCGCAAAGGCCACAGAGGTCATGCACATACGAGAACAAATTCGAAATCTGTGTATTGCCGCACACATTGATCATGGAAAAACAACACTTTCAGATAACCTGATTGCAGGTGCTGGAATGATGTCTGAAGAACTTGCAGGTAAATCTCGAGTACTTGATTTCGATGAACAGGAATCTGCCCGTGGAATTACCATTAATGCTGCTAGTGCATCTATGGTTCACAGCGTAGAAGGGACAGATTACCTCATCAATTTGATTGATACACCAGGTCACGTTGATTTTGGTGGTGACGTTACACGTGCTATGCGTGCTGTAGATGGCTGCTTCATCCTAACATGTGCAGTCGAAGGTGCAATGCCACAAACAGAAACTGTCGTCAGACAAGCCCTGAAGGAAAAGGTGAAACCAATCCTCTTCATTAACAAAGTTGATCGATTGATAAATGAATTACAAGTAACTCCAGAAGACATGATGGCTCGTTTTGAACAGCAAATTATTCGTGTGAACAAACTCATCAAGCAATTCGCACCAGAAGAATACAAGAAGGAATGGCAAGTTAGTGTAATGGATGGAACAGTAGCCTTTGGATCAGCCTATCACAATTGGGGAATTACCATTCCATATATGCAAAAGTCTGGTGTTAATTTCACACAAATTTTCGAATATTGCCACAATGAACAACAGAAAGAATTGGCGAAGAAAGCGCCAGTACATGAAGTGTTATTGGATATGGCTGTATCAAAATTGCCAAATCCAGTACAGGCCCAACGATATAGAATCCCCAATATTTGGACTGGTGACCTAGAATCAATGGAGGGTAAATCAATGCTTGAATGCGATCCAGATGGACCACTTGCAATGATGATTACTAAGATTTGGATGGACCCACACGCGGGTGAAGTAGCTGTTGGACGAATTTATTCTGGTACAATCAATCATGGTGAAACCGTTTGGGCCATTGGCGGTAGCAAGGCTGAACGTGTACAACAAGTTAGCATGATGGTCGGTGGTGACCGAATTTCAGTGCCAAAAGTAGTCGCAGGCAATATTGCAGCCATCACAGGCATACGTTCTGCAGCAGCAGGTGTTACTGTGACAACTGACAAGGATTTCATTCCATACGAAGCAATTCGTCACTATTCTGAACCTGTTGTAACAGTTGCAGTTGAACCACAATCAATGAAAGATTTACCCAAATTTATCGATGCATTGCGTAGTCTTGCCAAGGCAGACGCATCACTTCAAGTAACTACTAACCAGGAAACTGGTGAGGCTCTACTTGCCGGAATGGGTGAACTTCATCTCGAGATTACAACATACCGAATCGAAGAGGAACAAAATATCAAGGTTAAGGTTAGTGAACCGATTGTTGTTTATCGTGAAGCAATCAATGGAAACAATGTTGGCCATTCATTCGAAGGTAAATCACCGAACCGACATAATCGATTTTACATCGAAGTAGAAATGTTACCTCAGAATGTGGTCGATTCCCTGCGAGCCGGTGATTTCAGAGAAGGAACGATTCGCAACAAAGATCAGAAGGAGATTGGTGATCAATTTGCTGCTCTAGGAATGGACAAGGATATGATGCGAAAGGGATATGCAATTCACGGCTCAAACGTATTCATCAACGGAACCAAGGGAATTCAGGGCCTGCACGAAACTCGTGAACTACTGATTGAAGGATTCAACGAAGTCTGCAAATCCGGTCCTCTCGCTGGTGAACCATCAATGGGTATGCTAGTACGACTAACAGATGCAAAGTTACACGAGGATGCGATTCACCGCGGACCTGCACAAACTATTCCTGCCATGCGCAATGCAATGCGTGGAGCCATGGTTAGAGCAGGTACGACAATCATGGAACCAATGCAGAAACTATTCGTCTCTGTTCCAAACGATTGGCTTGGTGGGGTCACGCGAGAAGTCACACAACGTCGTGGTGTTATCGAAGATATGCCAGCTGATGGTGAAACTACTACAGTAATTGGAACAGTCCCTGTTGCTGAGAGTTTCGGGTTTTCAAATGATATCCGTGCAGCCTCTCAAGGACGGGCAATATGGAATACCGAAAACTCAGGGTTCTTGGAATTACCACGAATGTTACTCGAAAAGGTAGTCGGTGAAATTAGAACACGCAAGGGTATGAAACCAGAAATTCCTGGTGAATCATATTACTCTGACTGATTACGAAATTCGAACGACTTGGAAATCAGTCAAGTCCCTTAGGACTTGCATCCCGGGTGTATCCGGTAATTTAGCAAGGCACTGGTGTGCTGCAGAATGATATGACATAGCCATCTCATATGCATAAGAAATTGATTTTGATTCTTGTAATTCCGATACAACAGTATCGAGTACGACACGATCCGTATCATCTATTCCTGTCCCGAATATTTCGTGGAAATTAGATAATTTACTAGGGTCCTGTTGTAATGCATGGATGGCTATGAGTGTTTGTTTTCCCTCAATGATATCGCTACATGCAGGTTTTCCAAGAGTGTCACTATCACCTGTAGCATCAATTAAATCATCCATTAATTGGAAACAAAGGCCAACATTTTCCCCCCATTCAGCCATAATTTCTACTGCGTCCTGATTAGCACCAGATAGTAATGCACCAGTGCGTGCGCATGTAGTGAACATTGCTGCTGTTTTACCACTAATCATTTGCAAATATTCAGATTCACTAACATTATCACGCATCTCAAATGACATATCTTGTTGCTGACCTTCACTTACACGTCTAACCATGCTTCCAATGATTCGAACAAGATCTCTGAAATGTTCATCATCGAAATTTTCAGATTCGGCTAATACTTCGAAGGCTACTGCAAGCATAGCATCGCCAGCATTGATTGCAGTGGGGTGGTCATATTCGATATGAACAGCAGGCCTTCCTCTACGAATCGAATCATTGTCCATAATATCGTCATGTACTAAAGTGAAGTTGTGGATTATTTCGATAGAAGCACCAAGGTCATACAATCCATCATTTGAATTCCCTACTGCATCTGCTACTAGCCATGGCAATATGGCCCGCATTCGTTTACCACCTCCATCAATAAGATGTTTCATTGCAGAACCCAATCGTTCATTACCTGTTTTTGATAATGCTTGAATTACCCTATATTCCACAGCGTCTTTATGTGATTTGAGAGCAGTCATGACACCGGATTTTGATGAATCAATTCGAGATGTGTCTACCATACTAACATCCCCGAAATCCCGTATCTTGTTATCTGTGAGAGAAGGAAGGCTGTCAAGATTGCCCCACCATTCTGTCAGAATATTTTCAGCAATCAATCTGAACCATGGTGCGATTATCCCATCACGGGATGATGGTGAAGTAATCCAATCATTCAGTTCTTGTTCAGAAATCCATTCAGTATCAGATATTTCATTGGGATTTGCTTGGTACTTCATGTTAGGTGGAGCACGTGCAAAGAGAATGTGATCCAATTCATATTCAGTCCATGATTCATCTGCACGTGCCTTATACAACATTCTAGTAATGAAATGTATATCATCAACAGAAATTGTTCCAATAGGTATCCCAAACTCCTGTTCCATCTTTCTAATTGCAGCATTCTTGGCACCTGAACCTACATTTTCATCATCAATCTCACCATCTATATGTAGCGGGTGACTACAAACAGTGTTTGCCCATACATCGGGGAATGTGATTTTGTGTGATGCACGTTTTTGGATTAATAACTGGTCGTTTTCATCAAAAATTAGTATAGAAAATGCTCTATGTAATACACCATCTCCACGATGTGCATCCACTTTACTCATGGAACCGATCATAGTGTCTAATTCATCAACCAATATTACTTGTTCAGACATCATACCAACCTGATCAATATCATAACCGGCCTTAAGCAGGTCATGATGTGCATCATTGTTGGTGGTATCCATAAACATTGGAAGTGGGATAGCCACATGAAGGCGACGGTGATGTTTGTTCAGATGGGGTTGATTTTTGTCCCTATTGACTTGCCATTATCAACGATTTCATTGATTCGTTCGGGATTCGTCCCATCTACAAACCAAACATGTTCTACTTTTTTAGAAATTGCAGAAGCCCTTTCGACTTTAAGGAATATTCCACCAGTAACATCAATCTCAGTCGTATGATGGCCATCGAAATCCATACTCGCATCCCATTCGGGTATCAGAATACCATCTGCACCATGTGTTGACATTAACCCTGGAGTATCCCCCAATGCGAAAATCACATGTGTAACATCAGGTAATTCAGTTCCCAATCTGAACATGATATCATCACCAGATAAAATACCGAAATCCATAGGGGAATTACAATCCACTACATCTCCGAATGTAATGTGAATACCTGGTTCAAGAAATCGAGATATATCTCCTTCAAAATGAGGACCTGTATTGACAACAAAATTACGAGGTGCATGTATTACGGGATCTAAATCTAATAATGAATCAATGACCAATTGATTCAAGGAATCCATATCAGTTCTGACCTGGTTTATTGCTTCATTTTGTTCTAATTCAGGTATGTTTCCATCCGAAAGTCGATATTCTCTAGCGACAATATGACCGAATGAACCTGCACCATGAACAATGATGATTTCGTGACCTAAATCATACAATTTTTTTACACAAATCGATAAATTGTGAATTCGGTCCAAATATGGTGTACAAATGGTGGTTTTATCAGTTATCAGGCCCCCACCCCATTTCATGATGATGCGGCCCATAGTCTGTCTAGAAGGGTGTCGTACAAAGCGATAACGTCGCTTCATTCATCTATGAGCCCTGTGTGGAGTAATTATGGCAGCCCCTACTCTTGAGCAGTTTCGACTGTGGCTTCAAGCTGAGATCTCAGAAATTGAGGCAATTGAAAATGATATCAACGCATCTAATCGTCTGATACAATTAGAAACTGCTCTCCAAGAATCTATGGCCTTCACCGCAGCATGGGATATGCGGACAGAATCTGATGTAAATCCAGTAGTGCATGAAAAATCAGTTCGTCTATTGTCATCAAGTGATGATTTCACTGAACAATCTAATCAGAATGCAGGTATCTGCCCTTCCTGTGAAGAATCAATGGTCGAGGATTTACCTTTCTGCCCATCATGTGGTGAAAATAAATAATCACTCTTCTTCACGAGCAGCTTCTTCTTCTTCCCAATCAGAAATACAAGCCAATAGTTCAGGATGATCATTCTCAATTACAGCACAATATCTTGCTTCGACTTCTTCAGTTAGATATACAGTTGTACCTGCATGATATATTGTATCACCATTTGCTTCCATTTGTATACAATCAACCTCTAGGATAATTGGACGGTTGTGGTGCACATG
>Ga0066850_10000452_pt1 | contig 22354 bp, 15 predicted proteins | sample ETNtaG_4_FD_67282 | JGI IMG/M metagenome (GOLD analysis project Ga0066850, IMG submission 67282) | Marine microbial and viral communities from oxygen minimum zone, Eastern Pacific Ocean - ETNP201406SV67 | ecosystem: Environmental > Aquatic > Marine > Oceanic | place: Pacific Ocean: Eastern... | reverse complement strand
ATTCATCTTCACGTTCCCCGCGATTTTCCTCCTCGCCTACTCCGAGGACTACAAGGTCGGCGACGGGCACCTGATCGGGTCCGTGGACACACTCAACCTGGCCTTCATCGGAATCACCGCATCCATGTTCGCCGGTTTCCTTGGGGTGATGTACTTCATCATCTTCAGACGCGTATGGCTGGTCGAGGACCCACTCCCCATGCCGGGCTTCGAGGCCACTCTGAAGATGCTGGACATCTCATCAGACGTCAGCTCAGGCTCCGCCGAGGCCGCTCGCGACTCACTGCGCACCGTGGGAATATGGACCGTCCTCACGATGGGGCTGATGTTCGTCATCGACTACCCAATCAGGTGGTCGAAGAAGATCGCAGGAGTCCCAAGCAGCATAGCAGACTGGTTTGCCATGACCCTATCAGGGGAGAGGTGGGGCCTGGCCTCGGTATACACCGAGAGGTGGATCCACCAGCCAAGCGAGCTCGCAGAGGGGCAATTCGCCCCCTACAACGGGATCACGACCTACGAGCAGGGCAACCCCATGTCATACACGTTCCTCGGGATCGAGATCAGCCCGACCCTCTTCGCGATAGGCTGGTTCATGAAGTTCAGAGCCGCGCTCCTCGTAAATCTGGGAGCCATTCTGGCTTGGTTCTGGCTGATACCACTGGCCGTTCTGCAGGACGTCCCGGTGTACGACCCTGAGCAGGGCGTTTACATCAACATAACCGAGCTCGGCCCCATCGTCCAATGGCAGGCATTCGGCTCGGTGGTTCGCACTGTCGCAATAGGGGCGATTCTGGGAGGTGGCTTCCTCGGACTGTTCAAGATGGCCCCTACGTTCATGGGGATATTCGGTGACATTACCCAGGCCTTCTCCGGAGAGCAGGGGGACGAATTCGTTGAGGGCAAGGGCTGGTACGAATGGCCGCTCTACCACATCCCCATATTCATGGGGGTCTCCTTCGCCGCAATCACCGTCATCTTCGTCCTGGGTGGATATCCGGTAGTTCCATCACTGATTTTCTCCGTGGTCCTCCTCTCGACCACGTTCCTCCTGGGGGCAATCGCTGTTCGGGTGATGGGGGAGACGGGAATAGAGCCCGTCTCGGGAACCTCATTCATAGTACTCCTGATCCTCCTGATGATATTCCTAAACCTGGATGTGGGGCTTACCAAGGAGGAGTCGATCCTGATGTCCCTTGTCGGCACCACCGTCTTCGGCTCGGCAATCAGCATGAGCGGGACCGTCGTCGGCGATTACAAGAACAGCCTCTACATTGGCAACAGACCCTACCACATCTCCAAGGGAAACGTCATGGGAGTCGTTCCCGGGGCGATCCTAGGTGCTGGCGTGGCCATCTTCCTCTCCAAGCTACTTGCCGACGGGACCATAGAACTGCTAGCTCCCCAAGCGAACGCCTTCGCCTACTTCACAACAATACTGGCCGAGGGGCAGGGCAATTGGAGCGCTCTCCTGATTGGGATGGCACTGGGCGCATTCGCAGAGTGGGCCACTGGCATGGGCACCTCATTCGGCCTGGGGATGTACCTCCCCACTCCCGCGACATTCCCCATGCTGATCGGCGGCGCATACCGATCGTGGTGGGAGGAACGCAGGCTGAAGCCAGTAGTGGAGTCAGTGAGGGAGGAGGAAGGCGGATCCGCTGCTGAGAAGAGGGGCGCACAGATGCTCCTGCTGACTTTCATGATTGCCGCCGGAGCCCTCACCGGAGAGGCATTCTACGGAGTCGAAGCCGCGATTCTCGCGGTGTTGGACGAGATATCAGTGGGAGGACAGTCGCTCTCCCTATACTCATGGTGGCCATTCGCGAGGCTCCTCGGCTTCTTGATGATCAACGTGTTCCTGGGAGCTGCCGTGTATGCGCTATTCAGCAAGGCTGGGATCATAGGTGGAGGCGGACCGGGAGGCGAGGCCCCCAAGCCGACCGAGGTCCGCGGCCCGATGAAGGGTGCAATGAACCCCGGTGCCGTTCTCGATGCCGAGCTGGCGGATTGATGCCATGGTGGATGCTAGGAGCGTCCCAGCCGGGGCTTGGCTCATACTCTCCATAGCAGTCCTAGCCGTCTCAAGCGCGGGGATTGTGCTACAGGAGATGTCAGAGGTCCACCCATTGCTTCGAGCATCATGGAGAATGCAAGGCACGGCCCTCATCCTCCTTCCCGGGTTCCTTTTCCAGACATTCCGATCGACCGGTTTCGAGACCAGTCGAAGAGACACCCAGCTAATCCTGGCTTCGAGCGTTTTCCTGGCCATCCACTTCGGCAGTTGGGTCTGGTCTCTGGACAATACCAGCCTCGTCCACAGTCTCCTGTTCGTCAACACCCATCCATTGGTGTTGGTCGCCCTGATGCCATTAATGGGAGAAACCGTACGCAGAGGTCACATATCCGGGGTCGCATTGGGATTCGCAGGTGCCACGGTAGCCCTGATGGACGTTGGTGATGGCGGGCAAGTCACCCTAGTGGGGGATTTCGCCGCCTTCATCGGTGCGACTACGGTCGTGGGTTACATCTTGATTGGCAGGCACCTCAGATCGGAACGAGGCATGCCGATTTTCGTTTATGCGTTCCCAGTGACCATGGCCGCTGGGATTTGGCTCTCAGTCGGAACGATATTCCTCGAGGGATCCACGATGGCATCCATCGCACCGGCAGAGTCCCTGCTGGGTTGGGCAGACCCACTTTGGTTAGCCTGGGTCGCATACCTGTCTCTGGGACCCGGCCTATGCGGGCACACCGGGGTGAACACGGTGCTCAGGTGGATTCCCCCAATCATCGTGTCAATCGCCTTGCTGTTGGAACCAGTCCTCGGAGCAATCATCGGCTGGTTGTGGACCGGCGAGTCCGTGATCGGCCCATCAACTGTGATCGGAGGTCTGATGATGATTTCCGGCGCGATTCTCGTCACCATCCAGGAGAAGAGCCAGAATGCCAGTGAATCGGCTTCATAACGGTCAAATCATGCGAGAAAAACGATGGCTTTCCCAATCCTCCTTACTAATGACGATGGCATCGACTCACCCGGCATTCAGGAATTGGCCGCATCCCTCAATGGCAGAGGCCACCCAGTGGTCGTTCTCGCCCCACTGACCGAGCAATCCGCAGTTGGAATGAAGCTCACCCTCCGCGATGACATGGCATTCCATGAGCACGCTGAGATCGCCGAAAAGATTCGTATTGATGATGAAACACCCCTCCGCGTCTTCTCCCTGGATGGTTCGCCATGCGATTGCATCATAGTAGCAATAGACGGCGGATTGAAGTCCCGAGCACCGGAGATCGACCCCTGGCTCTGCATTTCCGGAATCAACAGGGGGCCAAACCTCTCAGTCGACGTCCTCCACTCCGGTACAGTCTCAGCCGCCCGTGAGGCCGCTCTCTATGGGATGCCATCTCTGTCTGTGAGCCTCGCAACCTACTCCCATCAGGACTACTCGCATTCCATAGAAGCGACTCTGGAAGTCTTGGATCGCCTTTCCGCGATTGTGAGTAAGAAACCGGGCAACATCTTGAGGCCGGAGGGATCAAAGAAGAGACCACCCGAAGGCTCTGACTCTGACTCACTTAGGTCTTGGTTCCTCCAGGGGAACCTGTTCCTGAACCTCAATATCCCGGAGACTTGGGGGGGAACATTCCAGACGGTCCCCCTCGGTGCTAGGTGGTATCACAACGCAACCGATATGAGGGACAAGGGGTCGGTTGGCGTGGCTTTCGAGGTCGGAGCAGCCCGAATCGTAGATGAGGACATAGAAATGACCGATTGCAACGCAGTAGCATCCGGAATCGCATCCATCACCCCCTTGGCTAGCTGGCCCCAGAACCACCCTCTAGGGGTGCCTCAGTCGGTGATGGCGGAATCCACCATGATGGGGCTAGAGGGGATGCCTCACTGGTTCTAGTTCCCATCAAGAAGATGATGCAGAATCGCGATGCACGAGTGACCCTGCAACCACCGCTCTCCGAGTGAAAGGGTGATTGCCCCTTCCAGCACGGACTCATCCTCTTCGTTCAGCGGCCTGTCATCAGAGATGACGAATCCCAGATCACTCGAAGAAGTGATGCCCGCGTAATCACCACCATCGGCATCGAGGATCACGGGAGTGACTCCTCGAGAGTCCCACTCTTCGATTGTCTGCCCCAAGCCTCCCCCGGAATGGAGAATTCCCCGGGTGAACTCATCGAAACGACCCCGCGGGGGAATCGCCCTCTTCAAAATCCCCTTAATCTGGCCTGCGATGGACCGTTCGTCAGGCCTAACTCCCCTAAGAATCGAACCATTGAACCAAATTCTCCTGTGAGGGGCATCCCCACCCATCAGGTGAAGCATCACGTGGCTGTCTTCCCTGATTCCGTGTGAGACGAAGAGAGCAGCATTCACGGCTCTTGCCAGGACATCCATTCTCCCACCCGAACCAGGGAGGTCATTCAGATTCAGGTCTCCAGAACTAGGGGCTCTGTGGCCAATGACTGCGAACCACCTTTCCAGCTAATCACCCCAGATCGAGCTCATCATCGAGCCCCATCATGGATTGCATCTGGCGCCTCATCTTCCGGTCCCCTCTGAATCCACGCATCATCTTCTTGCTCCTGTTCCATTGAGTTAGCAGTTCCTTGACCTCCCTCTCCTCACAACCCGAACCCCGAGCAATCCTCCTGATTCTGCTCGACTTCAGTAGCAGGGGGTCATCCTTCTCCTCCTGCGTCATCGAGTCCATCACAATTCTATACTTGTCAAGATTGGCCTGCATCTGCCTCTTCTGGCCCACGCCCATGTTCCCCATTCCTCCGAACATCGTGTCTGGCAGGTGAGAGAGCACTTTGTCCAACGTACCGATCTTGCTCATCATTTCCATCTGGGCGTACATGTCAGTGAGGGTGAATCTGCCCGACATCAGCCGCTTCGTCAAGCGCATTGCCTCTTGCTCGTCAAGATCCTCGGGTGCTAGGTCGATTAGCCCCTTGATGTCGCCCATTCCAAGCAACCTAGAAATGAAGCGATCGGACTCGAATTTTTCGATATCTCCAATCCTCTCTCCTTCTCCAACGAAGACAATTGGGGCTCCTGTAGTAGAAACTGCGCTTAGCGCCCCACCTCCCCTTGCCGTCCCATCTAGCTTGGTTACTATCGTTCCAGTTACGCCCACAAGTTCGTGGAACGTTTCCGCCATAGGTCCGGCCGCCTGCCCAACCTGTGCATCAATAACCAGAAATCGCTCAGAAGCGTTGGCAATGCTCGCAATCTCGAGGAGTTCTTCCTTCAATTCACCGTCAAGGCTGTCCCTCCCAGCCGTATCAATGATTACCACATCAGCAGTTCCGACCTTCTTCAGGCCGTTCCTGACTATCCCCGATGCAATCTTGGACCCCGGCTCCCCGTAGACTTCTACTCCAGTTCCTTCCAGCATCTGGCTCAGTTGCTCGTAGGCACCGGGTCTATGGACATCGGCTTCGATCACTGCAACCTTTGCACCATGGCTCTTTCTCCACCAATCTGCTAGTTTCGCGGTAGTCGTGGTCTTTCCTTGCCCATATAGGCCAACCATGAGGACAGTTTGGTTGTGGGGCTTGATTTCCCTGGGCGACCCCAGTATCCTGACCAACTCAGAATAAATTAGATTCATTGCATGGGTTTCTAGCCTGACTCCCGGGCGTGGATCTTCCTCAATCATCCCCCTTTCTACTCGCTCTGTGAGTTCCTTCGCCTGCCTGACATTGAAATCAGCCTCGAGGAGAGCTCTCCTGAGAGATTTACTGAGTTCCTTAACGGTCTCCTCGTCTATCTTCCGCTTCCCCTTCAGAAGTCCGATTGAACCGAGAACTCTACGCTTGAAGCCCTCTAGCGCCATGAGTTTCGGTACCATTCGTGTGGTTTGAACATTGTCTGAGTAATTCCACTATGGAATGCTCCCATATCCGCTGAACTGAAAGGGGACTCAGCATGGGGGAGATATGGCTGAAGCTCCCATTGAGATGTGGGAGATGCAAGTTGCCTTCGCTATCGGGCTGCTCGGAATCTATGTCGGTTGGAGGGGGATCATAGCCAAGATGACAGGATTTTACGATCTTTCTGGGGCTGTAAAGACATTGCTTTATGGGATAATATCCGGAGTCCTGGCCGCGTCCGCGATTGATGTTCTAATCCTCTCCGAAGTCCGAACCGAGACTCAGAACATCATCTCCCTCGGTGCTATTGCCCTCGTGATCGCGCTTGCCGAGTCGTCTTTCTCGCTATTCATCCTAGGCCGCTCTAGGACTGTTGGATTGAGGGCATGTGCTCCTTATGGGTGGACACTTGGCCTGGGCTTCGGTGCAATGCGTTCCGCCAACCTGAACGTTCGACTTTTCGATCCAGATGTCTGGGAAGGCACGGGATTCAGAATTCCGAATGTTGTATTGGCATGTGCCCTAACCGTGATCACCTGCCTTGGACACGCATCCATCACTACTTGGCAAGGCTCTAGGATCTTAGAAAATAGTCGCATACGGCCATTATTTTACGGGTCTATCGCTCGTTCTGCTCTAATCTTGGCTACTGTTCTAACTGTCTTCTTCCCGCCAACGCTCGCTTTAGTCGCCCCCATCGTTGCATGGTCCTGGTTCCCTGCTCAGGAATCATGGTTGCCATCCGGACTCACACCTGCTGCAAGACAGGCGTATAGGCGCACATTGCGGCAGGCCGAGATTAACAAATCAAGAGCGGACAGCAGAATCAGAGGAAAGTTAGTCGAATCCGAGGAATAGTGGCAGAAATCAGCCATTAACGGAATTTGGCAGCCATGGCGCAGGATTATATCCAATTCTCGTATTCATTTGGTTGAATGCGAGTCATTATCGCAGGAGCCGGCGAGGTCGGCCGTGGTGTCGCCGCAGCGCTCCGAGGAGAAAAGAGGGGGGTAGCCTTAATCGACCCCAATCCCACTGCGATTAGCGATTCTCAATCACTGGACTGCCTTCTGATTACCGGAAACGCCCTTTCTAGAGACTCTCTAGTCCGTGCAGGCATCAGTGATGCCGAGATTATCGTCTTCGCAACAAATGACGACAATGTCAACATTTTGGGTTGCGCATTTGCCAAAAGAGTATTCAGTGAGCAGGTTGGTGATCGGACAGCATCGGGGTTGATCACAATAGCCAATGTTCGTGATACAGAAATCACCCACCCATCAAGGGGTGCGGGCCCATTAGAGAACTGGGCGCGGACAAACTTCGTCGTCTCCCCTTCGACCGATGTAGTGGAGCAATTGATTTCAGGATTAGTCGCACCATCACTCTCCGATGTAATTCCCCTTGGGAATAATGCATGGATTGTCGAATCTTCCGTCTCTCTAGAATCTCCAATTATCGGATCAACTACTGGGGATGCCAACTCCAGGGCCGGATCCGATCCTGACTATCCAAGGATAATTGCGATGAAGGCACAGGGAAGTAAGGGGCGGATTGTTTCTGGAAATGAGATTATCCAAGAAGGAGACATGCTCGTCTTTGTGAGCGGTTCGACAAAATTCTTCGGAGAAGTGGCTCGCATGGTTGGCGATGTAAATTCTGAGATGCCAGAGAAGCCGACGGTTGCTGTGTTCGGAGCAACGAGTTTTGGAAGTAAGTTAGCAGAGCACTATCTGAATAATGGTTCAAATGTCGTGATCATTGAGCCAGACTTGGACGCGGCCAATGCAATCGTCGGGTCTAGGATTGGAGTCAACAAGCGCCTCGATGTGATTCATGGCGATCCACAGGACGAGGATCTCCTCAGAGAACTAGCAGTCGAGGACCACGATATCGCAATATCCACATTGAGCGACGATAATCTGAATATCTCAATTGCAATGAGGACCTTCGACAAGGGCGTCTCCAGAACAGGCTTGATCCTGAAGGACAGAGCCCTGGTTGAGGCTATTCAGAGAATCGGACTAAGACCAGTAAGTAAACGAAGGGTAGCGGTAAAGTCAATTCTCAAGGCGATTCATATGCACGTACCAGGACTCTATGAGCCCATACCCAGAATCCCCTCCTTAGTCTCAATGTCTGCAGAGATAAATGCGGGAAATTCATTATTGGGCAAAGAATTGGACGAAGTTGAGGATATTATCGGAGCAAATCTGGTAATGTTAGAGAGGATGGGGGATGATGGCAGCTTCAGCCACATCATAGAAGAAAAAATCGGTCCCCTGGAGGAAGGTGATCGCATATATCTTATTCTGGAAATTGACGATGTAGGGAAGGCAGAGGAGTCACTACGGAGTTAATATGCGCTGGGAGGTCGTGAGCCTAGTTCTTGGATGGACCATTGGTTTGGTTTCATTGCCACTGGTGTTCGTTGGATTGTACAGCGTTTATGCCGAGGGCCTCGAACCAGCAATTCGTACATTCGCTATCCCTACTCTGGTTTCCATTTCATTTGGGTACGCCCTCGTCCTCCGATCCCGGCTTTCTGATCCATCTGCTAGGGTTAGGGATAGGGAGGCATTTGCCTCTGTCGCTTTGGGCTGGATTCCAGTAGTGATAGTTGGGGCATTGCCCCTGTGGATGGGCGGGATGTTCCACGGTCCCTTCGGAGGGTATTGGCATCCCGGACAGGATAATTCAGTTAGCCAGATAATGTACGGGTTTCTTCACTCTTGGTTTGAGTCAATGTCTGGCTTTACAACCACTGGAGCCTCCCTCATTGATCCTGCAACTAGTCCTGTTTGCGGCTCCGGACTAGCGGGGATAAATGAATTCGAAGGAGACTGCTTGGGTAACCAGAGAAAAAGCCTCATTCTTTGGAGGTCAATATCCCAATGGATCGGTGGAATGGGCGTAATTATGCTGGGCCTCCTAATTTTCTCAAGGGCACTAGGAGGGGGTATGGCACTAGCCAGAGCCGAACTAACCGGCCCTTCCGTGTCCAACCTGGGTACAACTCTGGAAAGCACTGCGCGAAAACTCTGGGGGATTTACGTTGGTCTGACGCTGCTCGAGGCAATACTCCTTTACCAATTCACTAGGATGGATGCATTCGACTCTGTCAACTATGCCCTTACAACCATGCCTTCGGGAGGATTCGGAACTACCGATGGCGGCATTATGGACTTCGATGACGCAATGATCGAGTCTATTGTAATGGTATTCATGCTTCTTACATGTATCAATTTCAGCCTGCTATATTTTGCATTCTCAGGCAGATCAAATGAGATCTGGAAGGACGAGGAACTTCGGACTTACCTGCTAATTGTATTCATTGCTTGGATTGCTATGGCGGTCAATATCTATGGTTCAGAAGAATTGAACTATGGGATCATGGAGTCAATCAGGCACTCGATTTTCCAGGCTATTTCTATCACTAGCACTGGCTATTCTAGTGCCAATTTCTCTGACTGGCCGGTTTTCAGCCAGTTCGTCTTACTCCTGCTGATGATTATCGGGGCAAGTGCCGGTTCCACGGGCGGTGGGCTAAAGGTTCTGCGAATCAGAATTGCATTCGAATTAGCAAAGAGAGAAGTAATTAAAATAATCCAACCCAGGAAGGTGGTGGCAATTCGCTTCAATCGCTCTGTCGTCGACGAGGAAAGGGTATGGATTATTTTGGGAATGATCAGCTCTTGGTTGGTTCTCGTCACTGCATCAATGCTGACCATTTCCTTCCTTGAACCAGATCTAGGAATGGATGATGTTCTATCTGTCTCAATCTCCCTATTGGGGAACACGGGTCCTGCTTTGGGCGACTTCGGACCATCTACTGCGGCTGCATCATGGGCGGGTCTCAGTACTCCTTCCTTGCTGGCATCTACGATGCTGATGTGGCTTGGCCGTCTAGAGCTACTCACAGTACTGGTCCTCCTCCACCCAAGGACATGGGAGTCAGACTAGCCAAACCTGTCTAGGGTCGGTTGATCGTCTTCCCCACCTTCCAGCTTGGAATCTTCCACTACTACAACCTCCTCTATTCCCAACTCTTCACTTTCGAACTCCTTCACTATCGCCTTCCCCTCCTTGCTGGATTTGGGAATTCCATGCATGGCTAGGTGATCCTCCGCATCCAAACCGATCTTCTTTGCCACGCTGAAGTCATCATCCGCCCCTCCCAGACTGGGATTGTGAATTGCTAGTAGGGTCGGCCATAGATCATCCCTAATCGAAGATCTGCTCGTGCCAAATGATTCTGAAAGCTTGGATATCACCCCTCCCGTCCTCCACGTTTCTCCTCCTCTTCTCAGGAATTCCGGAAAGCTAACGTAAATCCCATTCCCAGTTTTTGCCGTCGAGACAGCTGCTATGGCCTGAGCAGGCAATGCTGAACCCCAGTACCATGACCTGAAGGCGCGATTGGAGTATTTTGCGGCCAGAAACGAATCCGATTTGCACATGGCCCCGGAGATCGCCTCCAAGCCCGCACCCGTCATTATTGACTGATTGTTCCAAGCGAACCAAGCTAGCATCTCATCCGGATCCTTGTCGGAGTTCCGAACAATCTCAGAAACACTTTCACCAGTCGGTGAGAGGTATGCTCTCCTTAGAGACTTGAAAACATTCACCTGCGAGTCTCTTAGCACGGCTTCTGAGAGGCCAATCACAGCACTCATGCCAATGTGCCCATCAACTACATTCGAAAGGGATTGAAGATCTCGTACCAGGGCCCTAAGGTCTCCGGGATTGCCATCGATTAGAGCATCAAGAGACTCCGGGTCAATCCCGATACCCTCCGAATCCAGGACCCTGAGAGCTATTCTCCTTAGGTCTGACCTGCTCACCCTCTCGAATGTAACGTTCTCACAAGCTCTCAGAACCCTATCCCTATTGGACCTCCAATTGCCCCCCTTGCCCCAAAGCCGCATCGGGTCATTGCAAGTCATAATCACGGGATGATTTGTTTTGCTCAGGAGGTTGAGCAGCTCCGCCTTTCCTCCCGAATCTCCCCTCAGAACCGGGCCATCTCGTTCCGAACTAATCGTTTTCAAAATCCGATCCTCTGAAACCTTTGCGAATCCCCCGCTAAGGTGATCAACCTCATCAAGCAATATCACGGTCCTCCCCGTTGGAGCAGAGTTTGTAGCAAATTGGTCCAGTGAGAAATTCTGAGAGCCTCTAGTTGCGGAACTTCTGATAGCCGCCGCATTCCTCTGTTCAGAAGCATTCAACTCGACTACGCCCCAGCCTCTTTCATTGGCCAATGCATGTGCTAGGGTGGTCTTACCGACTCCTGGTGGCCCCGAAAGAAGCAGACCTCTCTTTTTAGGTAGATTCCCTGAGACCCAGCTCTCCAACCACAACCTAACTCTCCTTACTTTGTCTCCGTTACCTTCCATTTCCGATAGTGTAGAGGGGCGATAACGCTCAGTCCAGTCGTCGGGTCTCCTGTCTGCTTCCACAAGCCCAAATGTCCTCGGCGACACTTGAAGATTAGCCTAGAATAGCGATGAAAGAGAGTTTGAGATGAGGCATTCAATGAGTGAATCTACCTCTACACGGACCTGTTTTTGGTCATCTCTCCTCCTTATGGTCACCGTGCCGTCATCAAGGGACTGGTAATCGACGGTCACAGCCCAGGGAACTCCAATCTCGTCTGATCTGGCATATCTTCTGCCTATCGACCTGCTAGTGTCCATTTCAGCAATAATCCCTGAAATTTTCCCAATCCGACCTAGTATCTCTCTTGCCATATCGTCCATCCCACCTTTGTCGAAAAGTGGCAACACTACCAGATCATACGGTGCAACAGAAGGATCTAGTGCCAATATTGTATAACTCTCGTCCTCTTTCTCCAATTCCAGATAGTTGTGATCCAGGATATGCCAGATAATCCTGTCGATTCCGAAAGCAGGTTCGATTACATGGGGGGTGAAGTACTCTCCAGAGACTACCGTGTCCTGGACACTTCTAGTTACCATATCTTCTCCAATTTCTACACTCGTTCCATCATCAAGAATGAGTGAAAAGGGCATTTTTTCTGGCAAATCGGTTAATTCTGAGAGGGCTAGGGAAACCTCGGCAGCCTTCTCTCGAAAAGCAGGACCTACTACCGATCCTACCGGTTTGAGGACTTCCCTGCTCTCCTTAACTGGGGAGTCATAGTTCCTCCATGCTCGCAGAAGCGCAGATTTGGAAAATCTCTCGTGCGACTCCAGATCATGACATGTCCTGTTGGCTATCCCTACAACTTCGATCCAACCATGTTCTCCACCGAGTTCACAGTCCCAGCAGTCAGATGCGTAATGCGCCATCTCAGAACTAGCGTGTTGCCTGAATCTAACCTTCGAAGATTCAATGCCTACATCCACTAGGAACTGCATCGTCATGGCTAGGAACCAAGCCACGGTTGGATGCTTGACAATTCCCGCTTCGAAGGCTTCTTCGAAGGTGATTTGTTTCTCACCCGAGTGCGGACCATCTGGGTCAGGCAGCATGCGAACACTACGGGGCCACTTGCTCAAATCATTAGTGGGGGGGTCTTCCGGGTCAATGAAATACTCCAATTCTGCCATATTGAACTCCCTGAGTCTGATCATCCCCTGGCGTGGGCTAATTTCATTCCTATACCCCCTGCCTGTTTGCATTGCTCCGAAGGGCAGTCTCTGCCTGAAATGCCTGTAGAGCACTGGGTAAAGCATGAACATCCCCTGTGCAGTCTCCGGTCTCATGAAAGCAGTTCTAGAGCCCCCCATCGCACCAATGCTGGTCTTAAACATAAGATTCATCGGACTAGCCCCCTCCCAATCCTGAGCATCACAACTGGGGCACTTAATGCCATACTTTGCAATCAACGTATCAAGCTCAGAAGAATCTAGAGAGTCAGCGTTCTCGTGAAGATTCCCTAGAAGGTGATCACTTCGAAACGCTCCCCTGCAGGACTTGCATTCCGACATCTTGTCGTTGAACTCTCCGACATGCCCACTTGCCACGAGAACGGACTCTGGGGTGATTGTTGGAGAATCAATCTCTACTACGTTAGGAACATTGCTCCAGTGTTCAATCCATGAATTTACCACTCGACGCTTAATCCTAGCTCCTACCGGGCCGTAGTCAACTAGTCCCGACACGCCGCCATAGATCTCGAATGATGGTAGCACGACCCCCCTTCTACGAAGTAGGGAGGATAATCTGGACATCCTTCCTTTCTCGTCCATATGGACTAACGACAACCAACTGTGGTTTTCAAGCCATCCTAGTGCAAAGAGCCTTTGTCCCGATTGAGAGGCCATGGTGAGTAATTCGGATTGATTTACTAGAAATTGTACAGTTTATTGAGAAGCATTCATTTATGCAATCGATACCCTGAAACGCAAGGTGGTTTAGATAAAATGCCAGAAATAACCTATGTCTCAGAACTTTCTGAGACGGAAGACATTCTGAACAAACTCTCACCACCCGTGAGAAATTGGTTCCAAGAGAAGTTTCCCGATTTCACAGAGCCCCAGAAAGTTGCCATTCCCCAAATATTAGCTGGAGAGCACCTGCTCCTCTGTTCTCCAACTGGTTCTGGGAAGACCTTAACGGCATTCCTCTCAATAATAGACGACTTGGTTAGAAAATCGCTCGAAGGCAAGCTCCCAGATACCGTGCAATGTATCTATATCTCTCCAATCAAAGCACTAGCAAACGACATTCAGAAGAATCTCATTGGCCCTCTAACGGAAATAAAGGAGAGATTCCTGCCTGGAAGGGCACAGGAAATCAAAGTAGGCCTCAGGACGGGGGACACCCCTCAGAATGAACGAGAGAGAATGCTCAGAAAACCCCCTCACATCCTAATTACGACACCAGAATCATTGGGACTCGCCCTGGCATCGAAGAGGTTCCGACCGCTGCTGAATGACTTGAAGTGGTTGATTGTTGATGAGATGCACTCGCTAGTCCCCACAAAAAGAGGCACCCATCTTTCCCTTAGCCTCGCACTAATGGACTCAGTAGTAGACTCTGATGTGCAGAGGATTGGGATAAGCGCAACGATGGAGCCCCTCAGCGATGTTGCCGAGTTCCTTGTCGCCAGCGATCCACGGGAAGACGAAGGAGATCATCAAAGAGTCTCGATAGCCAAGATTTCTGGGTCAAGGCAACTAGATCTAGACATCATTCTTCCAACGCCACGATTCACATCCACCCCAGTGAAGGAGGTTCTAGACCACAATATCGACAGGATCAAGGAACTAGTAGAAGCTCATACTACTACTCTGGTTTTTGTAAATACTAGGAACATGACTGAGACATTCGTCCAACGCCTCAAAGTTGTAGGAGTGGCTGGTGTTGAAGGTCACCATGGTTCGATGGACAAATCTATCCGACTAGATGTCGAACAGAGACTAAAGGATGGAAAACTGAGATGTGTGGTATCTTCTTCCAGCTTGGAAATGGGGATTGATATCGGTTCGGTCGACTTAGTCATACAAGTTGGCTCTCCCGGTTCGATAGCCACCGCACTCCAGAGGATTGGCAGGGCCGGGCACCAAGTGGGAGGCCTGCCTAGGGCTAGGTTCCTTCCCACTTCCTCCCATGACCTGCTCGAGATAGTGGCACTTCAGAACGGAATACTTTCGGGGAATATGGATCTGCTCAAGTTCCCCCAGAACTGCCTAGACGTCCTCGCGCAGTTCCTAATTGGATTGACTATTATCCGGGAATGGGACATAGACGAAGCGTACGCGCTCGTGCAAGCCTCTTGGCCATATCGTAATCTTCCCGAACCCGACTACATCGAAGTCCTCGACCTCCTTGAGGAAGAGAGACGAATCTGGGTTGACTGGGAGGAGAATCGATTCGGAAAGAGAGGCTATGCCCAGATGATATACTACACCAACATAGGAACCATATCTCCTGACAATAACTACCTAGTTTTCACTTCCGATGGAACCCTTGTCGGTCAGCTTTCTTCCTCATTCGTTTCCAGCATGAGGAACGGAGACGTCTTTCTGCTGGGTGGTTCGACATACAGGGTTGCCAGTGTAATAGGGACTAGAGTAAATGTCACTCCAGCAACTGGATTCAGGCCGACTATTCCATCTTGGACTGGCGAAGCGATGAGTAGAACGAGCGAACTAAGCAATGAGGTTCTCGGATTATTGAGTATCCTCTCTGTCCAATATCGGACGGGTAGGTCAATCACTCCCTTCCTAGTTGACGTTTTAGGTCTCAATAGGCCTGTAGCCAATGCATTGACTCAGTTCCTAGATGAGCACTCAGCTACAACCTTCCAGGTCCCCTCCCAAGATCGAATTCTAGTAGAGCAAATCGAAGCACCACTTCCTACCTATGTCGTCACTACTTGCAGGGGGCGTGCATTCAACCTTGCACTAGGGTATCTATTTGCAGGAATGGCAACCAGGGATGATATCATCGTGCATGAACTGTCCTTCGATGAGAACGGTTTCATGGCAAAATTGAGTCACGAGGTAGAAATCTCGTTAATTCCAGAGGTTTTCCGTGGCAAGAGAAGTGGGGAAATCCTGAACAAGTACCTCATCGACTCGCAGTTATTTGCAAAACGGTTTCGAGAGGTCTCATCTAGGAGTATGCTGAATCCTCGTAGAATCGGTGCCGAAGAGGTTAGCCCGAAGCAATTCCAAGTAAAAGCAGAGCAAATAATGAATCGTCACAGGAAGATGGATGAATCAGTAATTGTGAGGGAGGCGATGAATGAGATCCTCACCACAGATTTGGGGATGGACCAGCTCAGACATTTCATGGAGAGAATGGATAGTGAGGACGTTCGAATCGTACATCGCAGGGTCAAGATCCCTTCTCCTCTGGGTCTGACTCTCTTCATGTCCTCATTCGAAGATCTTCTTTCCCTCCGAACCAGGGCTTATCTGATTAAGGACGTAGATCCAGAGATTCTGAGACGCCTCCTAGGAGCAAGGTCCCTCGCAACAGAGCTCGACAAAGAAAAACTGGGAGATTACTATCAATCCAAGGTATCGGTTCCAACCAATGCTACCGAATTACTTAGGCTTATGGACATGGGAGGCGGCCTTGAGAGGCAGCTCACCCATCCATTGTATAGTGACAAGCTAAAGGAGATAGAATTCGAAACTCTTCGTTCATGGGTCCATGAACTAGCTGAGAGGGGCTTAATCACCAAGGTTCGAGGGACTGGTCTCGAAATGATAGATGGCAAGTGGTTCTCGATGAGGATGACCGAGGTTCACGGCACCCTTGGATGTCTGGCAGTGGCCGGAGCAGCCGAGATGGACGATCTGAGGGAACTCTACACTGGTGGTTTGACTTATGAGATCGGTGAAGGCTTTGTGGGAGGGGACCCATCCAACTGGAAGAAAAAATCCCTTTCCGACCCAATGGACTGCCTGAGATTGAAACTTCTAGATATGTTGGGATCGGAGGGTCCGCAGACCATAGAGTCACTCAGTGGTCGTCTACCGTTCCCTTCTGCCCAGGTAGAGTCTGTTCTGCAGGAGCTTGAGATGCGCAATCTAGTCTCTATTGGATTCTTCACACAAACTGACGATGGAGAGTTCATCCTCCGAATCGATGAATACAGGATTACTGGAGGGGAATTCAATGTCATCGATTATCGAACTCTCCAGACATTAATTCTGAACAAGTCATTCTCGAGGTTCGAAGAACCAGCCGATGCAATCCGTAATCTGACCTTCGTGCAAAGGCGGGAAGAGCTACTGCATAGAGTCGAGAACTACAGGTTCCGCGATTGGAAGGACATAAAGCACGACTCCGACGTATTCAATGGAAGGCTCCTCCACAACCGAGTTGGATACACACTTAGTGAAAAACTGCCTATGCTGATGGGGCTCCGGGGGGAGCCTTGGTTCGGTCCCCTGGAAGAGGAGCTGATAGAGAAGATTCCGGAGGAGGGGATATCCAGGAACGATCTATTCTCCGATTATCCAAGAGGCAAGGAGAATGCACACATCCAGAGGAGTCTGAAATCAGCACTATCCAACATGGAAAGGCAACTAGTGGTAGCAAAACAATTCGTCGATGTCCCAAATAGGAAGAGGTCAATGGCCATCTTCAAGAGGTTACATGGGCGCATCAAACCTTTACCTTTCGACAAAGCACTATCCGAGCTAATTGCGAGAGTTGGACCAGTCCGTCTACATACTCTCCGCCTATTCGTATCCCGGCCCGTTGAGGAGTTGGCTGACACACTTCGCGAACTCGAGAGAACAGGTGCAATTGCTCGCGTAGTAGCACTCCAACCCGACCCTACTGACTACTACTCATCGCATGAGGATGCAGAAAGCCTGCTCTCTCTCCTTCCGGAGGACAGGAAGATGCGTATTTTGGCCCAATCGGACCCATTCAGCAGTCGTTTCATCCAAGAGGTGCGTCTACTTCTCAAGCAAGGATGGTACTATCCGGTTTTCAAGGGAGTGGACCCAATTGGGCGCGTCCTTATGTTCGTGGTAAACGACTACCTCGAGATCAAGGACATTAACATCCCACACTCGTACCTTGACGACTTCAAGGAAACCTTCGCAGAATTACTCGAGAACTACAGGGACAGACTCGTTGACGTTTCTGTCCTCCATGCCTTCAACGGCGTCCCCGTTCATGACTGCGACGAGAACATCCAGAAAATCCTCTCTGAGTTGGGTTTCTCCTCCATGGGCGACGGAGAGAGATACATCAGAGGAGGCGTCGTCGAACCCAGATCAAGAAAGGAAATCAATAGGATGCTTTTCTATCATCACTCGATTCATCAGAATAGCAGATGGGAAAACGAGACCCTTGCACTAGAGAATTCCATAGAGCTACGGGATGACTTCTCTCTTCGGGGTCGCTGCGAGATGTTCAGGGTCAATCTCGATTCGATGGTAGCCGCTCACCAGTTGCATCAGGGCTCAAATCTCCGTGGCCACCTTGTTTGGGCTCGATACTCCCACTTCCAGAAGTTGCTTTCAATTAGGAATGTCCCTACTGACCCTGAGGACGAGGAGATTCTCCAGTTCTTCAGAGACACAAACGATCCGGATTTATTCATGGAGAGGAATGCAATGTCAAGGTCAGAGTTCAGAAAATTGGTATCTCCACTTGTTAGGAGCGGTCACCTAATACAAGACTATCGCGGTGGCTTCCGGACGGTCGAATCTCTGCAAAATGTAGATCTGTGGGATGCCAAGAGATCCTATTTACGAGCACTGGTCGAAGATTATCCTGTTATCACCCTCAAGCAAGTAGAGAGGCTGGCAGGCTCGTCATTCGCCCCTGAAGAGATTAGCGACGTTATGCATGACTTCGAGGACGATGGGACTCTGATCAAGGGCTTTCTTGTCGACGATCTTCAGGATATCTGCTGGGGCAGGCTGGATATGCTTGAGGGGAAGGATAGGATTAGCCGAACTCGTGACTTAGTCATCCCTCCTTCCGACCCCCTGATACACTATTTCGGAAGCCTACTCAGGGAGAGATTCGGCTTTGGATCAGCGTACTTGGTCTTCCACAAGGAAGACCCGATTGCCGCATTCAAGGCCAATACGAGAAATAACAAGATTGAGCTAACCGACTTCGTTGGAGACTCGGAACTGGAGAAAGAGGCGATCAGAGTCATGAAGGAGTTCGCATGGGAGCACGACATGCCACTATCGGGGAAGCTATTTGACAGAATTCGGTCAAGAATCGTCTGAAGTTTGCATTTGTGATGACTTGATGCCGATTGGCTTCAGAACCTTCATAATGTGACGATGCAACTCTGGTAGAAGGTCAAACAGTGCGATAGCCATTAGGAACATCGCGAAAAGGCTTGCAATCTTTGCAGCATAACTATGGGCGAAATCAAAGATCCCCATCCCTGATAGACTCCATTCTCCATATGTGTCAGTGAGCCAGACAATTCCGGCGTTCCTGAATACGTTTAGAACGTGAATAGTTGGGATGGCGATCACCAATGCCCTCGCACGCCTCTTCCAATGCACAGAATTTAAAGCCACAATAGCTCCAATGAAAACTGCCATAGACTGCAGGGCAGAGCAAGCCAGAATGAATGCAACAATTGACTCTCCCTCAGCGTTAACCATGGGTGCGTAGAAGCCCCCCTCGCCGAGTGGTTCGCTAAGCACAAATCGATTTCCCTCCCAATCAGAAACAGGAATGGCCACCTCTCCATGCCTCTCTATCATCATCGTCCCAATCTCATAACCACCAAATCCTGCAAATTCTAGCATAAATTCAGCACTGATCGCGGTAAATTGTACGAATGCCATGTTTAGGTATGGTACTCCATAAACAATGTAATAGGGAATCATGGACCAAACTACGAAACCCCTCAGCCAGACAATCGTCTCATCAGTTTCTTCCTTGATTGTAAATTCCCAATAAGAAATTGCGAGGCCCGCTGGAAGGGCCGCGGCTGTCATGATTATCAGAACGGGATCCGATATCTCTACGAAATGTCCCGAGTAAAGGTAGAAGAAGAGGCCAATTAATGGCCATGAGATTATGGCAGAGCCTTTAGCATAATTCTTAGAATGGCGATGAAATGCAAATGCCATAAGGATCAATCCAATTGTTCCAATCAGAAGCTGCATGGTGACATCGGAGATTCCGATAATACTGGAGAACGATCCAACAACTGATGATATCGGGTCCTCCATGATCACTTTGCTTTCATCAACCCGTAAATAGGATGCCCCCTCCCGAACCATTGAGGATATGAGTTTCGACTTCACTGAATTCGCCGAGTCTTACGCTTCTTCACTAGTGGAAACTATTGGGAAATTACCCATCCCCAAGCTAGAAGAGTTCTGGAAACTTGTCGAGAATGTACGCGATTCGGACGCAACTGTCCATTTCATTGGCAATGGAGGTAGTTCCGGGACCCCTTCACATAGTGCAGGAGATTGGTCAAAGGAATTGACCCTCAGAACCATTTCTCATTCAGACAACACATCCTCGCTGACCGCTTGGGCAAACGATACAGATTTCGAAAACGTGTTCGTTGGCCAACTCTCGACTTTCATCAAACCCGGAGATTTGGTAGTAGGGTTCAGTGGCTCGGGCAACTCTGCCAATGTCATCAATGGCATCGAGTTCTCCAAAGATAATGGGTGCAAAACTGTAACTATCACTGGAAATTACAAAGGCATGGGGGGTGGCAAATTGGCCAAGATAGCCGATTTATGCATCTTAGTGCCATCACAGTCAATGGAAAGAATTGAGGATATGCAATTGGTAATCAATCACATCATCAAAGAGGCCGTCAAGTCTAACAATGGATTGTGAGGAAATGCTGCCACCCCATAGGCACGGTTATTCACTAGAAGACCCGTTGATTCTTTCTGAGTTGCCGGAACAGTCTGAGTGGTCCGGGAAAATTGCGTATCTTGATCGTGATGGTGTGCTGAATCGTTGGAAGGAGGATTACGTAAATTCTCCCGAAGACCTGGAACTACTCGTTGATTCGGGTAAAGCCATTGCCTACCTTAGGAGAATGGGTTTCAGGATTTGCGTAGTAACCAATCAGTCTCCCATTGGGAGGGGGCTATGGGGGCACGAAAACCTAGCACAAATTCATGATAAGTTGCAGGAACTGCTATTCGAAGAGGATTCCGAAGCCAATATCGACCTGATTCTTTACAGCCCTTATTTGCCCTCCGATGGGTCTTGGTCCCGAAAGCCAAACCCGGGAATGCTAGAAGCGGTCAGACAGCTTGTCGACAACGCAAGCAGATTTCCCGGTGAGGAGAATGACATCTCATTCGGTGAACATTGGATAGATAGACCAAGTGAGTCCGACTCAGTTCTGGTTGGGGACCGACAATCCGATATCATCGCTGCAGAGAGGTTTGGAGTACGTGGAATCCTATGCGACCCAGAATCAGGGCTAGCAGCAGTAATTAGCGAGATTGACTCCAACACAGAGAAGTGATCCCATTGAAGTGCCGAATTGGACTTGATGACACCGATCACATCCAAGTAGGCTGTACAACATCAAGTTTCGATCACCTCATATTGTCAATTTGCGAGCAGATTGAGTGCCAAATCGTCGAAAGAAGACTCGTTAGGCTTTGGCCATTTGCCCAGAGGAGAACCCGAGGGAACGGAGCATTGGGCGCTATTCTCGAAATACCGCAGAATAGCGCCGAGAAGCTGGAACAAGTTTGCAACGAGTGGTTCTCCAATTTATTGAGCGAAATTAGTACTTATCCAATTTCAGAAATCCCAATTTCTCCCTGCTTAGTGATTTCATTCACACCCGTGCCAAAGGAATGGTACTGGGACGCGGTAAGGAAGCATGTCGACTCCGAAACATTGCTGGATGAAGCCATTCATAATGGGGTAATTGTGATTCGCCCGGATTCCACATTTGGGGTAGTCGGAGCGTGTGCCGCTATTTCTTGGGACAACAATTCCAACTCTTCATGGGAACTCATTTCTTGGAGGGACGAATCGATGGTCGGCACACCAAGGAAGATCTCATTGGAGTCAGTCTCAGATTTGGAATCCAAATTTCCAGATACGTTCCTGAATCGGGACCCAACCAAGGGAAAGAGCATGATTGCACCTCGAACCCCGTGCCCAGTTCTATACGGAATTCGAGGCTCCTCTTACTCCGGTGTTGAAGAGGCGCACCATTGGCTCCAATCGAGGAACGATGTCGAAGAATGCCATTCTTTCGCAATTCATCGAACAAATCAGCTTAGTGATGACCATATCGAATGCTCACAATCTGGAGTTGTAACCTCATTTCCGAAGGAGACTAGGGGCGGCCATGCATTCATCTCCGTCTTTTCTGCAGGAAAGGCTGCCAACCTAGTTGCTTTCTCGCAGGGCGGTCCCGTGAATAGGCTCCTCAGGTCACTTATCCCCGGAGATAGAATTTCATGGGCTGGCTTGGTTTCCCCAGATGGTTCCACCCATTTGGAGCGAATAAGAATGGATTCTGCAACAGCTAGGATCGCAGGCAGACCTATTTGCTGCTCTACAACAATGAGGAGTGCGGGGCGTGGTCAAGGAATTCGCTGTCTTTCATGCGGACGGGTCGAGAGTAAATCATGGTACTGCACTGATTATGAGGCTACAATTGATACTCCGATGGGAGAGTGGTTGGAACCGTCTCCATCAAATCGTAGACACCTATCTAGGCCCCTTTCCCATGGGATTCCGGGGACAAACTGAAACGGTCCACCCGAATCCCATGTCATGGTCGGACTCAGCGAACTCTTGGCAGTATTTGTTATGATTGCGATTTCAGGATACTTGATGTGGACTGTTCTGGGTATAAGGCAACGGAGGATGAAATATGCAGCCGAGGGTGCTGACGATTACAGTGGCGAAGCGAAGGAGCCCGATGCCCTGACAGAACCGGATGAAGAAGCATTGGAAGATATGGATCAAATGCTGGAACAGGCAGGTTTCTCCATGCCGGAAGAAGAATAGTCAGTAAGGATAA
>Ga0066850_10000433_pt1 | contig 22762 bp, 21 predicted proteins | sample ETNtaG_4_FD_67282 | JGI IMG/M metagenome (GOLD analysis project Ga0066850, IMG submission 67282) | Marine microbial and viral communities from oxygen minimum zone, Eastern Pacific Ocean - ETNP201406SV67 | ecosystem: Environmental > Aquatic > Marine > Oceanic | place: Pacific Ocean: Eastern... | reverse complement strand
TTCTTCTGTTACATAAATAGATGGAGAATCATCTTGGGTTAGAACTTCATTTTTTATCCAGGAGTTTTGAATTTCAGCTGCAGAAAAATACGGGTCTTCATACATGCCTCTTATACCTAATTCCAAGCGTACAGTATTATAATCAGAAATTTCATAAAGTTTTTCTTGTAAACTTTTTGGGATGCTATCAAACGGAGGACACACATTTTTAGTAAGGTCCCCTGAAATTTCTTGATTATATCTAATTCCCTTAAAAGGTCTTAACTGAGCCATAATTTATATATAGAAAATTTGTATATCAACTAGAATATCAGAAAGCTTAATTTATTTTATTAATTATGAAAAGAATTTATTTTCTAGTTTTAGTTTTTTTGCTTACATCATGTTCCCCCCAAACTCCTGAAACAGTTGAGGTTGTAAAAACAGTTATCGACGATTCTCAAATAAATTCATTAAATGTTGAATTGAATCAACTAAATAATGAGTTGATAACAGCTGAAAGAAACTACAATGACAAAGTTGGTTATTTAGAAAATGAAATTAGCTCAATCAATAATAAATTAGCTGAAGCTGAAGAACAAAACAAAATTTCTAGATACGAACAATTGGATGCTAATGATAAATTAATTGCTTCAAATTCAAATTTAAATGATTCTTTAAATGAATTAAAATTAGAAAATGAAAGCTTAATTGATGAAATAAGCAGCCTTACAGAAAAGTATAATTTAGAAACTGAAAGTTTAAATCAGCAAATTTATGGTATTTCTAAATCATTAAATGCTCAACTGGCAATTAAGAATAATGAAATACGGCAGTTAAAATCAGCAAGATTAATTGAAGTAGAAATTACTTCAACTCCTACTATAACTCCAACACCAACGCTTACTCCTACTCCTACTGCAACTCCTACAATGACTCCTACTCCTACAATGACTCCTACTCCAAGACCTGGTATCACTCCAACTCCTACACCAATAATGCCTACAGCTACTCCTTTTCCAACTCCTACCCCAAGACCAACCGCTACACCAACTCCTGTATTTGTAGGTGAATATCAAGCATTTAACTCTACAGAATTAGAATTCCCTATGGAAAATCCTATTGGAAAAATGGCAGGTAAAATTGAGAATTTCAACTTATCAAGTGGAGAGATCGAAATAAAAGGCATAGAAGGTAAAGCAGTAAGAGATTCAAACAATAATGGAGATCTAACTGATGAGTTTAGTCCATTCGTAATATGTAGTAATGGAAGTGGTATTAGTTTTTATGATGAAAAATTCAGTTCAAAATGTAAAGATGGAAGAAATGCAACAATAATATCAATTGAGATTATTTCAGTTGATAATGGATCTGTTAAACCTTGGCAATTTTGGAAAAAAGTTACTCCTGAAATCACAATTAAATCTAATGAGTTTGTTAATAATCAACAGCTTCATTTTGCTTATAATACCAACCTAGATATTTCAAAGTTTTCAACTAGTTATTTCTCTTCAACAACTATATATAACGACCCTGGATCATTAAAAATAAAGTCATCACATAATATGCCAATGTTGATTAAAGATTTTGACGGAAATGGGAATATAACTGATTCTGATTGGTATAGAGTAAATGTTACTGATGAATTCAATAATCCTGTTTATGACTCTGCAACAGGCAGAGATCTTTCTGAATTCTTTAAAGTAACATCTCCATCTTCATGTAATGACCCTAGTATAACTATGTTGTACACGGGAAATTCTGAAAACATATATGATCAATATCCCATGTTTGATTTTTTCTATTTTGGAATTGAACATTTTATAGAAGAGTATATTTGGGATAACTATCAAGAATCTGGATATTCTCAAACTGCTGATCTTTGCCAATAAATTTAATAAGAATATAGTAATAGAAACTAATAAAATCTATAATTTGAATTAGAACTATTTATATTTTTTATGACATCTAAAGAAAATAACAACAGGATAAAAATTCTTATAAAAGAGCTAACTGAAGCTAATAAAGAATATTATATTGAGGAGTCTCCTTCTTTATCAGACTTTGAATATGACAAAAAATTCTCTGAGCTCTTAGATCTTGAAAAAAATAATCCTGAATTAATAACTCCAGAATCTCCAACTCAAAGAGTAGGCTCAAATCCTGCTTTAGACTTCAATCAGGTTACACATTCAATTCCTATGCTTAGTTTGTCTAATGTGTTTGGAGGAGAAGAAATGGAAGATTGGATAGAAAGAACGTCTAAAGCTGCAGATCAAGATATCTTTCCATTAGTTTGTGAACTGAAAATAGATGGTTTAGCCGTTTCAGTCAAGTACGATAATGGAAAAATATTTCAAGGTGCAACAAGAGGAAATGGAATAGAAGGAGAAGATATAACAAACAATGTTAAAACTATTAGATCTATTCCTCTTTCAATAGAAGATACTAATGGAATAGAAGTAAGAGGAGAAATATACTTCCCAAATTCTAAATTTAATAAGTTTAATTCTGAAAGAGAATCTGATGGGTTAAGTACCTTTTCTAATCCTAGAAATGCTGCATCTGGTTCTGTTAGGCAATTAGATCCTAAAGAAACAGCTAAAAGACCTTTAGATATATTTTTCTATAGCTTGTATAACTTAGATGGCGAAGAAATTTTAGATTCTCAGTATGAATCTTTGATAAAAATGAAACAATTAGGGTTTCGAACAAATAAAAATTATAAAAAAATAAACAATAAAAAAGAACTATTTGAATACATAGAATTATGGTCTAAAAATAGATTTGATCTAGATTACGGAACAGATGGGATTGTAATAAAAATAGATAATACTGAAATTCAAAATAAACTTGGAAGTACAGGAAGAACTCCAAAATGGGCCACTGCCTATAAATTCCCTCCTGAAATAGTTGAAACAAAAATTAAAAAAATAAACTTTAATGTTGGTAGAACAGGAGTATTGACACCTTGGGCAGAATTAGAGCCTGTATATATAGATGGAGTTAAGATAAGTAGAGCAACTCTTCATAATAGAGATGAAATTGAAAGAAAAGATATTAGAGAAAAAGATATTGTTAAATTGCAAAGAGCAGGTGAAGTTATTCCTCAAATATTAAAGGTTTCCGAAAAGAACAAAAGAGATTCAGATTCAGAGAAATTCACATTTCCTAAATTTTGTCCCGATCCATGTAATAGCGAATTACTTCACTCAGAAGAAGAAGTATCAGTAAGATGCATAGATTCATCTTGTCCTAATAAATTTGAAAGACTTCTACAATATTTTGCTTCCAAAAACTGTATGGACATAGAAGGTTTAGGTTCTAGAATTTGTAGTATTTTATTTAATAAAAAACTTATTACTAGTCTTGATGAAATTTATTTACTAAAAAATAAAAAAAATGAATTATTAGATATTGAAGGTTTTGGTGCATTAAGTGTAGATAAATTATTAGAAAGCATAGAAAATTCAAAGAAAAAATCTTTTAGTAATTTGTTAACATCTTTTGGTATTGAAGGAGTGGGCGTAGAAATAGCCGATTTAATAACTGAAAAAATTCCAAATTTAATTGAAATAAAAGAATATTCAAAAGATCAAAATAGTTTTAAGGATTTTTTAGAAAATATAGATGGAATAGGCCCTATAGTCGCTAAAAAAATAATTATATGGTTCGAAGAAGATAAAAATATTCATCTAATCCAGAATTTTATAGAGCTAAATATTGGAACAAAAATTGAAGAAAAACTGTCCTCTTCAAATTCACTAGAGGGAAAGATATTTGTTGTTACAGGCTCTTTTGATGAATATAGCAGAAATGATATTGAATCTATAATAAAAGACAATGGTGGAAAAGTTACAAGCAAAGTATCATCTAAAACAGATAATTTAATATTGGGAACTAACCCCGGATCAAAATTAGAAGATGCTAAAAATAATAATGTTGAAATAATAAATTTGTCAGATTTTTTAAATTTGATTTCAAGCTAGAAAGTAATATGAATAATTGGATAATTTTAGGTCTAGGAAATCCTGATAAAAAATATGAAAAAACAAAACATAACGTCCCTTGGTGGGTTTTAGATATTTTAGAGAAAAAATTTTCTGTAAATAAACAATACGAAAAAAATGAGAAAAATTATATTGAAATACGGTTAGATTTCGATGAATACAGTATTTATCTGATATATCCTTCTACCTACGTAAATAACTCTGGGATAGCTATGAAAAATCTACTTCAAAAGGAAAAATTTTCCTTAGAAAAGACTATAGTTATTTCTGATGATATAAAGCTAGAAGAAGGAAGACTAAGGATTAGAAGAAAAGGAAGTAGTGGTGGACATAATGGATTAAATTCAATTATAAATCACCTAGGAACAGAAGATTTTTTAAGGCTCAAGGTCGGGGTAGGAAAACCTCATGAAAATGAAGATCAAATAAAATTTGTACTTTCTAAAGTAAAAAACTTTGAATTAGTCAATAATAGTTGTATTGAAGCTGCTGATGCTTGTATAAGTATTATCGAAAAAGGAACTAAAACAGCTATGGAAAAATATAACGGAGTAAAAGATGAGTAAATTATTTGAACCAATCAAAATAAGAGAAGAGAATATTAGAAATAGATCATGGGTTTCTCCTATGTGTCAGTATTCTTCTGAAGATGGGTTTTCAAACAATTGGCATATGGTCCACTTAGGTTCGAGGGCTGTTGGAGGAGCAGGTTTAGTAATGACTGAGGCAGCCGCAGTAGAACCTGAAGGAAGAATTAGTCCTTGGGATCTTGGTATATGGAAAGATGAACATATTTCTGGTCTAAAAGAAATCACAGATTTTATAACTTCTCAAGGATCGACTCCAGCAATCCAAATAGCCCACGCAGGAAGAAAAGCTTCAACTAAAAGACCTTGGCAAGGTAGAGGTAAAATAGTAAAAAAAGATGGCGGATGGGTTCCTAAAGGTCCTAGCCCAATAGCATTTGATGAAGAATCTCAAGTACCAGAAGAACTATCGTCCAATGAAATTGAAAAACTTATTGAAAAATTTGTTTCAGCTGCAAAAAGGTCGGTTAAAGCAGGATTCAAATGTATAGAGCTTCATCTAGCACACGGGTATTTAGCTCATGAATTTTTATCACCAATTTCAAATACCAGAGAGGATGATTATGGAGGAAATTTTCAAAACAGGACAATTTTTGGAGTTGAAATTGCAAAAAGAATAAGAAAAGAAATAGGAGAAGAAATCCCTTTAATTGCAAGAATCTCTGTAACTGAATATCATGATAAAGGCTGGGATATTAATTCTTCAATAGAATTCTCTAAAAAACTAAAAAATGTTGGTGTAGATATGATTGATTGCTCATCAGGAGGAAATTATTCTGAGCAAAAAATTGAACTAAAGCCTGGATACATGGTACCTTTATCAAAAAACATTAGAGAAAACGCAGAAATACTAACAGGAACCGTAGGGTTAATCACTGAAAATAATCAGGCTGAAGATATTTTAGAAAAAGGGGACGCAGATGTTATATTCCTTGGCAGAGAATTATTAAGAAATCCATATTGGAGTCTTTATGCTGAAGGGCAAATAGAAAAATGGCCTGTTCAATACCAAAGATCTTTTGAGGGTTCAAAAAAAATAAATTATATTAGAGAAAGTTAAATTGATTCAAATCTAGTATAAGGGACTAGTACCTCAGGAATTTTAATAGTTCCATCTGGTTGTTGACCATTTTCTATTATGGCAACCCAAATCCTTGGTAAAGCTAATCCTGATCCATTTAAAGTATGAGGAAATGATGTTGGTGAAGATTGAGTTTGTTTATATCTTGTATTATTTCTTCTTGTTTGGAAATCAAAACAGTTAGAAATTGAAGAAACTTCAAGCCACTCTTTTGATCCTGGTGCCCAAACTTCAATATCAAAAGTAATTCCTGATTGAAAACCTATATCTCCAGTGGCCAATTGAATAAGTTTTGAGGCCAATCCTAATCTATCACATAAAGTTCTAGCATGATCAATCATTTTATCTAGATGCTGCATTGAATTTTCAGGTTCTACAAACTTAAACATTTCTACCTTGAAAAACTGATGAACTCTTTTAATTCCTCTTATGTCCCTTCCAGCTGAAGTATGCTCTTTTCTAAAACTTGGAGTCCTAGCAACATAACTTAAAGGCAACATATCAGGGGAAATGATTTTTCCTTGATGTAGTGCATTTAATGAAACTTCAGCAGTAGGTATAAGCCATAAATCAGTTTCTTCGTCTCTATATAAATTATCCCTAAATTTAGGAAGATTTCCTGAACCTATCATTGTATCTTCTTTTACTAAATACGGGGGATCAATTTCAGAATAGCCAAATTCATCCGTATGAGTATCCATCATCCAATTCATCAACGCTCTATGTAATCTAGCTCCTTTTTCTTTCAAAACAAAAAACCTTGCTCCCGAAATATTTGCACCTGCTTCTAAGTCTAAAATATCCTTGTCAGGACCAATATCCCAATGAGGTATAATGAATTCTTCTTCCTTGAGAGATCCTCTAATATCGATTTCTATGTTTGCAGAGTCATCTTTTCCGACAGGTACTGAATCATGAGGAAGATTAGGGATTTCTAGCATAATAGCTCTTAAGTTATCATTGATTCTGCTCAAATCATTATCAATATTTTTTAATTCTTCTGATAGATTTTTTATAAAAGAAGTTTCTTCTTCTGTAGGTTTTCTTTTTTCATTACCTATATTTTTTGAAATTTCATTTCTCTGTGCCCTGTTTTTATCTCCATCAGTAATCAATTTTCCCCTAGAATTACTTAAAGAAATAATTTCATCTAGATTCGAAACATCATATCCTCTGCTCGAAAGTCCCTCTAGATATACTTCTTTATTTTCTATAATTTTTTTTATATCTAACACTATTCTCTTGACCTTAACTGCGGAAATAATAAAACTTCCCTTATTTGATCTTGTTCTGTTAATAACATTACCAATCTATCTATGCCAATACCAAGTCCACCAGTAGGTGGCATTCCATGCTCAATAGAAACTAAAAAGTCTTCATCAAGCCTATCTGCTTCTTGATCTCCAACATTTTTTCTAAGGTTTTCTTGTTCAATAAATCGATTTCTTTGATCAATGGGGTCATTTAATTCTGAAAATGCATTAGCTAATTCATGACCCAAAACAAAAGCTTCAAATCTTTCAACAATTTCTTTAGAACCAGGTTTTAATTTTGCCAGAGGAGACATTTCTATTGGATAATCAAGTAAAAAAGTAGGTTTTATTAATTTTGTCTCAACACCTTGAGAAATAAGCCGATCTAACAAAACACCCCAAGCTTCTTTTGGGTCTGCAACATAACCCTCCTCAATCATTTTTGAAGATAATAAATCACTATTTTTGTATTCTAAGAAATCTATACCTGTATTTTCAATTATTGTCTTCCTTAAATCAATTCTGTCCCAAGGTGGGGCTAAATCAATATATTCATTTTCAGATATTTTAATTTCAGTTGTACCATTTACATCTTCTGCCACAAACGAAACAAGGTCTTCAACCATTTTCATTACAGTATTGTAATCTTCATAAGATTCGTATGACTCCATGGTAGTAAATTCGGGATTATGGTCATGATCTATCCCTTCATTTCTAAACAATCTTCCTATTTCATAAACTTTTTCTATACCTCCAACAATAAGTTTTTTAAGGTGTAATTCTGTAGCGATTCTTAAAAAAAGATTTTTATTAAGTGTGTTATGAAAGGTTTCAAATGGTATAGCTCTTCCTCCAGCTGGAATATCAACTAATATTGGTGTTTCTACCTCAAGAAATCCTCTATTATTCATAAAATTTCTAACAGATGAAACTATTTTTGATCTTTTTATGGCTATTTTTTTAGATTCATCATTTGAAATTAAATCTAAATATCTCTGTCTATATCTTATTTCGTTATCTTTTAAACCAGACCATTTATCTGGCAAAGGTCTTATTGATTTAGTTAATAAAACTATTTTTTTTAAATCCAGAGTGATTTCTCCTCGTCTAGTTCTAAAAATAATTCCATCAACACCAATAATGTCTCCTATGTCCAAAAGGTCTAAAAATTCTTTCGAAATTTCATTATCTTCATCTTTGTAGTGAAGTTGAATTTTTCCAGATTGATCCTTTAAATCAAAAAATACAACTTTCCCCATCCCTCTTTTTGCCATGATTCTGCCTGATATGGAAAAGTTTTCAGAAGAAATATTTTTTTCAGATTCTTCACTTTGGATAAAACAATTCAGAACTTCTTGTATAGAGCTTCTTTCACTTTCCCATCGACTTGGATATGGGTCAATATTTAACTTTTTGATTCTTTCAAGTTTTTCAATTCTATCTTTTATGATTCTATCTTCAGGAAGGTTTTCCATTAATTGATCTTCTTTAATTTATATATTAAATAATTTTATAACTTTTTTTTGTATAAGCCTTAGTAGATTTTCAGTTCAGATTTAGTTTATTATCTAATAATATTGGTTTAAAAATAATTTTTTATTAATATGAATACAAAAAAACCTAATTATATAAAAACAGAAAGATTAACTTTAAGGCCTATAGAAATTGGAGATCTAAAAACTATTCAAAACTATTCCATTGATGAAGAATGGCATAGATATTTAGACTTTCATACTAACGAAAGTGTCAAAGAATTTGTCACTAAGGCTGTAAATTCTCCGTGGAAAGAGCATGCTAGATTTTCTATACTATTTGATAACCAAATGGTTGGAGGAGTAGGGCTTTATATAGAAATGATTGAAAAAAGAGCAGAAATAGGTTACTCATTATCTAAAGATTATTGGGGATTGGGAATAGTTCCTGAAGCTGTTGCTAGAGTTATAAAATATGGATTTGAAGAGATGGAACTTGACAAAATTTTTGCACAAACAGACTTAAGAAATGTTCCATCTCAAGCAGTTATGAAAAAAATGAATATGAAAAGAGAAGGAATATTTAGGAAGCATGCAATATCTCAAAATAAGAGGAGAGACATTGTTTATTATTCTATTTTAAAATCTGAATGGAAAAGAAATTAGCTTTCTTACCAACATGTTTCTCCCCCATCAATAACTAATTCCGAACCAGTTACCCAAGAGGATTCATCAGAAGCTAAATAAAGGGCACCATAGGCAATGTCTTCAGGTTTGCCTAATCTTCCCATTGGAGTCATAGCTAATCTTTCTTTTCTTACTTCTTCAATAGAATGGATATCTTTTGTCATAGGAGTGTCTGTGAATCCAGGATGTATAGAATTTGATCTTATGTTATGTTTTCCATATTGAGCTGCAATGGTTTTCGTAAATATCCTGGAAGAACCCTTGGATGCATGATAGGCAGTTGAACTTCTAGCACTCCCTACTAATCCAAAAATTGATGACACATTAATAATTGACCCTGATTTATTCTTTTTCATATTACCGATTACATTCTGAGTTCCAAGCATTACAGCAGTAGAATTTACTGCAAAAACTTTATCCCAATCTTTTCTTTTCATTTCTTCAAAATTTGACCTTAAAGACATTCCAGCATTATTTACTAAAACATCGATTTTGCCCCACTTGTTTAAAACTTTCGATATACAATCTTTCCACCTTAATTCATCAGAAACATCAAATGAAAAAGTTAAAAGATTATTTTTAGAATTAATATTCTTTTCAAATAGATTTAATTTATCGGTGTTATTATCTATTACACATATATTAGATCCCTCTTTATAAAAAACATTAGAAATAGCTTCTCCTATACCAGATGCTCCTCCAGTTATAATACTGACTTTGTTTGCTAGCCTAGACATATTAACTCCAAATATTAAATTGCTTAGAAAAACTTTATCATAAAATAAAAATAATTTATCATAAAAATAAAAATAAATAAAAATGGTACAAAATCCAATTAATTTTGGCTCAAATAAAAAAGAAAGTAAAACTGAAAGACCTTGGGGTAGTTTTGAAATTCTTTGTAAAGGGCCAGGGTATCAATCAAAAAGATTAACAGTTAAACCAAAAAGTAGATTATCGCTACAAACTCATAAACATAGAGATGAAGAATGGATAATTGCTAGAGGAACAGCTCAAGTTACTATAGGAAAAGATCAAACTGTTCTTGGAAAAGGTGAATCAGCGAGTGTTCCACGTACTGTAGCTCATAGAATAGAAAATATATCTGAAATAGATCCATTAGAAATAATAGAGGTCCAAATCGGTGATTATATAGACGAAGATGATATTGAAAGGCTAGAGGATGATTATGGTAGATAAACCTATTGGTTTTGCTCCATAGTAATATTTTCATTCTCTGAAGGATCATCAAGCAAATCTAAGCCACTTCTAACTTGACTTAAAATTGTAGAAATTCTTTCTTCTAGAGCGTATAAAACTTCTTTAGCATAATTATCAGCGCCATCTCTTCTGTCAGCGGAAATTTGCTCAGATTCATCAAGCATTCTGCTTGATTCTTGTTGAGCATTTAAAACAATGTTTTCTGATTGAGATTGGGCATCGTTTATAATTTCTTCAGATTTTTTATTAGCACCTTCAACAATAGAAGTCTCTTGAATCATCTCCTCCGCTTTTTCTTCTGCGTCAGAAAGTATTGTAGCCGCATCACGTTTAGCTATTTCTCTCATTGTAGAAGATTCTTCATCGGCATAATTCCTAATTCTTGCAGCTTCTTTGTCAGCTTGATCAATTATAGCCTCTTTTTGTCTAGTAACCATTCCTGCTTCATCAAGCTCAATAGGTAATCCTGATATGACTTGATTGATAATATCAACAGCTTTAGATTTATCTAAACCTTTTCCAGGTATTAACGAAGTGGAATCACTTATTAATTTTTCTAACCCTTTTAGTTCTTCAATAATATTCATATTTCCTCCAATAAATAAATTCTATGTTATTTACACATCAAATTACTTTGATTTTTTAAACGGATTTTTTTATTCTTTTCATAAAAGGGGATAAAACATGGTCCGGAACAAGAGAACTAACATCTCCACCTAATAATGCTATTTCTTTTACTCTACTTGAACTAACATATTGGTATTTTAAAGATGAAATCAAACAAACTGTGTCTATTTTTGAATTCATTTCTCTATTAGTTAAAGCCATTTCTCTTTCATATTCAAAATCTGCACCAATTCTTAATCCTCTAATAATTACACTAGCTCCTATTTCTTCAGCTAAACTGACAGTTAATTTATCAAACTTTATTACATTAACATTGCTTAGTGTTGAGACAGCTTCCTTAATCATATCTACTCTCTCATCTACATTAAAAATTACTTGTTTTATTGATCCTGAATATACACAAATAGAAACTTCATCAAATAATTTTGATGCTCGATCAACAATGTCATAATGACCTCTAGTTACTGGATCAAACGTTCCAGGATAAATACTTTTTACCATGATTCCTTTTTAATAAGAAAATATAGAAATTATTGTGTCTCCATATTTTTTTTCTTGTACTTTTTTAAATATCTTATACTCATCAGATAATTTCATTCTAGATGAATGTTCTAAAAATAGCTTAGTTTTTTCATATACAAGTTTATAGTTAATTAGTTGATCGAATATTTTTTCAAAAGGTTTTTGATCATAAGGAGGATCAATAAAGATAAAATCAAAAACTTCTTTGATTTTATTCAGTTGAGTTTCACAATTTGCTTTAATTACAGTTGATCTGTTTTCTAGATTTAACTTTATTAGTTTATTTTTTATTTGTCGAACAAACTCTTGATTTATGTCTACAAAATAACAATTTTGAATTCCTAAATCTAAAGCCTTAAATCCTATAGATCCCGTTCCAGAATATAAATCGAGAAAATTTTTACCTTCTAAATTATAATGTCCCATCATAGAAAACACCGCACCCATTACTTTGGATGTTGTGGGCCTTAAATTTTGATTTCTAGACTGATGTTTTTTCAAAATTACTCTCGGTGGTTTGAAAATTTTTATTGAGATTTTCTATAAAAAAATCAAATATGATGTCGATTTTTTCATTTGTTCTAAAAATCCTTTGCCTTAATTCTTTTGAGTTTTTAAACCCTTTAGAATAATAGGCTAATTGTTTTTTAATATTTAAATCTACATTCCTATAGGAAAAAAAATCTTTCATAAATTCTATATGCTTGGATACATCTGATGTTATTATAGAGAGCTTTTCATTGATAGATGATTTTTGATATTTAGGATTAAAAATCCAAGGATTCCCGATTGCAGCTCTTCCAATCATTACAGAGTTGCATTTAGTAAATTTAATCATAGATTCTGCATCATTAAATGAGTTAATATCTCCATTCCCAGTAATCGGAACTTTGACATTTTCAACAACCTTTTTTATAATTTCCCATTTTGCAGTCCCTTGATACCTTTGGAATCTAGTTCTTGGATGAATCGTTATAGCGTCTATTCCTTCTTCTTCAAGCATTTTTGAAAACTCAACAGCATTTTCATTTTCTTCATTCCATCCACTTCTTATTTTTGCAGTTAAAGGAATTTTTGTTACTTTTCTAATTCTATTTACTAATTTTGCAGTTTGAGAAATATTTTTCATCAAAGCTGCCCCTTTTCCTTTTTTTGTAATTTTAGGAACAGGGCATCCCATATTTATATCAATAATATCAGCACCTTTTTCCTGTAAAATCATAGATGCTTCAACCATTATATTTTCATCACACCCTAAAAGTTGCATTGCTATAGGTTTTTCTCTAGCGTAAAAGTCAGCTATTTCCTTTGTTCTATTAGATTTGTTATAGACTAATGAAGTAGCATCAATCTCTTCAGTTGTTACAAACCCAGAATGATTTAATAAACAAATCTCTCTAAATGGTGAATTGGTAACACCTGCCATAGGAGCTAATCTTAATTTATTTTTTTCTAAAAATTTATAAAACATATTAATAATTTTCATAGAGTATTTGTGATAACTTATCTCCCTGAGCAGCATATCCAACTGATCTATATATTTCTTCTCCATTTTTATCAAAAATAATATAAGTTGGAGTACTTACTATTTGATATTGCATTAATGTTTGAGTTACATCTTCAAGATAACGATTTGAAACATCTACTATGACAAAGTTAACGTATTCTGAATGCTCTTTTTTTAAATTTTTCAACGCGACCTCTCCCATTTTGCAATAAACGCAACTCTCACTCCAACCTTCTAAAAAAGTAGGTTGCCCTGAATCAATAATTGTTTGAATTTCTGAAAGGTCAGTTACAATTCCCATTTTTCTATACTGAGATTCTCTCATGGATTCAAATGTTTCAAATATTCCAAGGTTAAATCTAAGATCCTCATAAAACTCTGTTTCTTTTTCATTAGTCCATAAAGAATAATCATTTTTAAAAGTTCTTATCAATTCTTTATTAGATTTTTCAAAATCTTGAGGATTAAATGATGATTCATCTATCTCATTAGAAGCGCTACATGAAATAAAAACAAAGCAATAAAATATTATATAAAAAAATTTCATAACTTAATTATATTTGTTTTGAACGTGCAAGAAAAATATTTGGAATAAGAGATATAAGTAAAAAAGCAACTGAAGAAAAATAAATAAATTTCCAAGCATTGAGAAAAACTTGCATTGAAACTTCATCAAGAGAATTCAAGCCTGCAATATCTCCATTATAATTCGCTCCAATAATTAAGAATGCTGTCAAAATCAAAGTTGATAATGTTTGCCCAAATGTATTACCCATATTTCTAATAAAACTTATTATAGAAGATACAAATCCTGTTAAACCTTTGTCTAACGAGCTATAGGTCAATGCCATGTTTGGAGAACCCCAAAAACCCATTCCTAATCCATTAATCAAAAGAATTATTGTAATAAAAGACTTGGAAGTGTTCATATTAAATTGAGAAATAAAAATATAAGAAAATATCATTAATAACAAACCAAAAATTATAAACTTCATTCGTCCAAACTTATCTGAAAGTCTTCCGCCTAAACTAGCTGCAAAAGCCATACCTAATGATTGAAAAATCAACATTAATCCTACTCTAGATTCATTAATATCTAATAGTCCTGTCAAAAATATTGGCATCATTATCATATTCCCAGACATTGCTAAAAAGGCAAAAAATCTAGTATTCACAGCTATAGAAAAATCTTTGATTTTAAATAGATTGAAATTCAATATTGGATTAGTAGATCTTACTTCCGTGTAAATAAAAAGAAATGCAAAAGGTATAGAAAAAACAATAAAAAATATCGCATAATTAGAAAAAACATCCTCAAAAACTAAGTTTTTCATCCCGAGGATAATAAAAACTATGAATCCTATGCCAAATATTGTTCCTTTATAATCAAATAGCTCTTTTTTGTCTTTAATGGGTTTTAAATTGTCTTTTCGTAATAAAAAGTATCCCAAAATAAATGCTAAAATCATCGGAAAAAGCAAAGATAAATAAACCAGTTGCCAACCAAAGTTATATACTATAACTCCTCCAATTACTGGTCCAACTGTCTGCCCTAACCCCACTGTAGTACTCATAAGTCCTAGTGACTTACCCCTTTCATTCTCAGGAAATAGATTAGTAACTATCGCTCCTCCAACTGCTTGTCCCATACCAGATCCAATTGCCATAATGATTCTTGAAAAAATCAAAAGAATAAAATTAGGAGAATAAAAACCTATTACTGATCCTATAATAAAAAATCCTATTCCAAACATATGAACTTTTTTATGACCAAATCTATCTGCTATGCTTCCTGCAGGCAATAAAATTGCAGTAACTGTTAGCAGGTGAATTATAACTAGCCAAGATACTTGATGAATTGAAGTATTAAAATAAATCGAAATTTCTTTAAGGGATATTAAAATTGCTCCCATACTAGCAACATTAACGAATAGTGATATTGCAACAGCAAAAAAAGCAAGCCATTTATAATTTTTCATTAGAAAGTATGATAGCACAGCAAAATTATTGTTGATCAGAAATTATCTTTATAATTTTTTATACATTTCTATATGTTTTATACCTGCTTCAAGAAAAACATTTCCTCTTTCTATGTATTCTTGATTTTTATAAAACTTTTTAACATATTCCTGTGCATGCAATGAAATTACATTGATTCCTTTTTTTATAGCTTTTTTTTCAAGAAAAGACAAAACTTTACTTCCAATTCCCGTTCTTCTAAACTCAGATAAAACTGCCATTCTACCTACTTTGGCACAACCGTCACTAGAAGGGATAAGTCGTCCAGTAGCAACTGGGTTGTTATCAATTAAGGCTAATACATGTATTGATAAATCATCAAAATTATCTAGCTCTTCTTCAACCGGAACTCCTTGCTCTTCTACAAAAACTATTTTCCGAATATCAAAACAGTGTTTAATTTGTTCAGATTCTTTTGCTTCAATAATTTCAATTTTCATTAGATAAATATTTTATACGCTTATTAGAAATAAATATTACAAGTTTCCATATTTCTGAAAGAATTTCTCTAGTTCCGATTCATATCAATACTTATCTTCCCATCTGAGGCTGACCACATGTTGTGGCATATACTATATATTTCCCAGCAGAGGTCCGAACGAGGTTTAGTGTCTGCAAATCTTGAAATATGCTGATCAAGTAGAGACCATTCTGAGCTCGTGAGAGACTCTTCGCTGACGGCGACAACAAGCATTGAAATGTCCAATTCACCTTCGTACGGACGTTCACCAAAAACTTTAATTATGTCTTCGATGCTCACCGAGGTCTGTTCAGTTGCCCGGAAACACTTACCATCCCACGATTCGTAGCCGTAGTCTTCACACGTGTTGTTTTCATTGAGTTTTGTAACTCCCCTGAACACAATGGTGTCAGGGACTTCGCTAGCGGGTAACACTCCCATTATGTAGAGCTCTAGTTCAGAAAGAGATGTATCAGCGCTTGAGCCGACAGCTGAGAAGTAATTAGTTCGGTAAACACCATCATCAATTGTTTCAAGGTCCTTGGCGGAGAAACCACCGAGTTGTCCGTTTACAGATGTTACTCCCCAATGACCACCATGTATATATCCATTGAAATCCTCGAAGACTGGTAGAATGTCCGCACCACCCCAAAGGTGAATTAACTCGTGAACTAGAGTGCCATCACTCCCGTAGTCCTCGTCCCAGAGAGAAGCGATGCTGGGAAGTGTGATAGTTCCCCTGAGCTTGCCCTCTTTAGATCCGTGACACTCAGCAGTTGACCAGATCCGACTCCCTAGCCCTTCCGTATTGTTACTGATCTCATTGGCTTGACCTAAGTAACTAGCATTACTGCTTTCAGCGTTTCCTACAAAGACGATTACATCGTAATCATCTTCGACTACCTCATATATCGATTGAGTGACATCCATAATGTACTGCGGGTCCTGATAACTATTTATGGTTAATGGTGCAGGGTTAAACGCCTCTGGACCACCATCGATTAAGAGTTGGAGGTATTGACCGTTAGGAGAAAAGGAGATGTTGAAGTCTCTATTCAACTCATCCAGCTGAGTCCATTGATGGTAAGAAGCTGCTCCACTAGAATTTCGTCCTTCTACATGTAATGTCTCCAAGTTTGGCATGTTCAAAATTCCTTCAATACTACAGGTTCTAGCAGCGGGTGAGCTTATACGGCGAAGGCTTGTGATCTGAGCTAAATCCGTAAAGGCTTGGAAACCATGTGGTAGGACAATAGTTTCAAGTCTCTTTAGTGGCTTCAAAAGTTCTACATCCTCAAATTGAGTGCCAGTTAGGTCAAGATATCGAATCTCCTCGAGAGATTTCAAGAACCTAAAGTCTCGACCCAACATAGGTTGTTTATATCCTAAACTCAACCATTTAAGGCAAGTCAGGTATTTTAGTTCGTCGTAAGATACTAGGTTTTCGGCGTCTAGTTTAGTCAATTTGGTGAGGTCAGCAGTGGTGATATCATATATATTCATACCAGTGATAAGTTCTAGGTTGTTTCTTGATCTTGAAGAAAGATTATCTTCTGAGAACTCAGATTTTTCAGCACATTCATTGGTATCTGAATTATCGGATAAAATGCTAGTGTCCATGCCCCACTCTTTAGGGCTAATCGATTTGCCATATGCGTCAACAGGTCCAGTGAGGTCTGCTGGTAAAGAACTAGCATTAGGAGTGGTAACATTACCCAAGGCATCCATTTCCCTTCGTTTGCCGGTCATGGAATCAATCCACCAGGCTGTGGCATTATCACACCAATTGACTATATTCCCAAGTTTATCTGGGGGAGCTGCTTCACAATTCTCAAATGGTAAATATTTACCTAAAGGTATATTTTTAGGAAGTTTAAATCCTTCATTATTCAACAGCTCATAAATATCAGAATCCTTTTCTTTTAGCTCTTCCTTTGTGCAAATGTTCCACTCATGGCTACTAGATTCACACTTGTTTGTATAAACAGGATCTAGAGCGCCTATATTCGCTGCTACAGCCCAGTAAAAATATTCGCTAGCTTGGCATGGATACACGCAAGATTCATCGTAATATGAATACCATGCCCCTTCAGGGTATTTTGAGGGCACATCTTTAAACTTTCCTCCTCTTGCTATATCCATTGCTTTATTTAACTTGGATATATTTTTATATCCAACTCCAAAATATTCAGGGTAGGCATCGTACCATCCACGTGAAACAACATGCCACACTTCTTCAATATTTCCATCAAAATTTCCATCTTCAATAATACCTCCGAGTGCCCAGGCATCAGTCATATACATGCTTGCAGCATAACCAATATTATCTTCACAAGGAGTTCTTCTTTGAGAAGGAAAATGTTTTTCTCTTAATTCTTCTGTCCAAACAGGAACGACATAATTATTATCTCTCAATGAATTTATTACATTCATATCATCAGGAATTCCATCTAAATCATTATCTATATATTCAGCCAATATATTTGCAGTATGCAACATAAATTCTTCAGGAATAGAATCATGAGATATTACGTATACTCCATAAACATTAATAAATCTATTAAGTTCGATTGATAGGCATTCAAAATCGGGATGTTTATCTAAGATTTCAAAAGTTACTTTTTCTGAGCCAAGATTAGGTTTTAGTTTATCTTCTGGAGTTGGTGTCGCTGTAGACGGAATTGGTGTTGGTGTTGGTGTCGCTGTAAGCGGAATTGGTGTTGGTGTTGGTTTTGGTTGAGGAATAGCCGTCTCTAAAGCTACAGCAACCTCTGTGCTAACCAATTTATCGACATCAACTTGATTTGAAGAAGAACAGCTCACTCCAACAATTAATGTCAACAGCGTCAACAGTGTTATTATGCATAACTTTAACATGATGATAATTTATATCACCTAGAATTAAAAAAAAAGTAAAATTTTTCAAATAATAAAGTTTAAATGTATTGAATTTAGGTAAAAAAGTCCAAAAGTATCCATTTTGAACTGAGAAATTACTAGTGCGTTTATAATAAGATATCAAAAAATATACTAATGAAGTACAGGAAAATATGAAGATTACAAATGTTAAAGTTGAATTGTTCGATTGGAAAACTGAGCCATGGAAAACAAATAGTTGGACGCAATTTGGAAATACTGTTCAACTAGGAGTTGTTACAGTCGAAACAGACGAAGGTGTCAGTGGAAATGCATTTTTAGGCTCCTCTAGAGTTGGTGCTGACCATCATGCTCCTGGATTAATTGAGTTTATAAAACCCATAGTCATGGGTAGAAACCCACAAGATATTGGGGCTATTTGGAAGGATTTATGGAAAATGAACAGATCCGTTTCCACATACGTTATAGGAGCAATAGACATTTGTTTATGGGATATTAATGGAAAGATTGCAAATCAGCCTATACATAGACTTTTAGGAACGTGCAAAGAAACTGTTCCTGTTTATTCAAGTACAGCATTTCATGAGACAAAAGAAGATTATGCAGAAGAAGCATTAATTTTCAAAAATAAAGGTTGGACAGCTCATAAAATTCATCCTCATGGAGACCCTGCTTATGATATCGAAATTTGTAAATCAGTAAGAGATGCTGTAGGTAATGACATGAAACTTATGCTTGATTCAATGTGGTCATATCAATATGAAGATGCTATGAGAGTAGGAAGAGCAATTGAAGAATTAAACTTTTATTGGTATGAAGATCCTTTAGTTGAAGAAGACATTTATAGTTATAAAAAACTACACCAAAAACTAGATATTCCTATAATGTCAACAGAGTATGCTCCAGGAAGATTGTATGGAATGGCAGAATGGATAACGGAATACGCAACAGACTTCCTAAGAGGAGACGTTGCAGTCACTGGAGGAATAACTCCAATGATTAGATTAGCTAATCTAGCAGAAGCATTTAATATGAAATGTGAAATTCACCATGGAGGGAATTCTTTAAATAATGTTGCCAATTTACATATAACAATGGCTGTTCCTAATTGTGAATTCTTTGAATTTTTCCCATGTACTGGAGCAAATATGTTCGGATTAGTTGAAGATATTGATTTTGAAAATGGATATGTAACTGCTCCTGAAAATCCAGGATTAGGATTTGAAATAGATTGGAAGTTACTGAAAAAAGGACATACAGCAACCCTTGAATAAATTATGAAGATTCAAAATGTTAAGCTAGATATGGTTGAATGGAATGGAACGCCATGGAAAACTAGTTATCGAATGGTTTTTGGGCAAGATGTAACCTTAGGTGTTCTTACAATTGAAACCGATGAAGGAATTAAAGGTAATGCTTTTTTAGGTTCATCAAGACTCGGTGCAAATCATCATTATAGAGGATTGATAGATTTTGCTAAGCCTTTTTTAATTGGTAAAAATCCACAAGATATAGGTTCAATTTGGAAAGATTTATGGAAAATGAACAGATCTTTATCTTTGAATGTTATAGCCTCTATTGATATTGCTTTGTGGGATATAAATGGAAAAATTGCTAATCAGCCAATACATAGACTGTTAGGAACATGTAAGGAAAAAATTCCTGTTTATAGTAGTACTGCTTTTCATGAGCTAGTTGAAGATTATGTTGAAGAGGCAATTAAGTATAAAGAGTTAGGTTGGAATGCTCATAAAATTCATCCTCATGGTATCCCAGAAAAAGATATAGAGATTTGCCAAAAAATAAGAAATTCAGTTGGAAATAATATGAAACTTATGCTTGATTCTATGTGGGCATATGACTACGAAAATGCATTAAAGGTCGGAAGAGCAATTGAAGAACTTAATTTTTATTGGTATGAGGATCCTTTAGTCGAAGAGGATATTTATAACTATAAAAAATTAACAAAAAAACTTGATATTCCTGTTATTGCAACTGAATATATACCTGGAAGATTTTACGGAGTTCCAGAATGGATTACTCAAAACGCTACAGATATTATACGAGGGGATGTAGTTGCTATGGGAGGAATTACTCCCTTAGTAAAGCTGGCTCATTTAGCAGAAGCTTTTAATATGAATTGTGAAATCCATTCAGGTTCAGGAAATTCAATAGACAATGTTGCTAACTTACATGTTATTTTGTCAATTCCTAATTGTGAATTTTATGAATTCTTCCCTTCTACTGGAGAAAATAGATTTGGACTTATTGAGGAAATAGAATTTAATAAAGGTTATGTAACTGCCCCTACTAAACCAGGTTTAGGATACGAAATAGATTGGGATTTATTAAATAAATCACATGTGACTACTATTGAGTAAAATCAAACAAAAGGAATATAATTACTATTAACAAAATATTATGTTTAGGAGCCTAAAGTGGTAAATGGTGGTTTTTTCGGAAATATTTCTAACACAATTCAACTAATGAAATCCTGTGTAAATATATTAAAAAAAGATAGAGAGCTAATACTATTCCCAATTATGGCTGCTGTGTTTGTTCTTATTTTACTAGGACTAATTTATATCACTGGATCGATTGACTTATCTGCATCTAACGAAGAAGAAATGTCAATATTTCCTGTTGCAATTTTAATTTTTGGTGCCAATTTTATAATTGTATTTTTCAACTCTGCATTAATTTCAGCTGCTCTTGAGAGATTAAGAGGAGGCGACCCAAACATATCATCTGGTTTAAGTCATGCACTAAAGCATGTACACCATATTTTCTTCTGGTCAATTATTGTTACAATAATGGGCTTGATTTTTGCTGCTATAAAGGCAAATGGTAGGAATAGAGGAGGAATTGGAGGAATAATGACTCAAATCTTCGCTAGCTTTTTAGAAGCAGGTTGGGCTATGATGACTTTTTTTGTAATCCCTATAATAGTTTCAGAAAATATAAGTCCTTTATCAGCTATAAAAAGATCTTCAAGTTTATTTAAACAAACTTGGGGTAATCAAGTAGCTGCCAATTTTGGATTTGGGATTTTTCAAGTTATTGCGTTATTAATAAGTTTTGGAATTGGTTGGTTTTTTGGCCTTATAAATGGAACCCTTGGAATCGCTGTTGGAATATTATGTGCAACTACTTCAGTTTCTATAATTTATACTTTAGAAGGAATATATAAAGCAGCATTATACGAACATGCATTAGGAGAAAAACCATTAGAGTTTGAGGAACAAGATCTTAGGACTGCGTACAGGGCTAATACAGCTACGGCCTAGATATTAGAAAACCTTTTATGTGAAAAAGGATCTATAGAAATAGCTGTTTTTTCAAAAAGCATTGTATCTAAAATCAATTTTCCCATTGCTGGTCCTAATAATATGCCCTGCCTTCCAGTACCTGAAGCTAAGTAAGCATTTCCTCTTTCAGACTTTGTAAGAATAGGGGATTTATCCACCGCTAATGGTCTCAAACAAGCTGTCTGAAGAACTAACTCAGAATCTTCCAAAAAAGGGAATACTTGAATCAATGATTCCATAATAGATGTAAGCCCAAAATTGGATGGATTTTCATCAAACCCTACATCTTCCTCTGTGGTTCCTGCCCAAATCAAACCATCTTGTTTAGTTGTGACATAATTTGGTCCCCAATGAAATCCGTTTTCTATAACTTGATCACTTTTTAATCTTAATATTTGTCCCTTTAAAGGCTTTATAGGAATTTCAAAACCAAACCATTTAGAAAAATTTGAACTCCAAGGCCCTGTAGCAACTAAAACTTTTTCTGAAATAATTTCTTTGTTATTTAGAGTTGAAATTATAACTGATTCATCATTTTCAAATTTAAGATCTTTCACTTCAGAATTTAATATTTTTACTCCATTCTTTTCTGCTGCAACTCCTAATGCAAAAGTTAATTTATATGGTTCAACTCCACTAGATAATTTTGTAACTAGAGCAGATATCACATTAGGACCTAATCTGTTATCAGCATATTTCAAATCTTCTTTAGAGTACCATTCATAAATTTTTGAGTCTAAATTTTTTTCATAGATAGACTTTAATTTTTTTTCATCTTTTTCATTTAAAGAAAGCTCAAAATTTGGATAGGTTCTATATCCATAATCTATTCCTGAAATACTCGGAATCTCATCAGCCAAGATTTTGTGCAATTCATAAGAATATTTACTTATTTGATTATAAGGATCATCTTCATCAAGTCCAACGTGAGGAGTTATTCCTCCATATGCAAATCCTGAAGCATGACTTGCTATTGAATCTTTTTCTATGAGAAGAACCTTTTGTCCTGCCTTAGAGGCATAATATGCTGCAGAGCATCCTACAATACCTCCACCAATAATCACTATGTCATATGAGTTTTTCATTGGATTATTATTTGTTTAAAAATTATTCTAGTTATTCATCATTTTTTCATAAAGCTTTAAATGAGAA
>Ga0066850_10000431_pt1 | contig 22783 bp, 21 predicted proteins | sample ETNtaG_4_FD_67282 | JGI IMG/M metagenome (GOLD analysis project Ga0066850, IMG submission 67282) | Marine microbial and viral communities from oxygen minimum zone, Eastern Pacific Ocean - ETNP201406SV67 | ecosystem: Environmental > Aquatic > Marine > Oceanic | place: Pacific Ocean: Eastern... | reverse complement strand
TGGATACAATATGCAGGACGCTGTAGTTATGAATCGAGGTAGTGTTGAACGTGCACTAGGCCGTTCAACATTCATTAGAACATACAATGCTGAACGCAAGCGATTCCCAGGTGGTCAAGTGGATGAAATCGAAATCCCGGGCACCGGTCTTGATGAAGTCAAGGGATTGAAGGCCCCTGAATCATATGCTCATCTTGAAACCGATGGATTGCCAACTCCTGAAACCGAAATCAGCAGTAAGCCTGATGATCGTGACCGAGTCCCTCAGGTTTTGGTTGGAAAGACCAGCCCCCCCCGCTTCTTGGAAGAAACTCATGGTGCTTTCCTTCAGGCCCAAGAACGTCGTGAATCAAGTATGAACGCTCGACACGGTGAAGGTGGTTTCGTTGACAACGTATTCATTACAGAATCACTTGACTCAGGTCGTTTGGTAAGAATTACTCTTCGAACTAACAGGGTCCCTGAATTGGGGGACAAGTTCTCCAGTCGACACGGACAGAAAGGTGTCATCGGTCGTTTGGTCGACCCAGAAGACATGCCATTCACAGTTGATGGTGTGGTACCAGATCTACTGATTAATCCACACGCGATTCCTTCGCGCATGACGGTCGCCCACATTCTAGAGATGATTGGCGGCAAGGTCGGTGCCATGGAGGGTCGCCTCATCGATGGAACTGCATTCAGTGGTGAGAAGGAAGACAGCCTCCGAGAAGGCATGCTTCGCCACGGATTTGCTCACACGGGTCGTGAATCGATGGTCAATGGTGAGACTGGAGAAGAATTCCCTGCCCAGATTTTCGTCGGCGTAATTTACTATCAGAAACTACACCACATGGTCAGTGGTAAGATTCACGCTCGAAGCCGTGGCCGTGTCCAAATCCTAACTCGACAACCTACTGAAGGTCGTGCACGACAGGGTGGTTTGCGATTCGGTGAAATGGAACGTGACTGCCTGATTGCACATGGTGCTTCAATGGTCATCAAGGATCGTCTATTGGATGAATCCGATGGTTGGGAACTATACGTATGTGCTGAGAGTGGACATATTGCTTTCTGGGATTGGCGTAAACGATGTTACGTTAGTCCGATACACGGGGATAAGGCGGAAGTCTTCCCCGTGTCAACATCTTATGCATTCAAACTGCTGCTCGATGAGATGAAATCTCTTGGAGTGGCTATGAGACTTGAACTGGAGGACCGAAGATGAACCGAGACGTCGCAACCATTCCGAAGCGCATTGCTTCCATCAAGTTCAGCTTGATGGACCCGAACGAAATTCGCAAGATGTCAGCGGTCGAAGTCAAGACTGCGGATACCTACAAGGATGACGGGCACGCGTACAGGCAAGGTTTGATGGACAACCGCATGGGTGTCATTGAACCAGGTGTCCGTTGCGAAACATGTGGTAACAAACACGATGTTTGTCCAAGCCACTTCGGCCATATACAGCTTGAACTTCCCGTGATACACATCGGATTTACCAATCTTTTGAAGACCTCACTTAAGGCAACATGCAACACTTGTAGTCGAGTACTTCTACACGAGCGAGAAGGGACACATCCAATCGACCCTGAAAAGTCTGAACAGGACTATTACCGTTCACGTGTTTACGATGTTATCCAAAAGCACGGAGTCGGTTCAACCGAATTCAGTAAGATCATCAAAGAAATCGTCAAAATTTGTTCTGGTGCCAAGCGCGCTGTATGTATGCACTGTGGTTCAGAGCAAGGAAAAATACAACTCGACAAACCCACCACATTCAAGGAGAAGAAGATGGACAAAGGCGAACACAAATTGAACGCCCGAGACATCCGTGAGTGGCTAGAAAGAATTCCAGATGATGATTTGATTTTCGTTGGAATGGATAGTAAGGCCAGTCGTCCTGAATGGACGATAATGCGAGTTCTACCCGTGCCTCCGATCACAGTAAGACCTTCAATTACATTGGATAGTGGTGATCGAAGTGAGGATGATCTTACACACAAACTTGTTGACGTACTACGAATCAATCAACGCCTCCGTGAAAATCGGGATGCGGGTGCACCACAACTGATTGTTGAGGATTTGTGGGAATTGTTACAATACCACATCACCACATATTTCGATAACCAAACAGCTGGAATCCCACCTGCTCGGCACCGTTCAGGACGTCCATTGAAGACACTTACACAACGTCTCAAAGGAAAGGAGGGTCGTTTCCGCAGTAACCTTTCTGGAAAGCGCGTTAACTTCTGTGCTCGAACTGTCATCAGCCCTGATCCAAACCTTGGAATCAATGCAGTTGGTGTTCCGGTTCAATCTGCCAAAGAACTGACTGTTCCCATTCGAGTTACAGGTCGAAACAGAGAGCAGTTGCGACAGATGATCCTACGCGGCCCAGACATCCACCCTGGTGTCAATTACATTGTGCGCGGGGACACTCATCGCGTTCGAATTACAGACAGGACCAAATTCATGTGGTCTGGATTCCGTTGTCACAACCCAGAATGTCATTCTGGTGATGTTGAACGAGGGGAACCTTACCCAGGCCTCCGCTCTGATCTAAACGAAGTCCTCCCTGCCCCCAATTTCCTACCTGGGATGGAAATCGAAGAAGAAATCATGCGCGTGGATGGCGATGCAATGACCAAGTGGGTCCCCTCTGTTGAGGCCACCATTGCAAACCTACGTGGTGAAGATGCGAATGGGAAGCCACTAGAGTACGGTGACCCCCGGGCCATAATCTATCAGAGATGGGCATTTGAACGTGAAAACCCCGGACAACCCTTCCCTACTGAACTTGAGGTACGATGTCCTCACTGTGGAAGTCCCGAAATCTCGGAAGATAGTCGTAGCAAGGTAGAAGATCGATTGGCAACAGTTGACCTTGATGGTAATCCTAAACCAGGTATGATTGTTGAGCGCCACTTGATTGATGGCGATGTGGCAATTTTCAACCGGCAACCCTCTCTACACAGAATGTCAATGATGGTCCATGAGGTTCGCGTGATGGAAGGTAAGACCTTCCGATTCAATCTAGCCGTTTGTACACCTTATAACGCTGATTTTGATGGGGATGAGATGAATCTGCACGTGATTCAATCTGAAGAAGCTCGTGCTGAGGCTAAGATTCTCATGCGTGTGCAGGAACACATCATCACACCTAGATATGGTGGTTCAGTGATTGGTGGTATCCACGATCACATCTCAGGTGCCTATCTACTTAGTCACAACAACCCATTTATCTCCAAGGCCATCGCTTTGGATGTACTTGGTCAAATTGGTTGGTCTGGAGAATTGCCCAAAGAGAGCAAGGTAGACGGGGTATCAGGCTATTACGGACTAGAGTTGTTCAGTCTGATTATCCCAGGTGGATTCAACCTACGATATACAAGCCGCAGTATGGATGAAGTTGTCATTGAATCCGGTCATGTTCAAACAGGTACTCTCGATAAGCGTGCTATTGGTGCAGAAGATGGCCGTCTTCTTGATGCCGTAGTCCAAACACACGGAACAGCAGTAGGTGCAAAATTCCTCAATGATATGACCAAACTCACCATTGGCATTTGTACAGCCATGGGCTTCACCACTGGAATTGATGATGAAGATCTTCCAGCAGAAGCTCGTGATTTGATTACTTTGCGCAATGCTGAGGCTAGTGATGCCGTAGATGCAGAATTGGAGAAGTTCGGAAAGGATGGTCGAAAGTATGAGACCCGACCAGGTCGTACACCTTTGGAAACTTTGGAAGAAAACATCCTACAAATTCTAGATCAGTGTAAGGCAGAGACAGGAACAGTCGCCAAGGAACATCTTGCTGACAACAACCCTGCTGTAATGATGGCCGTATCTGGTGCTCGTGGTTCAATGGACAATCTGGCCATGATGGCCGGTTCCATCGGTCAACCAAAGGTTCGTGGAAAGCGCCTTGAACGTGGTTACAATGATCGTGTTTTGTCGCATTTCCGTCGTGGTGCAAGGGGTGCCAAAGAGAAGGGCTTCGTCGCATCTTCTTTCAAGCGTGGTCTTGAACCCACAGAGTTCTTCATGCTCTCTGTATCTGGCCGCGAATCACTCGTCGATACTGCTGTCAGAACCAGCAAATCAGGTTACATGCAACGCCGTCTGATTAACGCTATGGACGACCTTAAGGTGTGGAACGATGGTCAAAATTCGGTCCGCAACACAGCAAACCGAATCATTCAATTCCAATATGGTGAGGATGGTGTCGACCCTTGTCGTTCATTGAAAGGCGACCCCGTCAATGTTGACCAAATTTTGGATGATATTATCGGAGGTGGTAACTGATGGTAGTCAAGTCAGCAACAAAGAAGAAACTCATGGATATGGGAGTGCAAGAGGAATTCTCCCACAAACTAGCTGATGACCGAAAGTGGGACGACGTCAAGATCCTCACACCTGGTGAAATTGCACAAATTTGTGGTCTTGCTTCCGATGAGGCTACAGCAATCCACAACACTTTGATTGCATTTGGAAAGTCAGGTGGTTCAGATTCTAATTCTGCAACTACAACCGTTGTTAGGCGGAAAAAGCTCATTCGTCGAGGTGCCAAAAGGGATCTTGCCCTACAGCATTACGATGTTGATTCAAAGATTGAGACAATTGGTCGGGATATACACCGTGAAGATCCTATTTTCCAAGCACTCGAAAAAGCAGCAGAAAAGGAAGGTGTCAAACTCACTGAAAGGCTTTTCCAGAACCTCGCTGATGGAATTCGAAACCGTGGGAAGGAGAAATTAACACCCACACAAGCGAAGAAAATCGTTACTGAGGCCGGAGATCAATACATCCGTGCCTGGGTTGATCCGTTTGAAGCAGTTGGAATTGTAACGGCCCAATCAATTGGAGAACCAGGGACGCAGATGACCATGCGTACTTTCCACTATGCAGGTGTGGCGACAGTGAACGTGACTCAAGGTCTACCTCGAATCATCGAAATTGTTGATGCAAGAAAAGTACCCAGTACAGCTACCATGAACATCTATGCTGAGGAACTCGATGCTAAAGGGAAACCACTCGCAACCAATGAAAGTGCAGTACAAAAACTCGCAGCCTCACTAGAAACGACCACAACCCAAGATATCGCAGACATCGATGTTGAAGTCGCTCAACGCTATATCATGCTAAAACTCAACAATTCTCATCTGAAGTTGAAGAACATGACTGGTGCTGAAGTTAGGGATAAGTTGTCTCGTGCACTTCGTTTATTCATCGCAATCGAAGATGGTTCTGAATCAAAACCCAAGATTCTGAAGATTATTCCGGGTGTGGCTAAAGAGGACGATTTGAAGGATGTAAATGAAAACCCACCTACTTACACTGAACTTCTACAACTCGAAGAGAAAATCAAGTCACTTCGCCTTAAGGGCGTTAAGGACATTGACCGTGCCAATGTGCAGAAGAGTTCCGATGGTGAGTTTTACATCTCAACCATTGGGTCTAATTTGTCCAAGGTATCGGACTTTGCAGGAGTAGACCGTGGTCGAACCTATACAAATAACATCATGGAAATTCATGATTACTTGGGGATCGAAGCAGCTCGTCAAGCAATCATCAATGAGATGATTCTAACCCTTGAGGGGGCCCGTCTTGACGTTGATGTCCGCCATCTACTAATGGTTGCAGATGTAATGACCAGTGAAGGCGAAGTCCGTGCCATCGGTCGTCATGGTGTATCTGGTACCAAGCACAGTATTCTTGCTCGTGCAGCCTTCGAAGTTACTGTTAATCACTTGCTGAAAGCAGGAATTATTGGGGAGCGCGACAATCTCACTGGTGTTGCTGAGAACATCATCGTTGGACAACCAATCGCCCTTGGAACTGGTAGTGTGGAATTGTTCTACATCCCTGAGAATGAATAATATTCAACCATGAGAAGCAATAGTGGAGAATGGAGGAATTAGATATGGACCTGAGCCGACAACTGAAAACAGCAATTAAGACAGGAGATTTGACATTTGGTCAGAATCAAGCATCTGATGCTTGTGCGAACGGGAGTGCAAAGTTGCTTATTTTTGCTATAAACTGCCCTCAAAAATACATCGATGGCCTACGTGCACGACATCCAGATGTCCCAATGCACCGAACAGATTTGGTCAATCGTGAACTGGGTGCTGCCTGTGCCAAACCCTTCCCAATTAGTACAATCTGTATACTTGGCGAGGGCGGTAGTGAGCTACTAAGCCTACAGCCGAATATCGAATGATGGTGCCAAAAGCACCTGCTCTGTTTTTTCCGAACGGAGTGTTCAAGGCGAGTACAGTCGCCGTAGGCGACCATGGAGACCTTGATTCGAGATTTACTCTCCCAACTTGGCGCTTCATTGGAACCCCCTCCTCCACACACCCCCTGTCCAGGGATTACTCTATTGGGCATTCTAAATCACCCTCCTGCAACTCGGAGTGGCCCAAATTTATCCATGGGGACTCATGTTTGGCATGCACATGATGGGTGGGCACCACTGGATAATCTTGAGATGGAACGTTGGCTTGTAGATGCCCCCTCAGGTACACATTGGCTACTTTCGGAACGCCCACTTAGATTAGAGCAACAACCACAAAGATCTGATGTGGAATATGATGTTTGGAGCCCTGATCGTTTTGCACAGTGGTTAGGTGAAGCAGTACTCAATGGTGATTTGAATGCCACAATTCCACAAACCACCCCCCCTTCTGTGATTGAGGTTGAAGATGTAGAGAGAACGTCACCCTCACCAAAACAATTGGGCCCCTCTGCGATTCGCCCTCGGGTAGAACTTGAATCCGTTCTTGAGAAGTTAACACTGACTCATGCTGAACCACGCCCAATTCTTCTAAGTGCTAGAGTTTGGTCTGTCACTGGAATATTACGTGGGCCTGAAAATGCTGCTGAACGCCAATGGTGGGAATTACTGGAAGATCCTTTCACTGGTGAGATTGACCACTTGGGTGCGATTGAAACTCTCGATTTCATCCCCAATCTAGAACGAATGGAGCCCCAATCATGGGAAAGTGAATCTGAAATCGCCCCCAAGTTAGCCAGTTTATGTGAGGAACGCCGCCATTATACTGTGACTGAATCTAGTGGTGCCAGTCAAGTACAAGGCAGCGTTCTTCATTGGTGGAAATTAGACCCCTCGAGTGCAGAAATGACACCACGATTGGCACTATTGCCTGCTTGGCAAATTAGAATTCCAAATAGAGGAATGGCTATCGTTCACGGTTTGACTGGACAATTAATTCCAATGCCATAAATCAGGTCAGGACTTCATCGAGCCTACCCTGTTCAACAGCACGACGAATTTCCATTGCTATTCTCCTGCCACTGCTCATGGGTTTCCTCCATGTTGCATTCCCATAAGGATGCCCAACACTAACATGGACATTTGTTCCTCCACCTAACCTTGGTGCGACATCATAGATGTAGTAGTCCATGTCCTTGTCAATACAGGTTTGCAAACAGAATGGTCCAATGATTCCTGGGTCGTAATGCTCTTTACTTGCTGAAATGAATTTTTCTCCGAGTTCAAATGCCTTTTCGAGCAAACTTTCTCGGATAGTAGCAGTATTGTGCCCCACCACAGTCATTTCAGGAATCTGTTGATGGGCAGGCATTGACATTTGCTGAGGGGCAGGGAGGCGAACATGACCATCTAGAGACGATTCGAATCTCCAATCTACACCCAATAACTCTAGTTTCGGCATATCTTCTTCAAGAGGGCTGTAGAAGAAATTGAGGTTGAATACAGGGCCAATCACATACCTCTCTATTCTAGCACCATCTAGACTTGCTTGATCAATGACTCCCTCTTTGAGTAGAGTGGCTGCTTTCTCTGTGTATTCCTCAAATGATGAGCACGTGAAGAATCCACGTTCAAGTTTCTTCTGGGCATGATGTAATTTGACAATAACCAAACAATCAATGTCTTCAGGATTATCGATGGCTTCAGGATACGGCAAGCCTGCTTGTTCGAGAATCCAATAGTAATCCTGTTCTTCTGTGCGTTCCTCCATTCGTAGCATATTCCTACTCCCGAACAGTGGAACCTTGAAATCGGTCTCGATTTTTTCTATTGGCGAGTATGATGTAAACGAACGATTTGGAATGTAAACAACGTTCCTTTCACGCATTTGTTGTTGGAAATCAGGTGCCATAACATCATTGAATGAATCTAGAACAATTGCTTTATCGACCATTCCACGCGTCACTCTACCAGATGAATTTCGTTTTGTTCTGAAATATTCTGAATAGGTTTTTTCTCGACCTTTCTGACAATATGCGACTGTAGGAAACCCCTCTTCAATTGCACCATCACAAATGTCTAGGGCACTGTGACTTGCAGTCATTCCAATGCGTAATTTTAGACGGTCATAATCCTCAAGAATTGCCCCGATGTCATCTGAATTAATCATTGAATCATCCGCCACGCTGTAAGGCCATCAACTCATCAGTTGACAGGGTTTCTCCAGACATGAGTTTAGACATTAAATCCTGCACTTCAACTCTAGCCGGTACAGAACCCTTGGTCGAATCAATGCCCTGATCTCTGTTATTCTTCGCTCGAATGATATCGTGGATTGAATGGAGGCAACGTAGACTTACAATATATGTTTGATGCGCCCTGTCGGCTTCCCGCTTTGCTCTACGCACCAATGCTTGACTAGAATCAGCTTTTTCTCGCAAGCGATCGACTTCTTCACTTAATTTGAGCATCAAATCATGGGCTTCTTGTGCATTTTCTGCCGATTCAGTAACTGTTTGATGGGCAATTTCCTGTTCAGCAATAGCAGTTCGAAGATTTTCTCGAGCACCTTTGAGTTCTACATTAGAGTCTTCTTTCTCAGACATATCGCGTAGTTTTCTTTTCATTCTCTTCATCCGGTCCATGGCTTTATCTTCATTTTTACCTGTATGGATTCCTTTCATGAATTCATCTTCAAGGATGCTAATTTTTCGTCTAAGGGATGCAGGTGTGTCTTCCTTTTCCCTTCGTCCACGGCGATCGCGCTGGTCATTTCTTTGCTCGTGTTCAGGTGAAAATTCACGAATCTTATCCTTTGCTTCACGAACTTCATTGTTTTTCTCAGCACGTTCGGATTTTGCTTGACGAACAGAATCGTTAGCTTCATCACGAATCACTTTTTGCCGCTGAACTTCTGAAATTAATTCACGAACTTGGCTGTTGAATGAGTTTCGAACACCGATGTGTTCTCTCATTTCACCATTCAATCCATCTCGTACATCGCGATTTACAGTCGCTTTTTGATCAACGATGCCTCTCAAATTTTCAAGTTCAGGTAAGATACTATTCATTTAGATCACCTATGGCCCTGACATAGTCAGGACATCAGTCAACCACGGCAAATGGAAGTGCCATATAATCGCTGCTCTCTGAACCTCGCCCCCTAAGGGGGCGTACACATGTCGATGACACCATTTGTAGAGAACGATTAAACCCCGTCCGTTGAGCCCACAAACCGATTCCCATGTTTATCGATGGAATGCCCGGAATGGACCGAGTTCTAACTGCTGACGTAAATCCACCCTACCTTACCCTTGTCACGGGGCCTCCCGGGTCAATGAAATCCTCATTCTGTTTATCCTTGGTATCCAACCACTTGAGACAGTCAGGCGGCTTCGGATTGTACTGTACTGTGGAAGAAACTACCAACAGTTTACTTAGAGCATCGCATTCCCTCGGATTATCCCTCCCCCAAAATCTTCAGATTACAGATTTCACTGAATTGAGGAATGAAAATGAAGAAATGGATTATCTCAAATTCACTCAGAAAATGATTGAACATTTCAAGAGAGAACGAGGTGATGCTTTTTCGGTTTTCGTACTTGACTCCCTAGGTGCGATTTACAGTTTGACCAGTGTTGATGAAGAAATGCGTAAACGGATGTTCCGTTTCTTTGAATTTTGTCGTAGTCAAAACCTGCACACCTTCGTCATCACTGAACGCCATGCTGGCGAAAATGCAGAATTAGAAGGAAACGAAGGTTTCCTCGCCGACTCAATCTTGAATCTAGGCCTTGATCGCCGGAATGGGCAAATGGTCCGTACTCTACAGATTGAGAAGATGCGCCACGTTCGCCACTCGATGGAAAAACAAGCAATGGAAGTTACGGGTTCTGGTGTCACACTTCTGGGGCCGCTATTTGATTAGTCAAGATCGATTATCCGTTCAGCGACCTCTGATAGTGTACTTCGTAACTTACCTATATTCACATTCAAATCGGCCAAGGTAAGTAACAACCGGTCTTCATCTACTCGTTGAGAAAGCATGAGGGCCCCATTTGTCCGGACCAACATTTTGGCAGGCGTATCTTCCAAAAGAGCATCCAATCCGACCCACATTGCAACGGCGGAATCAACATCACTATCCCCTGGTAAAAAATCGATTGGCAATGCATCCGGGCCAATCAGTGCCACCCATGTGACGCCGTCATGAGCCAGTACATCTTGCATGAGTCGTGTTCGCATTATCTGACCCCACTACTAGGAAGGGCATCATTGTGACGATGATTCAATGCGTAGTGGACCGCGCATTAACCAACCATCTTGTCCCCGATAATAACCAGAAATGAAACCCTTTGGCCGCAGTCCACGGTGACGATACATTGTGATCGCTGCGACATTATCCTGCCGAACTTCTAACTGAACCTCGCGTATTCCAATCGATTTTGCGGCTCTGGCAAAAAGCCTCCACCCTTCAGCACCATTGCCTTTGCCTTGTAATTGAGTTGAAACAGAAAAGGCCAACACTCTTGCGCAACTATTTGACAATTTCATGGCCCACAAGATTCCAAAATCAGATCGACCATCAGAAAGAACCCATTGTCCAAATTTTTCGTCCAATGGAAGATTACGAAGTCGATCCACATTGAACGACTCACCTGTAGTTTCAAGAATTAATTCACAAGCGTTTTCCATCCGATTGCGACTCCAACCTTTGAGTGAATTAGCAGGGATCCAATTGAGGCCCGACACAGGATCACCGCTGGCGTTTTTCCCTTTCATCGGAATTCAATGTTCGCCTGCGTCCACGAGATGCCCCCACTCGCCGTTTTCTAGATTTCACGACATCTGATTTCGCTTCTACACCAGCATCCTTTGATTCTCCCAGTGAGCCGATTCCCCCACTATTCAGTAATGCACTAAAATCTTCCATTGAAAGGGAACCACCACTACTTGCTCGTGCCTTGACATCTTCAAGGCGCAATCCAATTTTTCGATTCCGCCGGACGCCTTTTTGTTCCTTTTTGCGCACACGTGCGAACGCTTCAAGCCGACCAATTTCTCTTCGCATCTTTTTGAGTTCAGTACGATGTGTATTCATTGATTCAAGCATTGCGGCTATTCTTTCGTTTAGTTTTCGAATTTCCTTTGGATTAGCCTTCTTATCAGGAACTTCTTCACGTGCATCTTCTGCCACTGCCTTCCGTTCTTCATTGAGCTTATCCAGTTGTTTCAATTTTTCTTCTTGTTCCCTCAATAATTCAATGTATTTCTGATGTAATTTATTTCCAATTACTTTCCTTGAATGCATGGCTTTCAGTTCAAAGAAGAATGAGAATAATTTGTTTTCATGCCCTTGATTAGGCATCATAGACAAATCATTTGGAATGGTTGCAAGTCTACGATGAGTTTCAACCAACCTTTGCTCAATGATTTCCAAAGGCGGAGGTACATTTTCATTGATTTGATCACGTTCAGCCTTCACCTTCTTCGACTGTTCACGGATTTTTCTAAATTCGTTCAGTATGGTATTTCTTTCCTTACTCAACCCCCGACTCGATTCCTGAATAAAACGGAGTGATTGTACCAGTGTAATTTCGGCATCACGTTCCTGTTTTATTCGCACCTGTTCCTTTTCATTTGCTTCAATGGAGGCTTTCAGTTCCTTGGTTCTACCATCTAACTCTGAATCTGAGAGAGATTCCAGGTCGTCGAACAACCCTTTCTTCGATTTAGAGCGTTGGCGCTTTCCACCTGCGCCACTCATTCTTCCTCACCACCAGATTTTTTTATCGCAACAGGGAGTTCTGCATTTCTTCGACGAATACTAGATTTCCCCCCTGAATCAACCTTTTTTGAATTGATGAGGAGTTTTTCCAATCCATCTTTTAATGAGGATTCCCAGAAAGCAATGGCCGAATCGGATTGTTTGATAAGTGCTCGAGAACGTTCCACTTGACGCATTGAATTTCTCAATTCGGCTCTTTTTTCAGTAAATTCAGAATGAATTGGGTCATTTTTCTCCACATGAACCAACATTTCTTGGTGTAATTTGTCAGCATGTGTAAACAATTTTTGCATTTTCCGACTCGATTCAATATATTGAGCCATTTCGGGATTGTCATTGCGCCGTTTTTCAAGCCAAGCATCATTTTTCTGCAATAGTTTCTTTCGCTCTGCAAGCAACCGTCTTTCGTCCTCGAGAGAAAATGCTTCTTTGTCAATTTTTTCTTCAATGGCTTGGAGGCTCTCCTCTAGTTTTTCTTTCGCCCACTTTGGATCTAGATTTTTGAGTCCATCACCATCTTCCAATCCCACCCTCAGTCCACGTGTTTCTTGTAATAATTCACGCGCTTCTTTCTGTGCCTCATTGCGTCGTTTTTTCAATTCAGCAACTTTATTTGAACCAGTATCCCTAGCCAATCTTAATTTTTCAACCAAAGGCGCCAAGGCATCAGCATCATCCGACATTCGGGATTCAATTTCGGGCAAAACCTTGGCTAGAAACCTCCTCCTCTCTAGGATTAGGCTCGCCAGTGCATCTGGCTCGAGGGCGAGAAGGTCCGTCAGATCCATGCAGAACGAGTCCCGGAACCACGGGTTCCGCATAAAGGTTCAGCGATTCACATGCGCAATTAAGGCAAGGGTATTGAACCCTAAGTGGCTAAGCGTACTCATGACCAAAGGTCATGGGCTTGGTACATGGGTAGTTTCCCTACTTCTCCTTACCACACTTACTCCGTTGGCAACAGCCTCAGGTGGGGGGTTATTGTTGACAGGAAACAGTTTCACAGTACTTGGTGATATGGAAGTTGGTGAAGGTGACATTAACATCAGTGTCGATGTTTTTGCCCATGGTGTTAATTCCAATGGTTTTCTGGAAATGACATTTACTGCAGAAGACAACACTCCACTCGCCACAGACAACCGCACCATCACGTTACTTGCTGACCAATCATTGATCGAAACTTTCGATGTTGGATCAGTCCCTATTGGAACCCACACATTCACCCTCCAGCTGTGGGGTGACATTGGTGTTGGTTTTGAGAACAACATGACACAAATCCAAGTATTCATACAAAAGTTATCACCAGCAAACGCATCTATAGAATCTCCGGGCTCTTGGTCGATTATTCCTGTAAACTCAGATACGGGCGAGGAGAGTGGGAATAACACATTGCGAGATGGCGATCATGCTTGGATGATAGTCGATGCAACAAATTCTGGTGATGTCAATTGGTCCGGCCGTGCAGTATTATCAGATTCAAGTACTGTAATTTCAAACCTCTCCGTCAATATTACTGGACTATCGACAACAGTACTCAATTTCACCATCGGCCCTCTTGTTGAGGGCAATTATTCCATCACAATCGATTTGGTTGAAGATGTAGATCCAATATTTTCCGATTCGTTGTCAATCAACGTCGGCCCACCCCCACTCCCAAGACCTCAACTTTCAATCTCATCTGAAAACCAAAACCCTACCCTTGGCGAATCTATCAATTGGACTATTATGATTGACAATTCTGGCGAATCGGCATTTTCGGGAGGAATATTCTGCAATTTCCCCTCTGGTGTTGAATTAATCAATGAATCTACCACAATTCAACCAAATGAGAATTTTACACGAAATCTCAGTTTGAATGTTAGACCCGGGGTATTGGATTGTAATCTGTCTTGGGCCCAACGAATCCATTATGATTCCACCACCACCTCCACATTTTCCTATGAAATGTCAGCCGCACACTTGATGCGAGCTGGTGGTGATGGTCTCACAGTAACGGGTGGACCATTCCATGTCGGAGACCCCATGCCAATGGCCATATTAATTCACAATGGGGGTGATTTTTCTGGGACTGCTAATCTTGAGATTAGAGAAGGCGATTCAGATGGAAGCAACATGGATTCTTGGATATCGTTGGAATCTAGGCAATTGGAAGTTGGTAGTAGTTTGGAATTGGGTTCACAATACTACCCAACTCAATCTGGCGAACGACAAATCGAATGGCGTATCGTAAGCACAGATAGTTTGGTGTCCAATGATTTGGCAGGAACAATTCATCTTCCAATTCAACCATCACAGTCCCTAGGTGCCTCAATTAATTCGTTGGGGTGGACTTTGGAAAATGGTCTTTCAGTAGAAGTAAAAACCACCCTTTCACCAGGTGAGAGTCGCCTTGTTTTACTTGAAATTGGAACATCTGGCGGAGCCACAACTGACCTCACTCAAATTTCAATCAACGTTGTATTATCACCTGGTCAGAGGACACTTACCTACAATCTCGGGCACCCCCCTTCATCCTCAATTGCATGGGTTGAACTCACAACCGTAGGTTGGTCATCGTCGACGATTGCTGAAGATCAAGTATCGTTGATTAGACCGGCCCCCCAAACTTCAGCCTCCATTGATTCAGTAAATCCCGAAAGGCCCATTCAGGGGGAATCTGCTACAATTTTCTTTTCGCTGCACAATGAGGGCGGTGGCGACACCATGGATGGAAACATCATGCTAATTGATTTGAACAGGGATGGCGAGGTTCTGTGGCCCCTCTCAGGAATACACGAAGTCCCCCCTGTCCAGTCAGGTGAAACCTTTTCAGATTCCTTTGTACTACCAAACTGGCCCAATGTGTTGGGTGCGGATCTCAATTTGATTTGGTACACACCAGATACGACCGCAACCTCTTGTGTTGAAAATTGCACATATCAATCGCAAATTGAAGAATCAACAGACGATGGTTCTGCAATCGATTGGATGTCACTAATTTATGGTTCAATATCAGGTTTATTCATTGGTCTTGTTACACGTACTGTGATGCGTGCAAAGGCAGGGGAACCACTAATTTCACGTAAGGAAAGACAAGATAAAACATCGAAAACGAAAAAATCAGCAACAGCATCTATCGATGAAAAAATCGAAGTTGCATGCCCCACTTGTGATCAACGTCTCAAAGTCCCTTCAACATACAGTGGCACCGCACGATGTCCTGCCTGTGCACAAACTTTCCCTGTTGAGGCTGAACAAGAACCCCCTCGTGAATCCGATGATGTCCATGACCTAGGCGATGAAGAAGATATTGTTGCATCCGAAGACAAGGTTGTAGAACCCGAGCCAATCGTTTCTGAAAGGGAGAAAGAATCCTCTTCAGGCGATGACGTCATCCACTGCCCGGATTGTGAACAGAAACTCAAGGTTCCATTTGCTCGCCGTCCAGTTCGGGCACGATGTCCATCATGTAAATGTGAATTCCGTGCACTAAAGGGGTGATGTTGTGAGTAATCCTATCAAAGAATTTGAGGAGATGTACCTCAAAACCTTATACGAATTTTTTGTACAAGACCCACAACAACCGATTCGCAATAGTCGCATAGCCGAAGCATTGAGTGTGAGCCAGGCAGCCAGTAGCGAAATGGTTCAACGTCTGGCCAGCAAAGGCATTCTGTACCATATTCCCTATCGAGGTTCCACTCTCACTGAGGAAGGGGTTGCAGCAGCAGCCAGAATTAAGAGACGCGAAGGTCTAATGGAAGTCTTCCTCGTACGAATGATCGATTACAAAGGAGATGTGAAAGCAGCCGCTTGCCGGCTTGAACATGCATTGAATGATGATCTTGAATTGGCAATTGATCGATTGTTGGGTTATCCTGAAAAAACACCTACTGGCGAGGTTATTCCATCAGTTTCCAGAACTATTGAACCTTATTCTGAATCGATGCTTCTGCCCCTTCATGTCCTACCTGAAGGGAAATCCGGTAAAGTGGAATTAATCATTCTTGATGGTGCTGGAATTCGAACACTACAAGATATGGGGGTCCAGATTGGTTCTGAAATCGAAATGAGTCGAGATGGTTTTTCGATAAATGAATCGAAAGTCGAAATATCATCGGCCTTATCCAGCAGAATTCTGATTCGTACCCAGTGAATTTTTTTTGCGAAATCGCCTTATGCACACTTGCATACGGACTTACATGGCGGGGGATATTTCGACAGAGGAGGCCCTCGATTTACTCTCACCTTCCGATGATGCCCTATCAACAAAGGATGCTATTGCAGCCACCCAGAAATCACAGGAATCTGGCCCCACTCTATCCGATATTGAATCCATTGAGAATCGCAAGGATAAACTTCGAGCAAGAGAACGTCATCTTCTTCGCTTAGACCGTCTCTTTTTGTCAAGCGGCATCCATCTTTCATTGACATTGCCTATCTTTGCACTCGCACTGCAGTTAATTGGTCGCCGCTTCGCTGAAAAATCACCTAATTGGTGGATTTCAAGTGTCGAATCAGGATTCCCTGAGGCGACTCTCACTATCGTGGCCGGGCTTCTAGCGACAATAATCCTACTTGCATGGATAGTTTCACTTTCAGTAGTCAGGTCCCTTCACAACACTTCTCGAAAAGTTTTCCTTGCTGAAGGAAAATCATTCATGCTACGTGGGAGACCTTTTGAAAGTCTTCATGGCTATGAAGCCATCAATGATGTCACTCGAATGGCAGTCACACGAGTTTCTGGGGTCCTAATGATTGTCACATTTACTGCATTTGCACAATTGGCCGCAACACTGGAAGGTGGTCTAACAGATTCAGGCGGTGTATTGGTGGGTTTGGCAATTGGTGGAACCTTTGCAGCGATTGGTTTGGATTTATTGCGAGGTGGCACTCATCACAACACAGTGGAACGCTGGGGCTTGCTCGCAGCATACGAACCACCCCTCCACCCCTCCTGTCCAGACCGTGTGTTTACTGAGATTCTCACTACATGGATGGATCCTGTCCTCAGGGCACGTTTCGATGCTCACATTCAATCTCTTAGGGATGGTTTACAACCTGGGAAAGATATTCATTCAGCAATCGAACATCTATTGCATATGCGTTATCTTGAGGCACAAGGTGAGTTGACAAATAGACAAGTTCGCCAATCAATGGAATTCTATTTCAGGATTGATCGTCTCCCGGAATTATTTGAAAATGATTGGTTCGATGAAGAAACTTGGACAAACTTGTTTTTGCATATCAGGGGTAAATGTGCACCATTCTTCCGCCTCTTATCTCGACTCCAACATGATTTGTCGGATGATCTTGAATCACTTCGTGCGGACACCCTTCATTTCGATGTTGATATGCAAAATGTTGTTAGTGGGGCAGGGCACCTATTTGCTTACCTTCACAACAGTGGTGAAGAAAGTCAAACCATTGTCATCAAAGTCCAAACCCCTGATTTTCAGCCACACGAGAGCTCTTTCACCTTGACACTGGAATCGAGTACCGCACTAACGGATATCGACACCCACCTTCCTACGAAATCAAACACGACTGATGATGTTCACGACATATTGGCAAGAATGATGGAACACGGGGAGATGATTTGGCAAACCCTCCTGCCTCAACACGACGGCGAATCTACTGTTACTGTACGCATAGAGGATACGGATGGCAATCTACTGGGTGGAAAAGTTCTCGCGGTCCAAGTTAGGCCTAGATTACAAGATAGAATCCGTCTCCGGGGTGGTATGGCCGCAGTAGGGGCGGGAATCTTTGCAGCATTATATCGGATTGTCCCATGGGTTGCATCTTTGGCCGCATTGTAAATTCACGCCCTTCAGTCTCAATAGTACGCTTCAAATGGGGAAGGTGTGTCCGCTGCCCTATGACGGATTCAACGGGGGCTGACGGCAGCGATGCTGACCTCCGAGACCAATTGAAGTCAATGGAGTCGAAACTCCGCAGACTTCGTGACATTCGACAGCAGCACAATGATGCAGGTAAGCGTAGTGCTGATTCACGAAATGCGATTCAAAAGGAATACAATAAACTCCGCGAGGAAATCAATGTTAAACTGGCTGAAAACAAGGAGATTCGTAACAAAGCTAAGACGCATCAAGCCAAGAGGGATGCCATTCAACAGCAAGTTAGAGAACTCATTGGTCAGGCCAAGAATTCACGTGGGGAAAAAGGAAAGAAATCCCCAATTCTTGAATTTAGTGAAGTACAATCTCAGATTGACAAATTGGAAACGATGCTAGAAACAACTGGCATGTCCCTTGACAAAGAAAACAAGGTTCTGAAACTAATCAAAAAGCATTCCAATCGAAAGAAAGAATTGGAGCCATTGGTTGAAGAGCAAATGCGTATAAAAATCGATTTAGACAATATCGAAGGTAGCATTCAAGAATTGAAATCCGAGGCTGATGCTGAACACGCAGCCATGGTAAAATGTCATGAAGAGGCGGATTTATTGTGGGATGACATCAAACCTCAATTTGAAGAACGAGATTTCAAGAAGGCAGAAGGGGACCGTCTTCACGAAGCATTCCTCGAATGTCGTAAGGAAGCGGATGAAGTACATTCACAAATCGTCTCTATGTTAGAGCAAGTCAATCATATCAGGGACAAACTCAAGCAAGAAAGACTTGAGGCACAATCCTGGATTGATGATCACAATGATTCAGTTCGAAAGGCGTTAACAACTCCAGATAAAGATGAGAATCTTGCAGGTTCTTTGACTGAGGCACTACTATCTGGGACTTCTGTGAGTTTTGGTGGTAGTGATACTGGTTCCAATGCGAATACTCGAACCGACGGCAGGTCCTCTAGAAAAGCCAATTTGAGACGTGGCGGAGCATCTCGAGGGAATCGAGGTCGTTCTAAATCACGTGAGGATTGATTATTGTCCGTTCGGGCACATCCTCAAATAGACCCTATTTTCCCCCCGTGGCCATGGCGCGCTCGTCAACACCTCCTCGGTCATATGACCGTTCGTGGGATGAAATTGAGCGAATGCTAGAAATTGCCCAAGAACGGGTTGATGAGTGGCATGATTGGTTTGAAACATGCCGTGAAGAAGGGGACCGTGAGGGGATGAAAGAAGCGGCTAGGAATTACAAGGCATTGCAGGGAGTTGTCAAATGTCTAAAGTGGGTTCTTGGTGAGGATGGCGTCGACAATCCGCTTGAATGATTACCAACCACGTTGATCCATTCGAACATCTAGGCTTTCAATTTCCAGTCCATCCATGGGCTTCCCTGCCATCATTGCACTAGCCTCTGCAATCTTATTGGAATCTTCAAAGTGGTGTGTTGCCATCACAATCGCTTCGGCAGTTGTGACTGGATTTTCAGACTTGAATATCCCAGAACCAACAAAGACACCATCCATTCCGTGCCGCATGAGAAGTGCCGCATCGGCAGGTGTGGCAATTCCACCTGCAGAGAATGTAACCACGGGTAGGCGCCCCATCTCGCGAACTTCACTGAGGACCTCCAGAACACTAGCGTGGACATCATTTAGTGACCCAAATGGAGTGTCCACAACATTCAGAGAATGCTCTGAAGCGGTTTCTAGTCTCCTGAATCCATTGCTAATTGTCGATGCAATCGTCTCAAACTCTTGTGAAGTAGAGCGTTGAATAAGTTCAATCTCCGCTGAAACCAACCGCGCATGCTGAACTGCAGCGACGACATTCCCTGTCCCCGCTTCGCCTTTTGTGCGAATCATTGCAGCCCCTTCGACAACCCTACGTGCTGCCTCACCAAGATTGGTACAACCACAAACGAATGGAATGGTAAAATCGTTTTTTGCAATATGATAGAATGGGTCCGCTGGAGTCAGAACTTCAGATTCGTCAACCATGTCTACACCGAGCGCTTCGAGAACTCTTGCTTCCTCATCGTGCCCTATCCGGGCCTTGGCCATTACTGGAATCGATGTTGTCTCAATGATACCATTGATGAGGTCGGGGTGACTCATTCGAGCAACACCTCCATCGGCACGAATATCAGCTGGAACACGTTCAAGAGCCATTACACTGGTTGCACCAGCATCTTCTGCAACGTGTGCTTGTTCAGGTGTGACAACGTCCATGATGACGCCCCCTTCCTGCATTTTTGCAAAGCCTCGCTTGAGCAATTCAGTGCCCTTGCGCATTAGAGTCAGGTCAATGGCCATATGAATCGGCCGCTCGACCGTAATCGTACATTAGAACCTTCTTCAGAGAACTAGTCGTCCGCTAGAATGGGAGAATCGCCTTCAGCAACCTCTGCATCAGCGCATTCTGCTTCATTACGATCAATCCATGCTTCTTGGTCAGAGGGGACATCCGTGTCTGCAAAAATGGCCTCCACAGGACATTCGGAAATACACGCCCCACAATCAATGCATTCGTCGGGGTCGATTACAAGATATGTTGGTAATTCTCTAAAGGCTTCCACAGGACAAACTGCAACACAATCTTGGTATTTGTGATTCACACATGCCGAGGTGACTACGTGGGTCATATTCTGGTCTGGGGCATCATTCCAATATCAACCCTTGTAATCAAGGCCCCCTCAATTCAATCATTTACATCGGTAATTGGAATTGGAAACCCCTCTTCCCCAGCCCTTATTGATGATTCAGCCAACATATTCCTGGCATTTTCCACAGGGTCTTGTCCAGGGTATACTTCTAATTTTATTCTGCCCTTAATTTGTTCTTCTGAACCATTCGATAATTCTATAGAACCACTAACTAAAGACGATGTCCTGAGTCTGATGTGGAGGACATTTTTCGCATCTATTTTTTGGTGAAGTTCCTTTGAAAGAGACAATTCTTTCAGTAATCCGGGCCCCAATTGGCAGATACTCGTCTTTGCATCTTTTTTCCGATTTATTTGTGCAGATATCAACATCATTCTGGATCCGTGATATGATTTCACCTTCTCTCGTGAAATTTCAGCAAATCCACCTGTGAGCCAATTCAGTGCGGCCTCAATCTCATCGGTTGCGCCTAGGCCACTGGATGTGACATTCCACGATACATTGTGTACAGACACAGCCTATGCGTGGAGTACTCGGCCTATGACCCCTACGGGGTCGAAGGATGGCGTTCAAATACTCGGGGCAGGTCGGCGGCTCGCTAGTGGGGTAGCCCCCGCGACAATCAGGAGATGAAAAGTTATGGCCAGCAAGGGTGCAGCATCGCGAGCAGCAGCTCGAAAGCAGAAAGACAAATGGAAGGCAAAACGATGGTACACCATCAGAGCCCCTCGACAACCTTGGCATTTCAAGGTCATCGGCGAAACCCTTGGTGAAGAAGACGAACTCCTGATTGGTCGCATGTATGAGATTACACAACAAGAAGTCGATGGTGACTTCAGTAAGTTGCATGTAAAACTAAAGTTCCGTGTGACTGAAGTGGTAGGTCAAGATGCCATTACAGAATTTGCTGGACATGAAGTACTCAAAGACCATGTTCGACGGCAAGTAAGGCGTTATCGAGGAAAAGTCGATGATGTAATCGATGCCATTACAGAGGATGGATATTATGTCCGAATCAAACCATTCCTGATCACACAAGGTCGAGTGAAAACCAGTCAGAAAAAAGGTATTCGTGATGAATGTAGGGATGTTGTCCTGCAAACCGCTGCACGAAACACATGGATATCATTACAGAAAATGATTCTGTCTGGGGAACTAGAACAGTTACTAGAGAAGGCTGCAAGAAAAGTAGCCTCAGTCAAAATCATCATGATTCGAAAGAGCCAACTTATCCAAGATGGTGTCATCATGGAAGATGGTCCAACTCTTGATGAGATTCGAGAAGAAGAATCCCGAACTGCAGCTGCCAAGAAGGCAGCACTTGATGCAGCAATGGATGAAGATGAATCCGATGATTTGGTACCAGATGTTCTCGCAGCAGCCGAAGCCGCTGCTGACGATTCAGATGAATCCTCTGAAGAAGATGAAGAAGAATCAGAAGATGAATCCCAAGAAGAGCAACCAGCTGAAGAAGAAGCGGAAGAATCCAACGATGCCCCAGATTACGCATCAATGAAGGTCGCGGAACTGAAGGAACATCTCAAGGCCGCTGGAAAACCTGTCTCTGGCAAGAAGGACGAGTTAATCGCCCGCCTCATGGAGTAGGTGGGGCCGAATGGCCCGCCTCGCAATTCTGTGCGGCACAGGGATGACTGAGTTGGCAACATCTACCGATGGTGCCACTACCGAAGAATTCCGTTCTGAAACTCCTTGGGGTGAGGTCCCATGCACTCTCGTTCATTCTGGTGGACATGAGATTCTATTCATTTACCGCCACCACAGTTCGGATGGAAATGTCAACCCACCTCACAGCATTGAACACCGTGCCAATGTCCATGCTGCAACTTCGTTTAATCCAGCAGTTGTGATTAGTGTCTGGTGTGTTGGTTCGATGGATACAGATTTCCCACCAGGTGTGGTTGGTGTTGCCGATGACCTACTCGATATATCAGGAACAATTTGGACCTATCACGATCATTCTGCAGTACATGTGAATCGAACTGAAATGTTTGACAGAGAATTGTCAGCGATTGCTGCTGAGGTACTCCAATCACAATCAGAAGCAGGTCCCAATGCCTTCAAGCAGGTTGTTGCCCAAGCCAGTGGGCCACAATTCGAAAGTAGGGCAGATGTTGAAGCCTACCACCGTCTTGGAGCAACCAGTGTGAATATGACAATTGGAGGTGAATCTCGCTGTATGTCAGAAAGGGACCCACTTCATGTGGGCCTTCTCCTTTCCAGTAATTGGGCAGCAGGTAAAGACCCAAC
>Ga0066850_10000428_pt1 | contig 22819 bp, 20 predicted proteins | sample ETNtaG_4_FD_67282 | JGI IMG/M metagenome (GOLD analysis project Ga0066850, IMG submission 67282) | Marine microbial and viral communities from oxygen minimum zone, Eastern Pacific Ocean - ETNP201406SV67 | ecosystem: Environmental > Aquatic > Marine > Oceanic | place: Pacific Ocean: Eastern... | reverse complement strand
ATGGTCGTCACTGTAACTCTTCCACGAATTGCGACAGGAATAGCGTCCAAGTGCAGATCACCGTCCCCGCGAATGCCAAGTCAGGAATCGAGTTCGAAATCACGATGTACGTCAACTCCCAGGGAGTGACCCTGGATGAGGTGTCTGCAACGGTGACCGTGGCTGCTGTTCATTCAGGCAGCATCGACCTTCCCTCTGATTCCCAGACTGGTAGGTTCGGACAATGGGTACCTTTCCCAATAGGGATATCCAACACAGGAAACATCCAGGACAACTTCGCTCTTTCCTCCTGCGATCCAAATATCTCAGAGTCATGCGAAGAGACGAAGTGGAATTCGCGGTTCAAGGACGACCAGGGAAACGATATTTCCCAGCTGACAATCCAATCAGAGGAAACCACGCAGATATTCCTCGAAATCCTAGTCTCTGACAACATCAATAACAATTCAGAGTCATTCGATGTGAGGATTGGGATTGTCGGGACAAGCATCATGATGACTGAATCTCTCACCGTGACCGTTTCCAACTTCAACTACAGCATGTCAGTGGCATTCGAGAGTCCAGGTGACGACCCATCTCTGATGCGCTTCTCTCTCCCTCCCGGAGGGGAATCATCCCTCTCCTTCCTAATTTCAAACACAGGTGATGGTGGTTCGGATGACGCGGTAATCTTTGTCTCAGGTATGGATTCCTCGATTCTGAGGACAATTAGCGCCGATGGTCAGGTTCTGGATGGGGACGAGGTCACCGTACCTGCAAACGGGCATGTCTCGGTGACCATAGATTTCGAGGTCCTTGAGGTTGATAGCGGGACATCAGGAGTAATCAGAGTGGGCGCAACGTCGAAGAAGAATACAGGTCAGACCCCGTCTTTTGTCGACTTGGTGGTGGATATCCGAGCAATTCACGATCTGCAGATTGACATGGAAAGCAGTCATACGAAGGAAGCCTCGTACCCAGAAAATACGGAGTTCACAATATTCGTTACCAACCATGGAAACATCGAGGAGGAGGTAGAGGTCATCACCAGCGACTCCCTGAGAGGGTGGACAGTAGACGTGATAGGCGACGAGTTCACACTTCTGCCAGGGAAGACCCGGGAAGTCACCGTGCGAGTCACTCCACCCAGCCAGATGATTGCCGACGATGAGTACTCCTTCACCGTAATAGTCCAACCGAAGGACATGCCAGTTGCCGGCGAACCAATAGATCTCACGGTCGAGTCTTCTGTCCGTGCTGGGGCATTATCAGGAGAAGAACAGAAGGCCATTGCAATGGCCATTATTTTGGTCGGTTCTATTGCAGTGACGTATCTCTTCATCAGGACTCGAGCGGAGAATCGGATGATGTCAGACACCTTCAACGTGGAACTCGACGATTGACTGTTCCAAGGCCTTCGTTCGGATACGCTTATGTCCGTAATTTTCGTGGCCTCGTTCGACGGTCCCTACGGGACCGAGGGTGATGCCATGAGTACCGTAGCGGAGATGTACCTTCCAGTAGCCATCATGACCCTTGTTGGAATCGGGTTCCCGGTCGGCAGCTTCATCGCTACTCGCTTCCTTAGACCAACTCCGAAAGGATCAGATCCCAGCAAGACTAGATCGCTCCTACTCCCTGGTTATGAGGCAGATCACAGCCTCTACATCCGAAGGGACTCGACCTACGAGTGCGGTTCTGATCCACTCGGCGATGCAGACATCAACTTCCACTTCCAATACTACTGGTACGCCATAGTCTTCCTAGTGTTCGACATCGCATTCATGTTCCTGGCCTTCGGTGGAGTTATGGCCATCCAGAAGGGGAACGGGGTGCTACCTGACGAGGGAGCGATAACCAGCGCACTGCTGACGATGTCCATCTTCATCCTCCTAATGGGGCTCGGAGTTTGGCACGTCTTCAGGAAAAGAGGAAGGATATACATCTGAGGAATTCTATGGACGGAGATGGCCAGAACTACTCGGTTTTCAACAGCAGAATGCTAGTGGACACAGTTGGCGATATCACTGACGAGGCCCTGAAGGCCAGCAAGATAAAGGACGTGATCGGAGTTCTGGTTGGACGTGTATTCAACTGGAGCCAAAGAAAGTCCCTTTTCCCCCTCCATCTTGGAATCAAGTGCTGCGCCCTCGAGATGGCAGCAGCCGGTGCAAGCAGGTTCGACGCTGAGCGCTTCGGTGTGTTCTTCCGTTCGAGCCCGAGGCAGTGCGACGTCCTACTGGTCAACGGCCCAATTAGCAAGAAGTTTGCAGATCCAATCGTCAGGCTTTGGGAGCAGATGCCAGAGCCCAAGTGGTGCATCGCTATGGGTGAGTGCGCCATTTCCGGTGGCCCCTACTTCCAGTCCTACAACGTCCTAGAGGGCGTTGACACAATAATCCCAGTCGATGTATACATCCCAGGTTGCCCACCACGGCCCGAGGCCCTAATCGACGGGTTCGACAAGCTCCGCCAGAAGATAATCCGCATCGGAGCGGCTCCTGACGATGCAGCACCCGAATCAAACAAACCAATCATCATTGGAGATGTCTAGGAGGGATGGGATTGGGCAAGGTCGTTTCAACGTCAACTCAGAAGTCAGCAGCCGAGGAGATGGCATCCGCGCTCTCCTCGATGGACGGAGTCGATGCAATGGTATCGGTGAGGAAAAGTGGCACAAGCCCTAGAAACATCGTTTCGGTGGACTGCTCTAGCGAGAGCTGGCGCCTCTTGGCCGAGTGCATGAGGATTGAGCACGGTGTAGACTACTGTTCCATGATCACAGGAATCCACTGGCCAGAGGGTTCTCCAGACAAGAACTGGGAGGTAATATACCACTTCATGAGAATGGGGATCAATGACCCACTCGTGGTAGACGGAATGGTCCAGCCTATCGTCAATGACCCCTCAAGACTGGAAGGAAAAGCCGTCCCTCTTGAGATCGAAGTGAGAATCGCCCTCCCAGAAACAAGAGAGCCCACGGTAGCATCCGTTCAGGACATCTGGGTCGGAGCAGACTGGAACGAGAAGGAGACTTGGGATCTTGTAGGCATAGACTTTGAGGGACATTTGGGAATGCGCAGGGTGCTGCAACCCCATGAGACTCCAGTGGGATTCCACCCACTGCAGAAGCAACACAAGCTTCGATACCACGACTTCGAGGAGATGTACGACGATGCCCAGGGGTTCCTGAGGAAGCCTTCGGACACGGGGAAAATCAAGTGAGGTGAGAATATGGCAGAGATGTGGATTTCCATGGGCCCGCAGCACCCTATGACTCATGGCCTATGGACACTAAAGGTGAAGGTTGACGGTGAGACCGTTGTCGACACCGAGCCCGATTTGGGGTACATCCATCGTGGAGTGGAGAAAATCTGCGAGTCAAGGGACTTCACCCAAATCACAGCCTACTGTGACAGGTTGTGTTATGCCAGCGCTAACACATGGTCCCATTCCTACATCTATGCAGTCGAGGACCTACTCGAGGTCGAGGTACCAGAGAGGGCGGAGTACATCCGACTTATCGCAGTCGAGCTGCAGAGGATAGCTTCCCACCTGATGTGGCTGGGGGCCTATGGTCCCGACATCGGAAACCTGTCCGTGATGGTTTGGTGCCTGAGGGAGAGGGAGATGATGATGGACCTGCTCCAGGAGCTCGGCGGTTCGCGAATGCACTACAACTTCCCTCGCGTCGGGGGGGTGAAGAGGGATCTTCCCCACGGGTTCGCACAGAGGGCAAGGGCAAAGGTCAGCCTGTTCCTGAACCGGATCCAAGAGTACGAGGCCTTGCTCGATGAGAGCACCATCTTCCTGATCAGGACCCAAGGGGTCGGCTACTCCAAACCAGAGGAGATGGTCAACCACGGCGTAACGGGGCCGAATCTAAGGGCTGGTGGCGTAAACTACGACATCAGAACTGCACACCCCTACTCCGTCTACAGCGAGTTGGACTGGGAACCCCCCGTCGAACGACCATCAATCAAGGGCGCAGACTGCTATGACAGGTATCGAATACGCGTTGAGGAGATGAGGGTCAGTGCCATGATGGTGCTGGAGGCACTGGACAAGATCCCCCGCGGAGCCGACACATACCACGAACCAGGGGATCCCGCCATCCTCGCTAAAGCACCCAGCAGGGCTCCAGAGGGGACTTCCGGATCCCACCACTTCGAGGACAGTCGCGGCGAGTCCATGTTCTACCTCGCAGGTGGCGGCGAGAGCAGGGGGAAGATGCCATACAGGGTCTCTATCCGATCTCCCATGTTCATCACAATTCCTTACGCATCCAAGTGCATGGTGGGTTACAAGGTAGCGGATATTCCAGCGATTATGGGCTCATTCGACCCATGCATAGGGGAGACGGACAGGTGAAATGATGGCTACTGGCGACTGGTTGGACCTCAGAGGTTGGGTCGAGGGACTGGTTGGATGGTCGATGGACAACGTCCACGACACCCTTCCCTCGAAGGACCTCGATCTCACAGTCACTATTTCTCTTCCAAAGGGGATTTGGCCCAAAGACATCGTACTTGGCAGGGTTCTGAACCTCCAAGAGGGATTTGGGCAGATGCAACCAGCTCTGGAAGGCCTCTTCTCTGCCACGATGATCTGCACAGTAGTATTCACGACGATGATGCTGACAATGCTCCCAATTCCGTACATCGAGAGGAAGTTCATCGGCCGATTGATGGATAGGCTTGGTGCCACGACCACACTCAGGAGCCTCTGGATTGGTGAGAGCGGCGTCACTGCAGGAGAATGGTGGAACCAGCTTCCCTTCGGAATGGGCGCCCCAATAGGGTGGCTGAACAAGACCCTGAACTCGATCTGGGGGAACGACCACCACCTGGAGGCAGTTTCCAGGGTTAACAATAGGGGCTACCACGGCTATTGGTTCCTCCTGCCGGGATTCTTCCAGGCCTTCGCCGACTTCACCAAGTTCGCCGGCAAGGAGCACATCGTGCCAAGGGAAGCCGACAGACCGGTTTACGAGGTCGCACCAGTGATCATCATTTCCACGACTGTCCTAGTCTTCGCCTTCGTCCCGTTCGGTCCGCACTTCTACGTCTCAAGCCCAGAACTTTCTGTGGTCTTCATGATGGCCATCTTCGGAGTGGCTCCCTTGGGCGTCTTCTTCGCCGGATGGTCTTCCAACAACAAGTACACCTTGATCGGGGGAATGAGGTCGGCTGCACAGCTTACCGCTTACGAGATCCCACTCCTGATTACCGTCCTCGGAGTTTGTGTGATCAGCGGCTCTTTCAATGTGATAGAGATCGTCGACTTCCAAGCCGAGGAGTCCAATGTGTGGAACCTGTTCATGCTCCCACTAGGCGCAGCCCTCTTCCTGATCACCATGATAGCCGAGGTGGAACGCATCCCCTTCGACATGCCAGAAGCCGAGGCGGAACTCGTTGAGGGATGGTGGACTGAGTATGGGGGAATGCGATGGGGACTCATGTTCGCAGCCGAGTACCAACGCTGCTACGCCGCCTGCCTGCTATTCGCGCTCTTCTTCCTTGGCGGGTGGGAGGCTCCCTTCCAGGGGACAATGGAGTCCCTACCTATAGTGGGAGGGCCCCTTGAGTTCCTCCTGTCCCTGATCCCCGGAATTGCATGGGTCCTGGTCAAGGCATGGGCCCTGTTCGCAGTCTTCGTCTGGATCAGGGCCTCTCTACATAGGGTTAGGACGGATCAGATACTCGAGTTCGGATGGCAATGGCTACTCCCCCTGTCAATAGTCAACCTGGCGGTGGCGATGTTCCTCAGGGTCTGGGTATGGGATGGCAGCTGGGGCATCGTGGCGCCCGTAGTGATGATCCTGTCCGGAATAGTCGGTCTGGTGATACTCGTTTTCGACGAGGACAAGGAGGCCATAGAGAGCATGAGGAGGCCATACAGCACTTACGCAGTCACAAAGGCATACCCTGGACGGCACCGCGACTCCAAACTCGAAGACCTTCAGAGGCAGTACGCCTCTCACTCCCCAGTGAAGGCACCTTCCTCAGTTAGTCCAGCTGATACGGAGGCGGGAACATGAGCTACCACCCTCACGGCACCCCCAGCTTCCGAAACCTCGTGGTCAGGCCCATGTGGATCACTCTGAAGACAGCTCTGCGGACAGTCCCTTTCCTCGGCAAGCTAAAGTTCCTGAAGAGCGGGTACCATGCCCAACCAGCTGACATGCTGGACCTCGAGACGTCCAGGAGAGTGGGGCCTTCACACCCTAGCTCAGAACAGAAGTTCTCTGCTGATAGGGAGACAAGCCAGCTCATGCCTTTCGTGGAAAGGCCAGTGACTGTGATGTACCCTTACGAGAGGTTGGATGACCTCGAGCCTTGGCTCTTCGTCCCTGGGAACTACAACGGCAGGATTGGGGTGATATGGGAGACTTGCACCGCTTGCAAGCAGTGTGTCAGGGCATGTCCCAATGATTGCCTGCACATGACCTCGGAGGTAAGGGTAAACGTCCTTGACACAGCCGAGGAGGGAGATGAGTGGCATGGATTCGGCACCGAGGTCGAGGTCGGTGGACTGGCTGCCATGCCCAGGGATGATTTCCATGAGATTGAGGAGCAGCACGATCTGGTCAAGGACCACACAGCGGCTCCCCAGCAGTATGAGTTCGCAGAGGTCATCGACATCACAGGAGACGTCGCCACGGTAAACTGGATGGACGGCTCAGGGAACGAGGACGTCGACCTGAGTGCAATCAAGCCAGCAGAGGAGGACATAGTCTCAGGCAGGATCGATCTCGGGAGGTGCATGTTCTGCGGGCTTTGCATGGAGGCGTGCCCGTTCGAGTCCTTCTTCATGACCAACGAATACGACGGGATGTCCGGATTCACAAGAGAAGACCTCTGGATGGATGCAGGCAGGACAAGGGTCCTGCCCTCGGTCCACAAGGAGAGGGTCGACATGGAACTGGCCAAGCGTGCCAAGAAGGAGAAGTCCAAGCGGGAAAGGAAGGCAGCGAAGGCGGAGGCCTAATCATGGTCGACTTCGAGACGGTAATCTTCGTCATCGTCTCCGGCGCTGCCATAGTCGGGGCACTGGGATGCGTCTTCTCCTCGAGAGTGGCCCACTCCCTGCTCTGGCTGATGTTCACATTCTTCGCAGTAGCAGCGGCATTCCTCATGGCAAGCGCGGAGATGCTCGCAGCCATACAGATCCTGGTCTACCTCGGCTCGGTGATGCTAGTGGTCCAATTCGGTGTGATGCTGACCCGTCGCAGGATCCAGGACGTCGAGGCACTCCCCACCCTGAACGTAATCTCGGCGGTTTCCGGAATAGGGGTCGTCGCATTCATCCTAGTCCTCCTGAGAGGTATGATGGAACACTCCCTGTGGGACTCTGAGCCAGCTCCCGCGCTCACCACTATCGGATTCGCTGACGCGATCTTCAACGACTGGACGATGGCGACGGTGATCCTCGGCTCACTGCTGGCAATGGCCATGATTGGCGCATCATACCTGGTGAGGGACGAGAGGCTCGTCAACCTCCTATGGGACATGGGGGCCGAGGAATGATCGACCCGAGCTGGATTGCAGCCCTCGGCGTCATACTTTTCGGGATCGGCCTCCTTGGTACATTCTACCACAAGAATGCGATCGTCGTCCTAATGTGCATCGAGCTGATGCTAAACGCCGCCAATCTGAACTTCGTCGCAGCAGCCTCCCACTACGGTGACGTGGACGGTTGGGTCTTCACGGCGATTGCAATCGCCATTGCAGCCGCCGAAGTCGCAATCGGGCTCGCAATCCTCCTCTCCCTGTACAGTACGCAGGGGACAATCTCGCTTGATGGGGCGAGGGAGCTCAGGAACTAGGTGATTTGATGACTGGATCCACTAACGAGTACAACCTCCTCCTGCCTCTCCTTCCAGCGCTCTTGTTGGTCCCGGCCTTGTACGTCTCCGGGATGGAGTCTTACGATGCAGCCTTCCTTATCGTCCTAGCACCCTTCATCGCCTTCCCGGTCATCATCATCACCGGCCAGCTGTACAACGGAAACGAGACATGGAAGAACAAGATGAAGGAGGGCGGGATAATAGGTCTGGCAGCCTTACTAGTCTCCCTCTCCGTCTCTGTTTGGATTCTTATCGAGTACCTCGCAGAGATCCATCACTTCTCGGATCACCAAGTTACCTCTTGGATCGAGTGGATCTCCTTCGAGGTCCTGCAGTCGGACTACACAATGAGCTCCAAGAGGGTCATCGGGGTCGGGGTATGGATAGACTCAGTAACCCTGATGCTCCTGTTCGTCGCAACCTTCCTCTGCTTCCTGATTTGCTGGTTCAGCCTCGGGTACATGAACACTGACCCGATCAACGAGGACCGCAACCATCGCTTCTACGCCGAGTTCGTCCTCTTCGCCATGGGGATGTTCGGAATGGTGCTAGCTGACAACTTCCTATGGCTATTCATCTTCTGGGAGATAATGGGCCTATGCTCTTACCTTCTAATCGGTTTCTACTTCTGGAAGGAGAGCGCTGCATATGCCGCGAAGAAGGCCTTCCTGACCACCAGAGTGGGGGACGTCTTCCTGATGGTGGGTCTCCTGATCCTCTATGACATCTATGGGTCACTCGAGTTCTCGGTGATCTTCGCGGACCCCTCACTCCATGGTGCCGTGGACTCAGACAAACTGTTCTGGGCACTTCTGATGCTGTTTATCGGTGCCGTTGGCAAGTCTGCCCAGTTCCCTCTCCACGTTTGGCTCCCCGATGCAATGGAAGGGCCGACTCCCGTTTCAGCGCTCATCCATGCAGCCACCATGGTCAATGCAGGACTGTACCTAGTCGCTCGCATGGTCCCATTCGTAGATGTGGGGCACCATGGTGTAGCGGGGCTGGAGGACCTCGGGCTCATCGTGGCATACATTGGAGGCATCACCGCTTTCATGGCGGCATCGATTGCATTCGTTCAGAATGATATCAAGAAGGTCCTGGCATACTCTACGATGAGCCAACTCGCCTACATCTTCACCGGGCTCGGATCCGCCCTCTGGTTCTACAACCACGGCGAGCATCACGCTGCCGCCTTCGTGTTCGGAGCCTCAATGTTCCACCTATTCAACCACGCCATGGCCAAGGGGATGCTGTTCATGGCAAGTGGATCAGTCATCCACGAGGTGCACCATGCCCATGACCACCTGCATGAGGAGGACGATCATGATGACTTCGACCCCCAGGACATGCGGAACATGGGGGGTTTGGCATCCAAGATGCCAGTGACCTCCACTGCAATGATGATTGGCTCCATGTCCATTATCGGGATCCCACTGATCGGAGGTTTCTGGTCCAAGGAGGGAATCATCGCGGAGACATGGCTTGCCGCACTGGAGCACGAGCCCCTGATGCTCGGTCCCGCAATCCTGATTCTCCTCACTGCTGGAATGACGGGTTTCTACATGTCCAGGATGTGGTTCATGACCTTCGCAGGGGAGCCCAAGCACGATGTGGTCAACCACGTTCACGAATCCACTCCGTGGATCAAGGAGCCATTGGTTATCCTCTCAGTCATCAGCGCCCTCGGAGGTTTCCTCCTCGCGCTCTTCGGAGCCATCGGTTACCTCTCAGGCGAGTACGACCACCTCGCACTGCACAAGCCCGACCTCCTAGAGGCGATCATCTACGAGTTGGAGCATGCCTTCCTTCCCAAGAACCCCAGTCTTAGGATGGTCGGCTGGACCACCATACTCCTGTCCTTCATAATCGGCCCGATATTTGCGGCCAGAGTCCATGGGGGGGGACTGGCCGAGGGCCAGCGAGCATCTCCCATGGTGTCTTGGCTGACCTCCCTCTCAGGGATGTTCGGCTCCCAGGATGTCACTGAGATGTCCCAATCCAGCCTCTCCGAGGCCCTCCAGAACAGGCTCTACTTCGACTACTACTACGAGCTAGCCCTCTCCAAGACGGTCCTCCCCCTCGCTGCCTTCGCTGCCTGGTTTGACAAGACAGTCATCGATGGCATCATCAAGAAGGTCGAGTCTAGCTCCGTCCTCGGCTCCTTCCAGATTCGCAGGATCACAACGGGGAGGGCCAGTGACTACATCCTGATGTTAGCCGTGGGAGCACTCTCGATCTTCGCCTTGGCATGGGGGGTGAGCAGCTGATACTGACCATACTCTCCCTCTTGCCGATTGCAGTCGGGCTCGTCCTGATGGCCCTACCTCACATTCTGCCCGGGGAAATCTCCACGCAGATCTCTGGGGTTACGAGGAACATATGCATGGGCGTAGCACTGGCTCTTCTGGCGATATCCACCTGGGTTGCAGCTACATCCCTGAGTGACGTCAACTGGATGGACATCAACTTCGGGGGGTACGAGCTCGAGAATTCGCCGTTCGAGATCATTCCGCAGATCGGGGTCTCGTGGCACGTCGGAGTCGACGCGCTCTCCCTTCCAATGGTCTGGCTCACCGCCCTCGTGATCCCCCTCTCGATGCTCGTCGAATGGGATGCCAAGAAGGGACAATACTTCCACCCGCTACTCCTGGTGATGGAAGGCGCGATGATCGGGGTCTTCGTATCTCTCGACCTGTTCGTCTTCTACGTCTTCTGGGAGTTGACGCTGATTCCCATGTTCTTCCTAATCCTAGTCTGGGGTGGCGAAGACAGGCGATACGCGGCCATGAAGTTCTTCGTATACACGTTCACCGCGAGCGTCGTCATGCTAATCGGAATCCTGGTGATGTACTTCAACACGGGAGCGTCGATCTCCGAGAGGTCGTTCGACATGGTAGCCATGCTCGATAGTGGGGGGCAGATGAGCGAGGGTCTGAGGCACCTGGTATGGGTACTCCTCCTAATCGGGTTCGCGACCAAGATGCCTAGCGTACCCGTCCACACATGGCTCCCCGACGCTCACGTGCAGGCTCCCACGGCAGGTTCGATGATCCTGGCGGGGGTGATGTTGAAGATGGGGGCATACGGATTCCTCAGGGTCGCCGTAACCGCCTTCCCAGCATCCACCGTAGTGTTCACCCCCCTGCTCGTCGTCCTGGGGATGGCCAGTCTCGCGTATGGTGCATGGGTTTGCATGGGGCAGACCAACCTCAAGCGCATGGTCGCTTACTCCTCTGTGTCCCACATGGGCCTCATATTCCTCGGAATCGCGACAATGCAACCCCTGGGCATTGCCGGCGCGCTGTTCATGATGTTCGCTCATGGGATCATCAGCCCACTCCTGTTCGCCGTCGCTGGCGCCTTCAAGCACCACTATCACACCCTGGAGATCGGGTCGATGCGGGGGATCGCCCATCACAGCCCATGGTTGGCAGGTCACATGATGCTGGGTTGGATGGCCAGCCTCGGGCTCCCCCTGATGGCGGGTTTCGTTGCGGAGGTCGCAGTCATGATCGCCTTCTGGATGACTTTCGGATGGCTGGTCCTCCTGCCGGCACTCACCCTCGTAATCACCGCAGTCTACTACCTGACCTCAATGCAGAGGACCATCTTCGAGTCGAACGACCCCCATCAGGGAGTCCTCCCAGACACGCTGCACCACGAGCCAAGGGACATCACTTGGCATGAGAACGCGGGCATGACGATCCTGGGAGTGCTAACCGTCGTCTTCGGCATCATGCCGTTCTTCTTCTGGGACATGATGTCATACTGGAGCACCGAGTTCACGATCCAACTTCTCATAGAAGCAATGCAATCGGAGGGTGTGAGGCCTTGACGTCAGAGCTGGACGGGATGGACATTCAGCTCCTCCTTCCGGAGCTAGTGCTAACACTTGGCCTCGCTGCCATAATCATAATCCCAAACCTCGGGGATGCGAAGTTCAGGATCCCGCTAACTAGCATCAGGATTCCAGTGTTGATTGGTGGCACGAGGTTCCCAGCGACCAGAGACCCACGACTGCCCAACTGGATGACTCTCGCAACGCTCTCTGCGGCACTGGTCGCTTCCACGATGACCCTGCTGGATCCACCCTCATCAGGGCAGGTGGGGAGCGCCCTGGAGGTCGATCAGTTCAGCTCCCTGCTCACGAACCTCTTCATCTGCGTACTGATACTGTGCGCGGTCTCTGCTACCCAGAGGCTCCCATCGAACCCCGATGCCCCAGCTCCATCGGAGGGTGACGACGAGGAGACCGAGAGTGACAAGATAGCCGCCCTCTACGACAACAGGAGGCAGGCAGACTTCCACATCCTCCTGCTCACACTGGGACTTGGCATGTCATTGATGGCCAAGTCCACCCACCTGTTCATGCTCTTCGTCTGCCTGGAGCTGGCCTCTCTCTCCTCGTACGTCCTAGTCGGGTTCCACAAGGAATCAAAGGAGGGTGGCGAAGCAGGGACGAAGTACTTCATCGTGGGGTCTGTGGCATCTGCGGTCGGAATATACGGGATGTCACTGCTCTACCTGTGGAACGGGGACCTCAGTGTCGACGGCCTCTCCCAGTCCTGGCAATCCATGGAGGCGTTGGATCCCCTCGCAGCAGCTGGAGTGGGGATGATGCTGGTCGCTTTCGGCTTCAAGGTCGGAGCCGCTCCGTTCCACCTTGCGATTCCAGATGCCTACTCGGGAACGTCCTCGATGGTCGCAGGAGTGCTGGCCACCGCCTCAAAGGCGATGGGGTTCGTCGCCCTGCTGCGGCTCCTGGTGACCATTGCCATGCCAGCAACAGGCTCCGCATTCTGGTTCGGGGCGCTAGCTGTCATCTCAGTGGTAACCATGACTTGGGGCAACCTCGCAGCCCTTTCCAGCGAGAACCCTAAGCGAGTCTTCGCGTACTCCAGCGTCGCCCACGCGGGATACATGCTCGCAGCGGTTTCCGCAATCGGGTCCGGGCTCGCGGACTCCGTCACCGAGGAGATGATTGTGATGGCAGTGCTCTTCCACCTTTGCGTCTTGGTCCTGTTCAAGATGGGACCATTCATGGTACTCTCATCTATTGAGAGGGAGGGCTCGAGCCACAAGGTCTCCGGATTGAACGGGCTCGCCAGCAGGGACCCGCTCCTCGCGGCATCCATGTTCGTGTTCATGCTCTCACTGGCGGGGGTTCCACCATTCTCCGGGTTCCTCTCCAAGCTTCTGATGATCAACGGGATCGTGACTGTCTCGGCTGGCACGGGTGGCGCATCCACCGTCCTCTCGTGGGCCATCAGCGTCGACCCGGTCTTCTGGCTGGCTGTAGCAGTGGTGCTCAACAGCGCCCTTTCGGTGTTCTACTATCTCAGGATGGGCATGGTGATGTTCTTCGAGCCCAATGAGGGCGGGGAGTCCTCACCTTGCAGCCCAGTGTTGCGTGCACTAATCGTATCGATGGCACTCCTCTCTCTGGCATTCGGCATCGGTCCTCCAAGCGAATGGCTGCTGGGACTGGCTGAGGACGCCGCAGCCGCCCTCCTGTCCTGATAGCAGGCTCAAGTTCACATAGGGGCCCCATGACCGAGGTCCGATGGCCCGTAGGGAGGAGTCGGTGGACACAGAGCTGCTAGCGCAGATGGAGTCTGGCGGCGATAGGATTCGCGTACCCCTGCCCAACCGGAAGGTGAACGAGATGTTCGCAATAGCCGACAATATCCTGGGCGGACGGAGGGTCCGATCCATTTGCGAGGATGGCGAGTCCCGCCTCGCGAGGATACCCGGCAAGATGCGACGCCGGCAATGGGTCAGGGAAGGGGATCTGATCGTTATCCAGCCATGGGAGTTCCAGGACGAGAAGGCGAACGTGTGCATGCGCTACACCAAGACCCAGTCTCTCTACTTGTCCAGGAAGGGGGTCCTGCCCGAGATAGTGGACCTGTTCGGAATGGCCACCGGAGACACCTCGGACACCGACGAATCCGAGAGTACTCATCCTGAGGAGCCATCAGAGGAGGACCAGGGCTCCGAGGAGGAATCCGACACCAAGATCTCCGAGGCACGACCAGAACCAGTCGTAGACGATGATGACATCGATTCCTTCTTCGGGTGAGCAGATGCCCTCGGACGAGGAATGGGAAGAGCCAGACCTTGACCGGATGATGAGGTCAGAGAGGAAGCACGAGTGGATCTCTGAGCCCAAGTACAAGCGGATGTTCGACGACATAGAGGACGCCCTGCAGGGAGTCATGGGGAGAGGTAAGTTCGAATGGGTGGATCGCAGAGTCTTCGACCAGGTCTTCGACCGATCAACCCTGCTCGCTCTGCACAAGCTGATGCAACAGGGGGGTATAGAGACGATCGACTACCCCATCGCCAGGGGGAAGGAGGCCCACGTCTTCCGAGCAACCTCGACAAGCGGCCCCCTCGCAGTGAAGATATTCCACACCACCAACGCGGTCTTCAAGGGCCTTGCCAAGTACATCGACGGCGATCCCCGATTCTCGGGACTCTCGAGACGGCACAGGGAGTTGGTGAACATCTGGGTGAGGAAGGAGTTCAGGAACCTGAAGAGGATGAGGAAGAGCGGTCTTCTTGTCCCAGAGCCCCTCTTCAATCTCAAGAACGTCCTTGTCATGGAGTTCGTCGGTGATGAGGAGACTCCAAGCCCTCGGCTGAAGGACATCGAGGTGGACGATCCCGCCGCGGTTTTCGAAGACCTGCTCGAGATACTAGCCGTGATCTGGCAGGCCTGCGACCTTGTGCACGCCGACTTCAGCGAGTACAACATCCTCTGGAGGCAGGGGGTCCCATGGGTCATCGACGCCGGCCAGGCAGTAACCACCAGGCACCCGAGCGCCAAGGAGTTCCTAGTCAGGGACGTGACGAGGTTGACGCAATGGGCGGGACGCAAGGGGCACGAGGCCCAAGTCGCAGAGAGCCTAGTGAGGGTCCTGGATGGCCCTGTTCCCGACTTATTGGGGAGCACTAGCGTGGATTAAAGCGACACCTACTGTCGCAGAACCACCATGGAGCACCTCAGCAGAGTTCCCAAGGACAGGATAGCCGTGCTCATTGGGAAGTCCGGCAAGACCCGTAAGATGATCGAGGCGGCATGCGGGGGTGACCTCAATATTGATTCTCAGACCGGTGATGTATCCATCTCTTGGAAGGGAGAGCCAGACCCAATCAGGAGGATGAAGGCTCCAGACGTAATTTCTGCCATTGGTAGGGGCTTCTCCCCGGAAAGGGCGGTCCATCTCCTGGAGGACAACTTCTTCCTCCGTTTGTATAACATCAGGGAGTGGGTGGGGCGTCAGCCGAACCAGACCCGAAGGATGCGAAGCCGTCTCATAGGTACCAATGGCAGGATAAGGACACTAATCGAGGAGATGTCGAGGTGCGAGATCGCGGTCTACGGCTCAACAGTGGCGGTGATGGGTGACAACGACGCGCTCTCGCTAGCGACACCTGCGATTGAGGGGATTCTTGATGGATCAGAGCACAGCACCGTGCTCTTCGGGCTCGAGCAGGACAAGAGGAGGCAGAGGCTCCGCTCGAAGAACCTCGAGACCTTCAGGGACAAGAGCTCAATCGCTCCCGACTCCTTCGAGTCGATGGTACCGGGATTCTCCGAGGCTCGTAGGAAGATGGCCGACGAGAAGCCCCTAGAGCTGGAAGAAGACGAGAGTGTCAGCTTCGGCGAGGAGTGAATAACCGTCACGCATAAGGGAGAATGGCCATCCGTAGGTCCGTGAACAACCCGCTCGATGAGGTTCATCCGTACGAGAGATGGGCGATCAACGCCCTGCTGACGGTCTTCCTCATGATTTTCCTCGGCATCGGGCTCGAGTGGGCAGGAGTGGAGAATCCCCTCTCCGACTTGCTGAACGAGTACTTCATCGACCCGATTAAGGGCGAGTCTACAGGCGACTCGGGTTACAACCCAGTCAATACGATGACCTACGCCGTCGTACTAGGGCTGTTCGTCGTCGCTCTCTCCGCATGGCTTAGGGGTCTTGGGATAGACCCCAGCGACACAACCCTGCTAGCCCTTCTCCCATTCATCACATGGGCGGTCTGCGGGGAGGTCACGGAGGATGCAAAGATGTTCGGGACGGGATTGGCCCCGTACTTCGTCAGTCCGGGCATACACTTCCAAGCGGCCTTCTGGGTGGTAGTGGCGGGCGCAGCTGGGATTTCACTGGACCGTGCCGAGAGAGAGGAAAGGTCCCAGAAGAATGACCTAGAGATTCTCGCCTCCAGCCTGATTCTGATGCAATTTGCCGTATACGCCTCATCGATTTCAGGAAAGGTGGGCGACCAATTCAGCCTCTGGCCTATGCTCCTAGGGGTAATCATCGCCATAGCGTTCGCGTGGTGGTCCCATGAGATTTCCGCACTGTTCTCCAACGTCCAGAGGATGGTCTACCTCACTGGACTCGGGGGGTCGCTGATTTTCTTCGGGGCACTCGCTGCCTACGCCATCCACGAACCACCTCCGACGGATCGAATGTGGCCTCTGGCGGTCGTACTAGGCGCGCCCTCGCTTGTCTGCTATTGGATGTACAACCAAGGCAGCAGCGCCGCAGAGGAGCTCTACGGACAAGGACTGGTAGCAGGGATTCTGCCTTTAGGAATGACCGACGAGGAATACAGGGACACTCCAGCAGAGCAGTTCCCTGAGAAGGCCATCATCGAACCACTCAGGTCACGGGCGATAATGGCCCAACCACTCGTATTCCTTGCAGTGGCAGGTCAGATTATGGATGGCCTCGCGACATGGATCGGGATCGACGGGTTCCCCGGACTGGGGGAGAAGCACGTTGTATCCCAGAGAGTAATCGACGCCGGACTCTGGGCCAACGACAAGCTCGGGATCTCGCACGGACTCCTCGATGAGGGCGTCTGGCTCTTCGCACTCGTCAAGTTCGCCCTAGCCGGACTGATCTACTACGTCTTCTACAGCCTTAACTTCGAGAGGAGGGAGCAGCACCTCAGGCTGCTTATCGGAGTGGCTATGCTGGTTGTCGGGATGGCCCCCGGACTGAGGGACGTCGGCAGGCTAACTCTTGGCGTCTAACTAGTGAATTGACGGCTCCCGGCCCATTCAATTGAAGTCTCTCCCGCACTCTGGCAGAGCGAGCGACATGGAGAGGTTGCCTAACGGGGTCGAAACTGGTGGCGAGGACTTCGCTCAGCGGAGGCAAAGGAACGCCTCCCTAGCAGAGGTTCTGAAGTCCAAGTTGGACACTGTCAGGAAGTCTGGTGACGAACCGAACTTCCAGAGGCACCGGGATCGAGGGAAGCGACTCCCCAGAGATAGGATAGCAGAGGTCTGCGATCCTGGCTCCCCCTTCCTCGAAACTTCAGCCCTAGCCGCAGACGGGCTTTACGATGGCAGGGCGAGGTCTGCGGGGATAGTCACGGGCATCGGGCTAGTGCATGGCAAGGAGTGCATGTTCGTCGCCAACGATGCCACGGTCAAGGGAGGGTCATACTACCCAATGACGGTCAAGAAGCACATTAGGGCCCAGGAGATTGCGGAGGAGAACAACCTTCCCTGCATCTACCTAGTCGACTCGGGGGGCGCATTCCTGCCGATGCAGGACGAGGTCTTCCCCGACAAGCTGCACTTCGGCAGGATTTTCAGGAACCAGGCCATACTTTCCAGCAAGGGAATCCCCCAGGTGGCCGCAGTCCTCGGTTCCTGCACCGCCGGAGGGGCATACATCCCAGCCATGTCCGACGAATCCATCATTGTGAAGGGAAACGGCACCATATTCCTCGCTGGACCCCCACTTGTCAAGGCGGCTACAGGGGAGGTGGTCTCCTCGCAGGACCTCGGGGGTGCCGAGGTGCACACCTCCAAGTCAGGTGTAGCAGACCACTACGCCGAGGACGAGGAGGATGCGCTGAGGTTGGTCCGCAACATCGTCGAGAACCTCAACGTCCCGCCCAAGCACAGGCTAGAATCCAAGCCGTCAGAGCTCCCTGCATACGACGTCGAGGATCTGATGGGGATAATCCCGGGGGACAACAGGACCCCATACGACGTCAGGGACGTAATATCCAGAATCGTCGACGGTTCGAAGTTCCACGAGTTCAAGCGCCGCTACGGAAACACCCTGGTCTGCGGTTTCGCGAGGATCCACGGCTACCCTGTGGGGATAGTCGCCAACAACGGCATCCTGTTCTCGGAGTCATCCCTGAAGGGGGCACACTTCGTCGAGCTCTGCGGTCAGAGGGGCGTGCCGCTGGTTTTCCTCCAGAACATCACCGGTTTCATGGTCGGTCGCGAGGCCGAATCGGGAGGGATAGCGAAGGACGGTGCCAAGCTGGTTACTGCGGTCTCCTGCGTTCCAGTACCGAAGTTCACGGTGATAATCGGTGGGTCCCACGGAGCGGGGAACTACGGAATGTGCGGCAGAGCATACGATCCCCGCTTCCTGTTCATGTGGCCAAACGCCAGGATCAGCGTGATGGGCGGGGAGCAGGCAGCCAGCGTGCTGTCCGCTGTCGGCAAGGAGAACCCAGACGAGATACGCGCCAAGTACGAGCGCGAGAGCAGCCCCTACTACTCCACTGGGAGGCTGTGGGATGATGGGGTGATTGACCCGAGGGACACGAGGGACGTGCTGGGGCTATCTATTTCCGCCAGCCTCAATGCCCCGATGCCAGAGACCCGCTACGGCGTGTTCAGGATGTGAAAGAATGACCCCGGACCCTATTCCAGAGACCGAGCTGTGCAGACTGGACGTGGATGGCGCGGTAGCCAACCTGACGCTTGACCGGACGGACGTCTTCAATGCGCTCAACAAGCAGATCATCTCAGAGATGGCGGAGATTCTCGAATGGACAGCAGAGAGGTCGGTTGGAACCACAGGAGACTTGCTCTCCGACGACGGCTCCCCGAACCTACGGGCTCTCGTTATCAGGTCCGAGGGAAAGCACTTCTGCGCCGGGGCCGACATCAACATGATGCGCGATGGTGGGGGGAAGACCCCCGAGGAGAACCGGGAGGACTCGGAGAGGCTGGACAGGCTGTTCCACGGCCTCTGGTCCCATCCCTGCTTCACCGTGGCATGCGTCCAAGGCGTCGCCCTCGGAGGGGGCGCGGGACTGGTGGCATGCTCGGACCACGTCATCGCCGAGCCAAGGACGAGGATCGCACTTTCCGAGGCCAAGCTCGGCATCTCGGCAGCCGTGATAGGCCCCTACGTCTACCGACGCCTCGGAAGCGCTGGTTTCCGCAGGCTGGCGATGCTCGCATCCAGGATTGGCTCAGAGGAGGCACTCAGGATCGGATTCGCCGACGAGGTAGCAGCATCCGTCGAGGCCATGGAGGACGCGGTGTCCGAAGTGATTTCGGAGGTGATGACCTCAGGTCCCATTGCAGTAACTTCCGCCAAGCGGATGGTGGAGGAGCTGGACCGCTGGGAGGGGGATGACGAATCCCTCAGGTCATGGACGCTCGATCTCACAAGCAAGATGCGCGGCTCCCCCGAGGGCCAGGAGGGGCTCTCGGCATTCCTAGATGGCAGGAAGCCAGCCTGGTCCCAAGAGGACCAGGAAGGCTGAGCATGTCACCGGAATGGATGTCGGATGCCCCCGAGAAGTTCTCCAAGGTACTGGTCGCAAACCGGGGCGAGATAGCAGTCAGGGTCCTCCAGGCTTCCAAGGAGGCAGGGCTCTCCTGCGTAGCCGTCTTCTCGGAGTCCGACTCCTCCTCCCTCCACGTCGAGCTCGCCGATGAGGCCGTCCTCCTCGAGGGCGACACACTCGAGATGACCTACCTCAACGGCAATGCGATTATCGAGGCCGCTAGGTCGACCGGCGCCGATGCCATCCACCCCGGATACGGTTTCCTCTCGGAGAGGGCCGGCTTCGCCCGTGAAGTCGAATCCGCGGGGATCCGCTGGATAGGGCCATCCGCCCATGCGATCGAGACGATGGGGGACAAGATCTCCGCCCGCTCCCTGATGATCGAGTCCGGGGTCCCCGTGATCCCGGGAGACCAGATTCCAGTTGAGGAGGGAGCAGATCACCTAGGCGCCCTCGCTAGCGCTGCCGCGAAGATCGGATACCCGCTGCTGATCAAGGCGAGTGCGGGAGGCGGTGGCAAGGGGATGAGGTCAGTATCCGTCCCGAAGAACCTCAGGAGCGAGTTCGAGGCCGCAGCCAGGGAGGCCTCGGCAGCGTTCGGGGACGGGACGGTGTACATCGAGAGGCTCCTGACGAGGGCCAGGCACGTCGAGATCCAGGTCCTGTGCGACTCCCATGGCGGTGCCGTCCACCTCAACGAGAGGGACTGCTCGCTGCAGCGCAGGTACCAGAAGGTGATCGAGGAGGCCCCATCCCCAGCAGTCACACCCCGGATCAGGGAGGCGATGGGAGAGGCAGCCGTGACCGCGGCCCGCTCGGTCGGCTACGTTGGGGCGGGGACTGTGGAGTTCCTCCTGGCCAGCAACGGCGAGTTCTACTTCCTCGAGATGAACACGAGGATTCAGGTCGAGCACCCGGTCACCGAGATGACGACCGGGATCGACCTCGTCCAGAAGCAGTTCGAGGTCGCAGCAGGCCTCCCTCTCGGCATCACCCAGCAGGAGGTCTCCCAGAACGGGCACTCGATCGAGGCGAGGGTGTACGCGGAGGACCCGAGCAGGGGCTTCCTCCCATCGATAGGGGACCTAGCCGTCTGGAGGCCTCCATCGGGACCTGGAATCAGGGTCGACTCCGGTGTTCGCGAGGGGGACTCGGTCACCATCGAGTTCGACCCAATGCTGGCCAAGCTGATCGTCCACGCCCCTGACAGGCAGTCGGCGATCAGGAGACTGGACAGCGCACTCTCATCTTTCGTCGTCCTGGGCGTCAGGACGAACATCGGCTTCCTGCGAAACGCGTTAACGCACGAAACATTCCAGAGCGGGAGCATCGACACCGACTTCCTGGATTCCACCGACCCCAGCGAGCTCCGAGGCCCCGATCCCGACCGTCCCACGCTGGTGGCGGTAGCCGCCTCGGCCCAGAGGCTGGGCATGGACAGGAAGCAGATCGCAGGCACGGGGGACGTCGACGACCACACGGGCCACCAGGGGGACCCATTCAGGACCCTCGGGAGGACATTCCCCTGAGGTGATGCCATGGAGTGGAGCGTTCCCGACGAACCAGAGAGGTTCAAGGCCTCATTGCAGGAGACCGAGGGTTCGGTCTCGATCACCTCGCTGACGAGGGACGGCATTGAGGTGCACATCCCCGAGACCTCGGTCGAGGCGGAGGACAAGCCAGGCAGGGCGATAGTCAGGGTCGGAGGGACGACCAAACTGGCTCACATAGCCAGGACCGGTGACACGTGGTGGGTCCACATCGACGGCAGGGCCCACGAGGTCGTCTTCCACGAGCAGGGGAGAAAGGCCTCGGCCAGCGAGGGCAGCCTGAGGGCACCCATGCCCGGCACAGTTCTACAGGTCATGGCCAAGGAGGGCCAGAGGGTCCGCGAGGGTCAGCACCTGATGACCTTGGAGGCGATGAAGATGGAGCACAAGATACTCGCCCCGAAGCCAGGAGAGATCACAAAGGTCCACTTCTCGGAGGGAGATAGGGCCGACATGGGTTCTTCGCTGGTGGAGATCGGTGACTGAGGCAAATCCCTAGTGACAGTCTTATTAGTCACCGTATTCAACCGCAATACATGACCAAAGACATACTGAAAACCACCACCAAGAACCCACAATCCCTCTACATAATGGTGCAGAGCGGCGACGGGGACGACGTGAATATTCGCATCCCACTAATCCTCATCAGTTTGTCCATGAAATTCCACCACTTCATCCCCCGAAGCGCTAGGAAAGCCATGGAGAACGAGGGCTTCGATCTAGACCGATTCATAGACGAAGTCCCTTCGGAGGAGTTGCTGGAAGCAGTCAAGGAATTCGACGTGAACATCGTCAGCAGTGACGGTGACACTGTCAGGGTTTTCTGCGAGTGATTCTACAACATCCTCGTGGGTCCGGAAGCTCAGAGGTTTAGATCCACGAGAGTGGGAAGCGTTGTATCTTAGTGCAGTCTCGAAGGATCTGTGGAGTGGGTGAAAAATCCAGCTCTTCTTCCACTTTGGGAGAGGCTCCGAAATATTGCCATGCGTCATGAAGAGGTTCTAGATTTGCATACGGACGAACCGGGATATTACAAATTAGTCAAATTTCAAACAAAGTCTCAATTTAATCCATTTCTCGCCATATGTATTCAACGCCGTCATGTTTCTTTGTACCTGAATCCAATATATCATAATCTACATTTAATGGATGATGTACCTAGAATTCTTACTCGACGAAAGAGCGGTAAATGCACATTCCATTTCCACTCAGAAGATGATGATGCGATTGAACATGTTGCAGAGTTGCTCGATTCGTGCTTACTTGAGTGGAGTTAACTCCTCAGAAGTTGATTCACAATCTCATCAAGTCCTCGTGGGTCCGGAATGACATCAGTCTCTGACCATCGCCTGGAAGATGCGGCGGTTGGGCTCTTTACGGGCCCATTCTGATTCACAAGCTACGCCACCTTGCAGTCTCCATCCCTCCTCTATGTGAGCCAAAACTTGTTCTCTTAGCCTATTCGGACCGCGGGCGCGGAGAACGATATAATCCATGAATCCGGAGGGGGGTTCCACCCTTGAAAGGTTGGTTCGAGGAGTGAGGGGTTATGCCAAGATGCCGCTAAGGGGGTTGTCTCGGAGCATGGAAGTCCTGCTGAAGATGATAAAGAGAATGAACAGGAAGATGAAAACGAGTCTTCCCAGATTGAGGATTGACCTGATGTCCATGATTTGCAAAGGAGGGTGCCAGTCATGAACGGTTGGTTCGGGTATTTTTCGAATCGGACCCACGAGGACTCAGAGGGTATGGAATAATATCGGTAACCTATTGTGCCTCCTTCTCTAGCGATTTTGTATGACAGGGTGCCTTGATGACTTTCCCAAGGAGCTCGAGCCAAACTTCTCGTGTCTTTCAGATTCCTTGT
>Ga0066850_10000427_pt1 | contig 22839 bp, 21 predicted proteins | sample ETNtaG_4_FD_67282 | JGI IMG/M metagenome (GOLD analysis project Ga0066850, IMG submission 67282) | Marine microbial and viral communities from oxygen minimum zone, Eastern Pacific Ocean - ETNP201406SV67 | ecosystem: Environmental > Aquatic > Marine > Oceanic | place: Pacific Ocean: Eastern... | reverse complement strand
CATTTTTTTTGCATACTATTTATTTAACAAAGATATTATACACAACATGAGTATTATAGAAAGGCTATCAAGCAGCCCAATATTGTTAACAGATTTAGATGGAACTATTCTATATGATGGCTCAATTCCAAAAGAATTAGAAAAATTAAGTATTGAACTTAAAAACATTGGAATTCACTTTACCTTCGCAACTGGAAGAAGTAAGGTTCCTGCCCTAAAATATGCTCGGCATTTAAACATAGATATACCAATTATTTGTTCTGGCGGAGCAATAATGACGGACTCTGAAACTGGAAGTGACCTATATAGACATGAAATAAATGAAGGACTTGCCATTCAAATTATTGAAAATTTAAACCCAAATATAAATATAGCTATTTATAGAGATGATCAGGTATATATATATAAAAAATTTAAATGGATTGAAGATTATTGCGAAAGACAAAAAATAAAGCTTAATTGGACTGATGATTTAACAAAAATACCAAATAAAAACGTCATTCTTTTAGTAGGAAATGAAGAAGAAATTGACAGTACTCATGAAAATTTAAAGCAAAATTATAGTGACTTAGAAATAAATAAGGTTTTTCCTAATATGTGCGAGATTTCATCTGAAAGAGGGAGTAAAATAAATGCCGCTATAGACCTTATAAAATTATTAAACTTGTCCAAAGATGACCTATTCTATTTTGGAGATGGTGCTGCAGATTTAAATCTTATCAAATATGCTAAATATGGATTTACTGTGAAAGGTAGTTTTGCTTCACAAATGATACCTGAAGTAAATTCAATTGAAGTTCCCAATAAGCTAGGATATGTAAACTACATTAATTCAATAATCTAGAATTTTTTAGTTGGGAATTTATTTTTTTTGCTATTCCTGGGCCTTCGTAAATTAAAGCTGTATATACCTGAATAGCATTAGCGCCAGATTCTAACAATTTCTTAGCGTCCTCAAAACTTGAGACTCCGCCTGAACAAATAATTACGGTGTCTTCAAATTTGGGCCTCAAATAATCCAAAATTTTTAAAGTATCACTAAAAAGAGGGGCGCCGCTTTTGCCTCCGTCTCCAACCTTTAATCTAGAATCACTTATTGGCTTTGTGTTAGCAATAACAACCCCTGTTTTATTAAATTTTGATATGGCCTTTAAAATATTTTCATAAATTTCTAAGTCTTCAACTCTTGGTAATTTGATTAAAATTGGATCATCCGTAACATTGCGTGCTTTAGTAATTATTGAATGAACTGATTCAGGGTTTATAAATTTTTTTAGGTCCTTTGTATTAGGGCTAGAAATGTTTATTTCAAATCCAAAGCAATGATCTTTGAAAATTAAAATATTTTGTATAATCTCATCTTCATTTAATCCTGAAACTGACACTATTATCCTGTTTTTAACATTTTTTAGTCTTTTTAGTCTTTTTAAAATAACTTCTGACCCATCACTAGGAAATGAAAGTGAATTCAATAAAGATTTTTCATTTATTAACCTAATTATCCTAGGTTTAGGATTACCTTTTCTTGGATTTTTCATTACAGTGCCAACAACTGAAAATCCATACCCCATATTTAGATATTTATTACTAGATTTACAATTCTTATCTAGACCAGCTGCTATTCCAATTGGACTAGGGATTTTTTTTCCAAATAATGTTATTGACGTTGATTCGCTGAATTTATTTTTAAACAAAAAATTTGGAGCAAAATAAAGAAAATTTTCTACAATAATATGTGCCATTTCAGGCGGAAGAAGAAATAATATCTTCTTTATTAAATATTTATAACTCAGATCTAAAAACATACTAATTGCAATTTTATAATAAAAACATTAAATTCATTTTGTCATATGAAATCTTTCTTATCATCATTTCAATATCCTGGATATAGAATCTTATGGATAACAAGCGTTACCCTTATCTTGGCTATTCAGATGGCAATGCCCTCTAGGGCACTACTTACAGACGATTTAACTAATAGCGCATTTATTTCTGGAATTGTGAGCATGGGTTTTGCTCCCGCATTACTCCTGTTTTCAATACTTGGAGGAGTAATAGGCGACAAATTTGAGAACAGACGAATTATGCAAATTGTTCAGATCGGCTTTCTTCTTTCCTCATTATCTACTTGGATTTTAATTGAACTAGGCGTTATAAATTGGTATTTCTTATTTTTTGTTTCTTTGGTTCAAGGTGCGCTCTTTTCATTTCAACTCCCCGCAAGATATTCTTTTATACCAAAAATTGTGCCGGAAGGAAGTGCAAGTAATGGCATAGCTTTGTTATCATCTGGGATGGCTTTAGTTACTATTTTTTCTGGCTCTGCAGTGGGATATTTATACGGAAAATACGGACCTGGGAATGTATTTTTAATCATATCAGCTATTCAGTTTTGCGCTCTTATTTTGACATTACTGCTCCCCAAAACAGAAAAAAGTGACTTAGTTTCAGGAAGCTACGCTTCTGAAATGAAAAAGTCTTTTAATTATCTAATTGGAAATAAAATGGTGCTGTCTATTTTAATTTCTTCCTTGATTGTAAGTATGATAGCTATGCCAGTAAGATTGCAACTACCTATTATTGCCAGAAGGTTATATATGATATCTCCTCAAGAAATAGGATTAATGCTAAGCCTGGCTGGTGTTGGCGCAGTAATTGGAACCCTATTAATTACAACTTTAAGAAAAGGAGCGTTAAGATTTTCCGTTTTTCTATTTTCGGCTTTCGGGCTAGGTTTCTGTACTTTAACATTTGGATTAGCACCTGAATATTCAATAGGCTTAGTTGTTATTGTTTTCTTTGGTGCATTTGAGCAAATAAGGATGGCTTTAAGCAATGTACTTACTATGGAGTACACAGATAGTAAATATCGAGCAAGGATGATGGGATTTTTCATGTTGAATTTTGCTTCTATTCCACTTGGAGCATTACCAATTGGATACGGAATTGATAAAATTGGTGCTATAAATACATTAATATTTGATGGTATTGCACTAATTAGCATCCTATCACTTTTAGTGCTTATATCTAATTCTTTTAGAAAAATTAAATAATGGCTTTAGAAAAAATAAAAATAATTTCGAATTTTATTAAGTTTGAACACTCACTCTTTGCGCTACCATTTGCACTTAGTGCATACCTTTTAGTGGTCAAAAATAATCAATTTAGTCTACTAAAGCTATTATTAATTATGATTGCGTTAATATCTGCCAGAACGTATGGAATGGCTATTAACAGGATTATAGATAGGAATATTGACTCTAAAAACCCCAGAACTATGTCTAGAGAGCTTATAACTAAAAAAATAAGTGCAAGAGATGCATATCTAATCTCTTTGGTGGCTTTGATCACCTTTTTCATAACCTTGATAGGCTTCAATAGGATTGTTTTTTTGCTATCTCCTATTGTTATTGCTGTTTTCACTATCTATCCATTCACAAAAAGATTTACCTATATGTGCCATCATTTTCTTGGATTGGTATATCTAATTGCTCCCCCAGCTGTAGAAATAGCATTAACCGGAAGTTTTTCTTTATCTACATTTCTCCTAGGATTATCAGGTTTTTTTTGGGTGTCAGGGTTTGATATAATTTATGCAATTCTAGATATAGAATTTGACAAGAAGAATAATATTTTCTCAATTCCTTCAAAATTGGGCATTAACCAATCAAAGGCTATCTCATGGGCTTCGCATTTAATAACAATAATTCTTATATGTTCAATTGGTTTTGTTGAAAATCTGGGGCTAATTTATTGGATTGGTTGTACAATATTGTTTGGATTATTTATTAGGGAGCATTTTTTGATTCTAAAAATAGATAAAAATAATATAAACAAAGCTTTTTTTAATATGAATGCACAAATATCTATGGTGCTTCTTATAATGTTTGCTTTAAGCACATTAATACAATGAATAAGTATATTTTAGGTATTTCAGGAGGAAGCGGAGCCTTATATAGCTTGGCTGTCCTAAAAGGTATTTGTGATTCAGGAAATATTTGCTATTTAACCACATCTGAGCCGGGCAGAAGAGTGCTATCTTTAGAAGCAAGTTTAAATCTTACTGGCAATCCTGATTCAGATAAAAAAATTCTTAAAGACAATTTAAGTATTGATGATGAAAAATTAGAAGTCGTTGATGAAAATGACGTTGGAGCTAATATTGCTAGTGGTTCATTTAGAACAAAAGGAATGGCCATAGTTCCTTGCTCTACAGGAACACTTGGAAGTATAGCTAATGGGATTTCTAGAGGTTTAATAGAAAGAGCAGCAGATGTATGCCTAAAAGAAAGGAGAGCACTAATAGTAGTCCCAAGAGAAACTCCTTATAGCTTGATTCACCTTGAGAATATGACTAAATTAACAAAAGCAGGTGCAATAGTACTTCCGGCTTCACCAGGCTTTTACAATCTTCCAAAAAATATTGATGAATTAGTAAATATGGTTTCCTCAAGAGTTTTAGAAAAGCTAGGAATAGTTTCATCAAACCTAAAAGAATGGAAAGGGACTTAGTTGGTTTCAGATTTTAGGACTTTTGTTGAAAAACTTGAAAAAGAAGGTGAGCTGCATAGAATTTCAGAAGAAGTTGACCCAAACTTAGAAATTACTGAAATTGCAATTAAAGCTCAAATAGAAAATAAGCCTGCAATTTTATTTGAAAATGTAAAAGGCTCTAAGTTTCCTTTAGCAATAAATACATTTGCTAGTGAAAAAAGAATTGATGTTGCATTAGGGCAGAATCCTGAAGAAATTGGTATAGAGCTACTTAATTTTGTTGATGCAATGAGGCCGCCTAGCTTTAAAAAGATTTTCGCACAAAGAAAGACGATAAAAAGAATTCTAGCCTTCCCTCCAAAAAAAAATAGCAAAAGGCTCCATAATTTGATTTTAAAAAATGGACTTGAAGACTTACCTATATTGAAATGCTGGCCAGAAGATGGCGGGAATTTTATTACTCTTCCATTAGTTCAAACTTTAGACCCTATAAGTAAAGCCTCAAATTTAGGAATGTACAGGATGCATGTTTACGATAATTTTTCTACTGGAATGCATATGCAAATTGGCAAAGGTGGAGGGTACCACTACAAAGAAGCAGAGAAGCTTGGAAAGGACTTGCCTATAGCTGTAACTCTAGGAGGTGACCCTGTTCTTACAATAGCATCAATAATGGCGCTTCCAGAAGGAATCGGAGAATTAGAATTTGCAGGATTAGTGAGAGGGAAAAGGACAAAACTTTCAAAATCTAAAACAATAGATATGCACACTCCGTCATCGGGAGAATTTCTAATTGAAGGATACTTAAAACCAAATGAAAGGAAGCTAGAGGGTCCTTTTGGAGATCATTTTGGTCATTATTCTGAAGCAGACAACTATCCAGTACTCCATATAAATAATGTCTTCTACAGAGAAGATGCAATTTATCCAGCTACAGTTGTGGGCAAACCTCCCCAAGAAGATAAATATTTAGGAGATTGCACTCAAAATATTCTCAAGCCTTTGATTAAGGTTATACATCCAGAAATACATGATCTCTGGGCATATTTTGAAGCTGGATTTCACAGCTTTCTTGTAGTTTCTACTGAAAATAGATATGCACGAGAAGCTTATAAAACCGGCTTATCAATACTAGGGCTTGGGCAACTTTCGCTTACCAAAGTAATGGTTCTGGTAGATAAGCATGTTAACGTGAAAAACAAAGGGGATGTTTTAGAAGAAATTAGAAAAAATTTTGATCTTGCAGACTCTATCATGCTTATTTCTCAAGCTCCTTCAGATACATTAGATTTCACATCAAAAAAAACTCATCATGGGAATAAGCTTATTATTAATGCAACATCAAAAAATACAAAAACTCAAAATTTACCTCCTGTACTTCCAAAAGATTTATCAGTTATAGATTCCAGAATTGAGGATTGGAGATTAATTAAGAACACTCTTCTTGTTATTAAAGTAAAAAATAATGGGGCAGAAGTGATAAAAAATATATTAAAAAGTCCCTTAATATCCAACATAAAAATTATCGCCGCAGTATCCGCTGATATAAACCTAAATAATGACGTGGAAATAATGTGGGGAATATTCACAAGATTTGACCCAGGGGATGATATTTATTTTAATAAACAGGAATTTATTGGTGCTATTCCAAAATATGAAGGAATTCTAGGTATAGATGCTACGTGGAAAGGTGGTTACCAGAAACCTCTAGAAATGGATGATAAAATAGTAAAAAAGGTAGAAGAAAAATGGGAAACTTATTGGAAATAGAAAATATTATTTCATCTGACAAAAAGTTAAATAAGATTGCTGAAAAAATTATAAGCAAGCAGAGACTAAGCTTTGAAGACGGAATTGATCTATTTGAAACTGAAGATATCCATACTTTAGGTAAGCTTGCAGATATTAAAAAAAGACAAGTTTCAGGTGACAAAGTGTTCTTTGTTTTGAATAGGCACGTAAACCCTACTAATATATGCGTTTTAAGTTGCAGTTTTTGTGATTTTGCCAAAAAGAAAGATGATGATGGTGCTTATGAAATGACTGTGGAAGAAATTCTGGAAAGCATAGATGATGAAATGCACGAAGTTCATATGGTCGGAGGTCATCATCCAACCTGGAAATTTGAATACTATGAAGCAATAGTTAGATCTATAAGAGACAAGCATCCTAATTTGCACATAAAAGGATTTACTGCAGCTGAAATTGATTATTTTCATAGAAGATGGAAGATTGATCCAGAAGAATCACTTGCAAGGTTGAAGGAAGCAGGATTAACCTCAATGCCAGGCGGAGGAGCAGAAGTTTTTTCTTCAAGGGTTCATAAAATGTTGTTGCCAGGCAAGTCTAAGGCTTCTAGGTGGCAAGAGATTCATAAAATAGCTCATAAACAAGGAATAAAATCAAACTGCACTATGCTATATGGTCACATAGAAACAATCGAGGAAAGAGTTGATCATTTTATCCAACTTAGAGATCTTCAGGATGAAACAAATGGTTTTTTAGCATTTATACCTCTCCAGTACCAAACAGGCACAACACAACTAACAGACAAGCCAGCAACGCCTTTAGATGATTTAAAAATGATATCTTTGGCTAGACTTATGCTTGATAACATCAGGCACATTAAGTCTTATTGGGTAACGATTGGAGAACAAACTGCATCAATTGGGCTTAATTTTGGAGCTGATGATTTAGATGGAACAATAGTAAAAGAAAATATAATGCATGCTGCAAAAGCTAACTCGCCTGGAGGATTAGCTAGAGAAAAAATGATTTATTTAATCAAGGAAGCCAGAAAAACTCCTGTCGAAAGAGATGCTTTATATAACGAAATAAAAGTTTATGATGACTAATATTGGCAAAATGCCATATTTAAATTCTGAAATCTTCTACCTCAAAAAGAGGGATAATTTCAATTACATCTCTCTAACCCCTAAAGAAATGGGGAAGTCAATTCAAAATGGGCAAATAGATGCAGGCCCAATTTCTTTAATGGACTTCGTTAATATTAAATCATTGAAGCCTTTAATGAATTATTGTGTTTCAACAAAAAAATATGCAAACAGTGTATTTATTTTTTCAAAAAAGAAACTAGGGGACATAAAAAGCATCTACATAACAGATGAAACATCTACATCTGTTATGTTAATGAAGGTTTTAAACCATTTCTATTGGAAGAATGATATCTTCGAAATTTCAAAAGAAGCAAATCATACTGACTCTCAATTATTAATTGGAGATAAAGCCTTAATTATGAAATTATCCAATAGCAACCAATATGATCATGTAATTGACTTAGGGTTTGAATGGTATAAATTTACTTCCTTGCCATTTGTATTTGCATTATGGGCCCATAATAATTTAGACAGCAGTGAAATTGATAACCTCAAGGAATGCATTGATTATGGGCTTAATAATTATGAAAATTCCATTAAATTAATCATCGAGAAGAGGGGGTCAGATTCTTTTGCGCCTGAAATTATTACCAATTACATAAAAGGTTTTAATTATGAATTAACAAAGCCAGAAAATAATGCAATAACAACCTTCAAAGAGATGTATAATAAATTAAACACTATTTATTAAAATAATTCATAAATAAATGCTAGAAAAAATAAAGGCCAAGGTTTTAAATAATAAAAGGATTAATGAAGAGGAAGCTATTTTCTTATATAGAGATTTAGACTTGTTAACATTGGGTCAGCTAGCGCAACAAAGAAGGTACAAACTAGTACCTAATAAGTCAGTTTCATTTGTAATAGACACAAATCTAAATTATACAAATATTTGTGATGCTTATTGCAGTTTCTGTGCATTTTATAGAACTGACCCTGATGATCCGTCCTCATATACTTACAGTGTTGACGAAATGATAAAAAAAATAAGGAAAGCTCGCAATAAAGGCTGTACTACAATTCTTATGCAAGGGGGACTAAACAGCAAAATACCTTTCAATTTCTATACTGAAATTGTCTCTAGGACAGTTAAAGAGTTTCCTGATATAACTCCCCATTTTTTTTCTGCTCCAGAAATTATAAAAATGACCGAAGTGTCCGGCCTTTCTATAAAAGAAGTTTTCCAAGAACTAAAAAGGGCAGGGCAAAGAACAATGCCTGGAGGAGGCTCTGAAATATTATCAAATGAAATTAAATCTAAAATCAGCAGGTTTAAACCAAAAAATTCTGTTGATCAATGGACTGATGTTCATAGAAAGGCTCATGAAGTAGGAATATATACAACAGCAACAATGATGTATGGTCACTTAGAAAATGATCAAGATATCATTGAAACTTTAAGCCATATAAGGGCAGTGCAAGATGAAGCTATTAATTCAAAACCAGCGAAATTTACAGCTTTCATTCCATGGTCATTCAAAAAAGATAATACTGCTCTAGGGAAAAAAATAGAGAAAGAGGCAGGTCCAAATCAATATTTAAGAATCATAGCGCTTTCTCGGCTTTATTTAGATAACATAACTCATGTTCAGGCTTCTTGGTTTTCTGAAGGGTACAAAACTGGGCAAATTGCGCTTTCTTTTGGAGCTGATGATTTCGGAGGAACACTATTTGATGAAAATGTTATGTTATCTGCAGGTTTTTACAACAGAACATCTGTTGAAGGAATAAAAAAATTAATCAATGATGCAGGCTTTGAAGCAACTCAAAGAACAACAGAGTATGATCTTATAGAAGAAATGAGCAAGGCAACATAATGGGAAAAGAAGTAATTTTCGGGCATAGTCCTGACTCAGATGATGCTTTTATGTACTATGGAATTGCAAGTGAAAATGTAAAACTTGATGGTTACAAAATATCTCATTTAATGGAAGATATTGAATCTCTTAACCTAAGATCGGAAAAGGGGGAGCTTGATGTAACAGCTATATCTGTTGCTCATTACCCTAATGTTAGCAATCATTACCAAATAATGAGTTGTGGTTCCTCAGTAGGAAGAAATTATGGGCCAGTTCTTGTGTCAAAAAATTATAAATCAATTAATGAACTAAAAGGCAAAAAAATAGGCATCCCTGGAAGATTTACAACTTCTTACATGTTATTTCAAATATTTGCAGGAAAAGATCTAGATGTTGAATTCATGCATTTTGAAAAAATTATGGGGTCCATCGACAGGGGAGAAGTAGATGCAGGAGTGCTTTTGCATGAAGGGCAAATATTATTTGAAAAAGATGGATTCAATAAAATTTTAGATCTTGGAGAAGAGTGGTATAAAAAAACGGATTTGCCTATTCCTTTAGGTGTTGATTTAGTTAATAGAAAATTCGATTTAAAAGTGCGAGAAGATTTAACTACAGTTTTCTATAATAGCGTTAAATATGCAATTGAAAATGAAAATGATGCTTTGAAGTATGCTATGCAATATGGGAGAAATCTTTCTTTTGAAGAAGCAAGAAAATTTGTCAGAATGTATGTAAATAAAGACACTTTAGATATGGGGCAAGAGGGACTTAGTGCGATTAATAAATTATTTGATCTTGCAATCCAAAACGGAATACTGCCAGAAAAACCTGAAATTGACCTGATACATCCAAAAAAGTAAATGTTTCTAGGGTACAAGCTTAAAGAAAACCCAGCGGTAGGTATAATTTTAATTATCAATTTAATCTACTTTCTTTTGCTAGAGCTAGATGGAGGTTCAAAAAATTGGCTAACTTTGATTGCTTGGGGTGCAAAAGAAGGGACATTAATCTCTCGAGGGGAATACTGGAGATTATTTTCTCCAATATTTATGCATATAGGCTTTTTTCATCTTATATCAAATACAATAGGCATAATTATTTTTGGGCCAATTATGGAAAAGATTCTTGGCCTAAAAAGATTTTTAATAATTTATTTGATTGCTGGGATATGGGGCAATCTGTTTAGCTTTTTTTCAAGTCATGCAGTTGGGGCTGGGGCAAGTGGGGCATTATTTGGACTTGCCGGATCATATGCAGCATATCTATACACCAACAGAGGAAATTTAGGCAATTCAGGAAGAGAATCACTAATTGGGCTTTCTTGGATAATAGGAATAAATCTAATTTTTGGTTTTACTATGAGCGGAATTGATAATTCCGCTCATTTAGGTGGATTAATATCAGGTTGGATTGCAGGGCTTATATTAGCCCCAAAAATTATTACTGTTTTTACTTTGGAAGAAGGCTCAATGCCCGTTCATATTGAAAAAAGGGTATTGAGTCAAAAGAATAAATTTATTTGGGTTATTTACATATTTACAAATTTAAGTCTCATATATTTTGGAGCAAAACTAATTTCTTCAGCTTTTTATTAATTTGGTGGAGACGGGGGAGAGTCGAACTCCCCGTCCAAATAAACACCAGATTAATTCTCTACGAAAATAGTCGCTTTAATAAATACTTAACCGACAAAGCGACAAATCTAAGCTAAGCATTCTGCTGAGAAGTCTTGACTATCAAGCTCAGCAACTTGATAGTGCATCTCGGAAATTTGTCATCTTTATAAGTTTTCCGAGAAAAAACTCATTAAGATGTAGCAAGCTAGATTAAACTGCTGCTAAAGCGTATTCTTTTTCGCCGTTTATTTTTTTCCAAAGTTTAGCGAGAATTTGGAATCTCGTTTCGCAAACTATTCTATTATTTACCTGTCAAAGCCACGCGTCCCCAATTCATAAGTAACCCAATTATATTAGTCATCTATTAGCTTTTCTAGTTTTATCTATATCTCTCTGAGCCTCTCGATTTTTTATCTCTGCTCTTTTATCGTATTTTCTTTTACTTTTGCCTAATCCTATTTTTAACTTGGCTTTGCCTTTAGTAATCACAAGATTTAACGGGACGATAATGTAATTTTTCCTCTTAACTTCTAAGTCCCATTTTTTTATTTCTTTTTTTTGTAAAAGAAGCTTTTTTGATCTAAGAGGGTCATGGTCTGATTGAACACTAGCATTTTCATATGGAGCGATATGTGCATTATGAAGCCAAATTTCCTGGTTCTGTATTCTACAAAAAGCTTGAGATATATCTATTTTTCCATCTCTTATAGATTTAATTTCAGAGCCTTTTAGTACAATACCAGCGCTTAAATTTTCTTCAATGTGATAATTAAAATAAGCTTTTCTGTTCGTAGTCATATCCTATTTATTCAATTGAAAATCAAGTTGTACAATTGCTGCTATCATCTGAAGGTCATCAGTTTCATTAGCTTTATTCCTTACAATTACATCAGGCTCTAAACCATTTTCCTCTATAACTCTTCCTTTTGGTGTATACCATCTTGCTACTGTGTAATATATTCCACCTTCATTACTAAGCCTTCTCTGAATACCTACACTTCCTTTTCCAAAAGTTGTTGTACCAATTACAACTGCTCTGTCTAAATCTTGCAGGGCACCAGTTAAAACTTCACTTCCACTAGCACTAAATTCATTAACAAGAATCACTATTGGTATTTCAGCATAATTGCCAGAATCTTTTGATAAATGGTTTTTTCTAAAACCATTACCATCTACTTCATATAAAACTAACTCATTTTTGGGTATAAATTCACTAACAATATCAACTACAACGTCAAGATACCCACCAGGATTCTCTCTCAAATCAAGAACTATCCCTTTAGCTTCTTTTGCCTTCATTTCTTGAAGGGCAACAAGTAGTTCAGGGTGAGTTTCCCTTGTAAATGAAGTTATTTTTATATGGCCATATTCTTCATCGGTTATTATTTTAGAAGAAACGCTAGGTAACTTTATCTCGCCCCTAATAATTTTTATTTCAATTAATGCGACTTCACCAATTCTTTGGACTTTCAGTCTAACAGGCGTACCTGATTTTCCTCTTATTCGATTTACAGCCTCTAAGACAGTCCATCCCTCAGTATCATCGCCATCAACCTCAAAAATTATATCTCCAGCTTTAATGCCAGCTTCTTCAGCAGGTGAGCCAGCTATAGGAGCTACAATTATTATTCTTGCTCCATCCTCAGTAGGACCTACAGTAGCTCCAATTCCAGAAAATTTACCTTGTAGCGCAGTTTGATCAATTTTAAATCTTTCTGGAGGTATGTATCCAGAATGCTTGTCTTTAAGTGCCTCAAACATGCCTTGGACAGCTCCTTCAGCCAATTTAGAGTTATCCATCTCATTCCTACCAACAAATTCTCTAGCAAGATACGAATATGCTTCCCAAATAATTAAAAGGTCTTCATCCATTTCTCTAGGTGAAGGTTGCGGAATTGCATTTGCATCGTCGATTACTGGGAATTCTATCTCAGTATCAGATGCATTACTGCAAGAAAATAATAGGAAGGTTAATAAAAATATTATTAGAGAACTAATTTTTTTTAAATATAATTTATATCTATTTGTCATATTCTATATATATTACTTTACATAACTTATATAGTGCGACGTTATATATTAATATAATACTTTTGCACTATTTATATTGTAGCCTGATTTTGCATGATTTTGGATTTTATCTATCAGCAAATCAATATTTAAACTTTTAAATGCCGAAACATTTACTACTGATTCCTTGTCTGCTGATACTAGATGACTAATTTTTTTATTAAATTTATCAAGATTTTTAGTATTTAATTTATCTATTTTGTTAAACACATAAATCATATTATTTCTTTCCAAGCCCAAATCCTCTAATAAATTATCAACCACCTCTATCTGTTTTTCGAAATTATTATTAGACGAATCAATTACGTGTAATAACAAGTCTGAATCATTAAGCTCCTCCAAAGTAGCTTTAAATGAATCCACCAATACAGTAGGTAATTTATTAACAAATCCTACAGTATCGCTAATAGTGCAGCTAATTTCTTTATTTAAGTAAATTTTACTTGTTTTAGTATCCAGAGTTGAAAAAAGTTTTTTAGATGAAATTGAATTCTTTTTAGAAAGGCAATTAAACAATGTGCTTTTCCCTGCATTGGTATACCCCACCAAAGAAATATTAAAAGCTCTCTTAATTCTATTAGATCTTTGCGCACTTCTAGAAATTTTTATTTTTAATAAATCTTTTTTTATTTTTTTTATGCTATTCCTAACTAATCTTCTGTCTGTTTCAATTTGAGTTTCTCCTGGTCCTCTAGTTCCTATTCCTCCACCTAACCTTTCTAAGTGAGACCACTGGCCTGCCAATCTAGGCAATAAATATTCGAATTGAGCCAAACTTACTTGCAATCTTCCTTCTCTTGATTTTGCCCTATTAGCAAAAATATCAAGAATTAGCGCAGTCCTGTCAACAACTTTAATTTTAAATAAATCCTCTAAGTGTCTTTGCTGATTAGGTGATAACTCATCATCAACTATAATAAGGTTCGCTTTCTCCTGAATAATTTGATCTTTAGCTTCAGATAATTTTCCTATACCCAAATAAGTTCTTACTGGTTTCTTTAATTTTTGCAGGGTTATGCCTGAAATCTTTGAATTAGCAGTTTCTGCAAGATTAATGATCTCCTCTACCCTATCTTCTAATTCCCAATCTTCAATATTAAAATTGTTTGCTATTAATATATGTGATCTTTCAGTTCTAGCCATCTAAAATATTAATGATTTAGCCTTGCCATTTTGATATTCGTTTTACTCCTTCATCAACTAATTCGTCCGGTGTAGTTAATGAAAGCCGAACGTAGCCTTCTCCATATTCTCCATAACCAGTACCTGGTGTTACTACAACATCACATTGCTCCAAAAGCAACTCAGTAAAAGAAGCAGAATTGTAACCTTCTGGCACCCTGCACCACAAATATAAAGCAGCCTTAGGGAACTCAACAGTCAAGCCAATTTCCTCTAACGCTGAAGATAATTTGTCCCTCCTAGCTTGATAAATAGCATTATTTTCTTGTGTAAATGCTTCAATATTTTTCAAGGCATCAATTCCCATCATCTGGATTGCTTGGGGAGCCCCAGAGTCTAGATTAGACTTAACAGTTAAAAGACTTTGCACAAGCTGCTCATTTCCTACTGCAAAACCTAATCTCCAACCTGTCATATTGAATATCTTAGAAAAAGAATGGAACTCCATAGCTATATCCATTGAATTTTTTGCTTCAAGTATAGATGGAGCTTTATATCCATCAAAAGTTACATCGGAATAACAAGCGTCGTGCATAATGGCTATATCATTATCTATTCCAAAATTTACTACTTCTTGAAAAAAATCTAAATCTGCGACACCACCTGTAGGATTATTCGGATAATTCAGCCAAAGTATTTTTGCCTTCTCTCGAATATCTGGTGGAATATTATTTAAATCAGGTTTCCATCCTTTTGATTGTAATAATGGCATCTTGTATATTTCCCCACCTGCAAAATTACATCCTGCAGAATAAACGGGATACCCTGGATCCGGAACAATTGATATGTCCCCTTCATCAATTAAACATAGTGACGCATGCCCTATGCCTTCTTTGGCACCAATAAGACTAATAACTTGCTTCTCAGGATCAGCATCTACTCCAAACCTTCTGCTCATATACTTCGAAGCTTCATTTCTAAATTCAGGCAGCCCTTCAGATTCAGGATATCTATGATTAGCAGGATTTTCAGAATGTTTTTTCATAGAGTCCAGTACAAATTTAGGCGTTGGTATGTCAGGGTCTCCTATTCCAAAAGAGATTACATCAATCCCCTGCTTTTTTTTCTCAGATATAGTTCTTGATATACCAACAAATAAGTATGGTTCTATAGTGTCAAACCTTTTAGAAAATTTCATTTTAACTCCTTAATTCCCATGTGCCAGAAAAAACTTTAGAAGTGGGGCCATCTAAATAAGCTCCCTTACCTACAACCCAGCTTATATTTAAAAAGCCTCCTGGAACATTTACTTTTACATTTTCATTGACCAAGCCTTTTTTTATACAAATAATGGCGCAGGCAGAAGTTCCCGTTCCAGAAGACAGGGTCTCCCCTGCTCCTCTCTCAAAAATTCTAGCTCTTATTTCATCTCTTGAAATAATATTTACCACCTCAAAATTTACTCTATTTGGAAAAAGGTTATTGTTTTCTACTAATGGGCCTATCCTTTTAAGATCAATTTCATCAATATCAATATCAGTTATCATTACAGCATGAGGATTTCCTATATTAACGCAATTAATTGTGATTTCATCTTCTAAATTTAATCTGAAATCTTGAATTTCAATATTCTCTGAAACTAATTCTTTATTAAGAGGTATTTCATCTCTTAAGAAGCTTGGTTCGCCCATAGCGACTTTTGCCGATACCATAAGATCATTTTTAAATCGTGGGTACACCTCTTTTACACCCGCTCCTGTTTCTACTTTAAGGCAATCTGCGGTTGGCTTAATTATCTTATTATCAAGTACAAATTTAGAAAATAAGCGTACTCCATTACCACTCATTTCAAACTCTGAGCCATCTGGATTAAACCCTCTCATCTTTATATCTGCAACACTAGATTCTTTAACGACAACTATTCCGTCACTATATACACCAAAATGAGGCTCGCTCATTTCTTTTGAAAGCAGCCCCCAATCTAAGTCTAATCCTCTGCCATCTACGGCTATATAATCATTTCCTGCGCCATGATATTTAGTAAATTCAATTTTCATTAAAATCCTCAACTATTTGGCTAACTATTTTATCCTGAGAGTAACTATTTATATCAAACCATGTTATTTCTGGATCATTCAGCCTAAACCAATTATATTGATGCCTAACTAAATTTCTAGTCTTTTTTTTAATAATTGATTTTGATTCTTCTAAATTAATGATCCCCATTATATATGAATAAATTTCCCTGTAACCTATACTTGAAAAAGAATTACCCATAGGGTCACATCCTTGATCAATTAATTTCTTTACTTCTTCTACCCATCCTCCATCAATCATTTTATCTATTCTTTCATCAATTCTAGAATATAAAATTTTCCTGTCTAAGGTTAAACCATATAATTTAAATAAATTAGATGGATTTTTACTTTTTGGTGCCCTAACAATATTATTTTTTCCTAATTCATAAGCCCTGATCAATCTTCTAGGATTTTTTCTATCAATATTCAAAATATTTTTAGGAAAATCTTTTTCTAATTTTTTATAAAAAAAATCAACACCTTTACTGTCAATAATTTCTTGGAGAGACTTTCTAAGCTCAATATCTGGAGGAACTTCTGGAATATCCCAGCCTTCAATAAGTGCTTTAGTATATTGGCCACTTCCTCCCACAAGAATAGGAATTTTCCTGTCTGAAATAATTTGAGAAATTACTTTAGAAGCTTTTTCAACAAATTCTGAAATAGAAAAGTCATCAATTGGGTCTATAATATCTACTAAATAATGCTTTACTTCAGATCTTTGAGGTTTTGATGGCTTCCCCGTCCCTATATCTAAATTTTTGTAGAAAAGCCTAGAATCAGTATTGATAATGGATGATCCTATTCTTTTTGCTAACTCTATTGATAAATCTGTCTTTCCGGAAGCAGTAGGGCCAACTATTACAATAGACTTACTAATCACTACTTATTGAGCTTATCATCTTATTAAAACTATCAAGGTTTAAAGAAGCAGAGCCAACTAATACTCCATCTATTTCTTTTTGAAATAGCAACTCTTTACAATTGTCTTCATTTACGCTTCCGCCATATATAAATGGAGTGCTTTCTCCACATAGCGCCTTAACTTCACTTGATACTTCAATTATCTGTTCTATATTGCAATATTTGCCTGATCCAATCGCCCAAATAGGTTCATATGCAACTACCATCTTATTGCCAAGACCTTCGGAGCTCTCATTTAATTGATTAATTAATATGGATATATACTCTCCTGTCTTTCTCTGCTCTTCTGTTTCGCCAATGCACACTATCGGAGTCATGTTATTTTTTAAAATATTTTTGCCCTTTAATGAGACATCTTGATTCGTTTCTTTTAGGTTTATTCTTCTTTCAGAATGCCCAATAATCACATAATCAGCATAATCTGAAATCATTTTTGCTGATATTTCACCAGTATATGCACCTTTGATCTCATTCATTTTTGATGCATCTTGGGCACCAATTTTTGCAAGGGATTTAAGAATTTGAAAGCAGTAAGGAATGGAAATGAAAGGAGGGCATATAATTATTTCAACATTATCCTTAATAATATTTTCATTTATTGTTCTAGAAATTTCATTAGAAAAATCAATGCTCTCAGTAACAGTAAGGTTCATTTTCCAATTTGATATAAAAAGTTTATTCATTTTTAATTAGATTATCTATTCCAACAAGACTACCACTTTCAAGCAGTTCAAGAAAAGCTCCGCCACCACTTGAAATATGCTCAAATGAATCTTTTGCACCAAAAGAGTTAATTGCTTCAATGGTTGATCCTCCGCCTGCATATGCCTTGCATTTACTATTTTCAATAGATTTAATTAACTCTTTTGTGCCTAAACGCCCCGATTCCCACTCAAAAACACCCATGCTCCCATTCCAAATAACCGTTTCAGAATCTTTAACTATTTCTGAATACTTATTAATAGTTTTTGGCCCAATATCTATAATAAATGAACCTTTATTGAATAACTCCGCATTAACTATTTCTGCTCTACTTTTAGATGAAAATTCCTCGGCCTTAACTACATCGCTAGGCACAAAAAACTTTTCTTCATTTTCTTCATAAATTTTTTTGTTAAATGTTTTTGGAAAATCCTTTGTTATGAAGCTTGAAACCATCCCGCCTCCTATTAGTATCCTTTGGGTCTTGTCAACTAAATTTGCCAGTATTCCTGCCTTGTCTTCAATTTTGGCTCCCCCTAGTATTAATGTGGTATTAGATTTTGAGCTACCTAATGAATCAATCACTTCCGTTTCTTTCTCCAATAATCTTCCTGCATAAGACTTAATTTCATTTGATATTCCATACACACTCGCATGTTTTCTGTGAGATACACCAAAAGCATCATTAACGTAAACATCAGAAAAGGATTTAATTTTATCCACTATCTGCACACTATTATTTGTTTCTCCATCAAAAAAACGTATGTTTTCAGTTAAATAAATTAATTTTCCTGAACTGTTTATTAGATTATTTATATCATTATTATCGTTTAGGTTTAACTGAATAATCGACTTTTTTAGTTTCTTTTCTAGATAAGGCTTTATTATATTTTTAGTACTCAATTTGGGGTCAAAATTACCTTTAGGTCTACCTAAATGAGTACATATAATTAATTTTTTTACAGAATTAAATTCTAAAAGTTCTAATATAGTAGGAATAGAGAAGTCTATTCTTGTATAGTCATTTTCAGTTACATTTAAATCACATCTTAAAAAGACATTTATATCTATATTCTCGTAATCATTTTTTAAATCATCTAAATTAAAAAGTTTCATCTGGGAATACAATATTCAATAATTTTTTATTCTGCTGATCGCTTAAACCAAGATCATTGATAATACTTAAAGCTCTTGCCTTATAATCTCCAATTATATTTATTAAATAATCCTTAAAATTACTAGATAGCGCCTCTTTTTTTAATGCTTCTAAATCATTTGTTTCAAGAACTCTTTTAAAGTACATTTCTCCTATTTTTCTTTTAACTGAAACATCAGAATTATTTAATAAATAAGTGGTAATAATATTCTTTTTCTTAGATGAAAACCTATGAAATATTTCTGATGGGAGATTTTCTGAATTGATAATTGAATTTTGAGAATTTAATTCTCTTACAACCCCACTTATTTCCCCTAATTCATTGATAACACTTAATTTTTTTTCGCTTACATCCTTAGCTTTTGGATCTGATGAAATATATCCAAACTGAAAAGCACAGCTAGAAAGCGAGCCAGATTTTTTTCTCAACATGTTCATAAATTCTTCTTCTTTAACTAAAGGAGATTCTTGGTAGTCTATATCGAGATTTTCCCCTTCACAGAGAGTCAAATAAGAAGAATCAAATATAGATAATGCTTTTAAAAGCAACGAATCATTAAATTTTGAATTATTTTCTAATAAAGACAGTCTTGCCAATGCATGAAGGCCATCTCCAGTATTAATTCCTTGGGCTGGACCCCAAGCCCACCAAACAGAAGATCTGCCGCTTCTTTCTGTGATTCCACTTTGCACGTCTTCATGCACATACCATGAATTGGCTAGTATCTCCACAGAAGTCGCAAATTGATAACTAGACTTAATATCATCAGAAAATATTGAGCAGGTTTCTAATACTATAGAAGAATAAGTTCTATCTATATGCTGCATAACGCTAGACTTATTCCCAAACTCATCTTCCCATCCCAACTGATATTTTATAATTCTGTATAAATCAACTTCATTCACGTTTACAAATTCAGACATATACTTTTCAAAGTCTTTATTCATATTTAAAATCATCTCCTAATGTAGATTTTATCAAGGATTTGGAAATTGGCCCTTCCCTAATTATTTTTACTTTATTCTTATCTATTTTAAGAACTGTGGATGGCAGATCCTCTGAACCACAATTTATATCGACAAACTTTCCTATGTTCTTATCTTTAAGGTTATTTTTTAAAACATCTAAATCTTTTGTCTCAGGGAAATTAGAAATATTTGCACTTGTGCCAGTCAAAGGCCTATTAAACATTCTAATAAGATCTCTTGTAAATTTTAGATTAGGAATCCTAAATCCTACCCACCCATTATCTTTAACAGTTCCTTCAGGAAAATCATAATCAGTCTTTAAAATCAAAGTTAGTGGACCTGGCCAAAATTTACTAATTAATTTATCTATAGTAAATGATGATGCATTAAATTTATATAGATCTTTTGGGTCAGCTATTAAAACTGGGACAGGCTTATTTATCTCTCTCTCTTTTATTTTAAATAAGTCTTTCACTATCCCAAAATTGGTTGCGTCACAAGCTAAGCCGTAAAAAGTATCGGTAGGAATAGTGATAATTTTTCCCGATTTTAATTCAGTCATAGCTTCTTTAAGTTCTATTTTATATTTAGTGTTCAAATGCTTAAATTGAGATTTTTTAAATTATACATACATTAAATCCTTATTATGATAAACATTATATTTGATGGAGGTAAATTAAATGAATGTTCTTTTAATAGGAGGAGGAGGTAGAGAGTCTGCGATAGCTTGGAAAATTTCTCAAAGCAAACTTTTAGACACTCTTTATATTTCTCCCGGAAATGGAGGAACTTCTGCATTTGGAACTAATATCCCAGAGCTATCAATACAAGAATCTATACATTTTGCCCATCAGAACAAAGTTTCATTAACTATTGTTGGTCCTGAAGCGCCCTTAATTGATGGAATTGTAGATGAATTTAAGAAGAATAAATTAACAATATTCGGCCCTACTAAATCTGCTTCAAATATCGAAGGATCAAAGATTTGGGCAAAAAATTTATTTAATAAATATTCAATTCCTTGCGCAAAAAGCACTCAATTTTCTAATCTAGAATCTAGTTTAGAATTTTTTAATAATAATAACCCCTCAGAGTGGGTAATAAAGGTCAATGGAATTGCATCAGGAAAAGGAGTATTTCTTCCTGAATCTTTAGAAGACGCAAATGAAGCTTTAAAGGAAATATTTATAAAAAATAAATTTGGAAAATCCGGAGAAGAAATTCTAATTGAAGAGCGTCTTTACGGAACGGAAGTTAGCGTATTTGCATTAGTAAATAATAAATATGTATCCAATTGCATCCCTGCTTGTGACTACAAGAGAATATTTGATGGTGACATCGGTCCTAATACAGGCGGAATGGGTGCAATAAGTCCCCCTCCTTTTTGGACCTCAGATATGGAAAAAAAAATAAAGAATAATATAATTATCCCAACTGCCGAAGCCATGTCTAATGAAGGATGCCCATATACAGGTATTTTATTTGCAGGCTTAATTATTACTAAAAAAGGCATAAAAGTTCTTGAATTCAATTGCAGATTTGGAGATCCTGAAACCCAAGTTTTTATGCCTAGGATCAAATCAGATTTACTAGAAATTTTAATAAAATCTTCAAGGCCTTCCTTTAATGAAAATATTCATATTGAATTAGAAAGTACTTATTCAACTGGAGTTGTTTTAGCTTCAAATGGGTACCCAGGAAAATATATCCCCGACAAAGAAATAGTCGGATTGTCTGATTCAAAGGAAGAATTTAACTCAATAGTTTTTCATGCAGGGACAAAATTAAATAATCTAAGTAAAATCTATACTGATGGAGGAAGGGTTTTAATTTGTGTAGGGCTAGGAAAAGACTATAAAGAGTCTAAAGAGTTAGCATATAAAAAGGTAAGGTCTGTTAAATTTGATGGAATGTACTACAGAAAAGATATAGGAGAAAACAGAGATCTATGATTTCAAGATATACCACTAAAAAAATGAGAGAAATATGGGACGAAGAGAATAGCTTTAATCTTTGGCTTGAAATTGAAATTGCAGCATGCATAGCTTGGAATAAAATTGGAATAATTCCTGACTCAGATCTAGAAAAAATTAAACAGGCTAGGTTTGATATCTCCAAATATAATGAATGGTTTGAAGAAACCAAGCACGATCTAATTTCATTTACGAGAGCAATTAGTGAAAATCTTGGAGATGAGAGCAGATGGATTCATCATGGCCTAACTTCTAATGATGTAAAAGATACTTCATTAAGTTTACAGATAATTCAAAGTCTTGATGTAATATCAGCCTCTCTAGATGAACTTAAAAATGCTCTAAAAAAGAGAGCAATTGAACTTAAATATACTCCATGCGTAGGCAGATCTCATGGTATACATGCTGAGCCAATGAGCTTTGGTTTAAAATTGGCTTTATGGTGGGATGAGATAGATAGGCACTTAATAAGAATTAAAGATGTTAGAAATTTTGCCTCAGTTGGAATGATATCTGGACCAGTAGGTACACATGCAAGTGTTCCACCTGAAATAGAAGAAATAGTATGCAAAGAATTAGGCCTTAAGCCTGCCCCTGTAACTAATCAAGTAATTCAGAGAGATAGGCATGCTGATGTGATGCAAAGATTAGCACTTATTGCTTCAAGTTTAGATAAGTTTGCTACTGAAATAAGGTCACTTCAAAGGACAGAAATTGGTGAAATCCAAGAACCTTTTGGGAAGCCAGGATTTGTATCAACAGGCTCATCTTCAATGCCTCACAAAAGAAATCCTGAGCTGTCTGAGAGAATAAGTGGTATATCTAGAGTTATTAGATCAAACTCGATTGTTGCTTTAGAAAATATCCCATTATGGAACGAAAGAGATATTTCTCATTCTTCTGCTGAAAGAATCACTATACCTGACTCTTTCTTAGCAACAGACTATATATTGCAGACTTTTAAAAACATAATTAGCGAAATGACAGTCTTCCCAGAAAAGATGGAAGAGAATTTAAATAAAGGAGGAGGCATTGT
>Ga0066850_10000420_pt1 | contig 23026 bp, 19 predicted proteins | sample ETNtaG_4_FD_67282 | JGI IMG/M metagenome (GOLD analysis project Ga0066850, IMG submission 67282) | Marine microbial and viral communities from oxygen minimum zone, Eastern Pacific Ocean - ETNP201406SV67 | ecosystem: Environmental > Aquatic > Marine > Oceanic | place: Pacific Ocean: Eastern... | reverse complement strand
CGCTTGGACCGATTGCCAGTCACACTGTGGTCTGCACTTCATGCTCAACACGACAGGAGGGGGAGTGATTGGTTGGTGAAGAAAGGAGGGCTTTCACGGATTGATGATAAGGTGTCGAAAAAGGTCGTTAAGGCACTTGATGGTGATTCATTCAATGTCGAATCCTGTGAAAAGATATTCTCAAAGGTTCCTGCGAACGAACAAATGGTTTTGTTGAATTTACTCGGAGGTAAACTTCCAATTGGATGGCGTTTGTGTGGAAATAAGGCCAATCAGGTCTGTGATCGAGTGTTGGCGAAATCTGATCGGACATTCAGGCGGATTAAGCGTGTTGCAGAAACTTTGGAAAAAGCCATTTAGTATTCTCTTAATAATTAATATTTGAAATTACATATAGCGTGCCATCGCCAAGGAAGTTCGCATAGAACAGATAATCTCCACTGGGGTGGAATGCAATCGGTAGGGGTGCACTAAGATCTGATGCGAAAACCGATGTTTCAGAAGTCCATCCTTGTGGGGCGCTAGCATTCGGTGCGAAATCAATGCGGACGATTTCATGGCCCACGGGTACGATGGTATTCCACGAGCCGAAAACGGTGGCATAGACGGTGTGGTTGCCGCCAGGGAAAGGTGAGTCTGATGGGCGATATGCCAGATTGTTAAGGCTGGAGTGAGGCGTCCATGTAGCAATCGGCCCGATGGTCCCTTCAGGAACTGGATGTTCAGGGTCATCGCTAGGCCAACCGTAATCTCCTCCAGCAATCAGGAGATTCACCTCCTCTGGAGGATGATCCCCTTCCCAATCTCGACCATTGTCGCTGAAAACGTAACCCATGTCGGGCACCCAGATACCATGGAATGAATTTCGCACACCACTTGCAAGGATTCCGTGCTCTCCAGTGCTCGAATTTACCCACAATAGTGCAGCATTACGCCCATCCACCTCATCGCAGATGTTGCAGGTTGAGCCTATGTGCCAAATCACAGTCCCATTGGGCATTATGTCGAGATTGTTTGTCTGATGATTGCCTGTGGGCACACCATCGATGACCGTCCAACGCGGTGCATCGTTCAGAGTTAGATTAAGGCTAGTCTGGTTGATGCGGGTTAATTTTCCCCGCTCAGAGATAAGAATGTGGTCATCAAGGATGAGAATGTCATGGGGCTCATGTAGGCCCGTAAGCAGTGTGGAACTATTGTCAGTCGGTGTCCAGTTCGAACCGTTTGAATCGATGTCGAAATTCAACAGTTTGATTGTGCCACCATTACGATCGCATATCAGTAGGTCGTAATTGGAGACCCACTCAAGGCAGGCCGGACCTCCAAGGCCGTTGGTCACTTCATCAATCACGAAACCCTCCTCAACTTCGGGGTCACCCCAGCCAAGAAAGGGAGAAATCATTTGGACAATCAGGAGCAGTACGAAAATCAACGACAGAGTTGCGATGCCTTTCAACCCGCTACGGGTATTACTCATTGACGCCACCCTCCAGCCTCGGAAGCGGTTGCTGCCGCTTCAATTGCTTCGGGCACAACCAACGTATTGTGGCGGCGCTGGGAAAATGCCTCCAAGGCGATATTCAGAGGTTCGCCAATCAAACGGAAATCCTTGATGGCATGCAGGTGTGGGCGAAGTTCACGTCCACCGGGCAGTCCTTTGGTGAATGAAATCGCGTGCTGCTTCATGTTGCGTGCCGCATATGGCCCCCCTATTTCATCGACCAATTCCACATAGCGATTCCAAGCCCAATGCTTCTGTCCTGCAACGTTCTTTTCACCCCAAGGTGCATCGAAATCACCCCAACCTAATTCTGATTTAATCCGACCAAAAATACAAGGATCACCAATAGCACCTCGCCCAATCATCAAACCAGACGCCCCAGTAACTTCCAAACAACGGGCGGCACTAATGGCATCGATAATGTCACCATTAGCAATTACAGGAATGTCATAAGGTTCTGTGATTTCAACCACTTTGCGAATCAAATCCCAATCAGCAGTGCCCTGATATTTCTGAGCAAGTGTCCTGCCATGAACGCAAATTCGCAATACTCCAATTTGGGCGCATCGTTCTGCGATTTCAAGTACGGTAATCGCATTTTGACTGGTTCCCAATCGCATCTTAACTGAAACTGGAACTTCGCTTGCATCTACGCACCTTTCAACCATATTGACTAAGCTATCCGGGTCAGCCATCATTGCTGCACCAGCACAGGTCTTGGTAACTTTAGGGGCAGGACAACCAAAGTTGAGATCAATTACATCTGCATTCTTAGATAATAAACGAGCAGTTTCCACCATTTCATCTTCAATCCCTCCAAAAATTTGAGGGATGAATGGAGATTCTCTAGGATGTGTTTCTACTTTAGCCCATGATTTTGCGTCTTGTCGACTAAGTCCACTGGCTGCGGTAAATTCTGTTGATGTGTAATCAGCACCAGCCTCACGAGCCAACAATCTGTATGCCACATCGGTGACACCAGCCATAGGAGCAAGGAACAATGGGACTTGATCGGGTATTTTCCCACCTCACTGAGTCAACTCAGAAAGTGGATTCCCATTCAGCGACATCTTGCATGGTAGCCCATGTATCGTCATCCATGTTTCCGCGTGCTTTGAGGACCTCGCGGGAAAGGAGCCAGAAAATCAAGGACAAACTCTGTCGGCCTTTGTTATTGGCTGGCAAGCAGAGGTCGACGTTTCGGAGGTTGTTGTTTGCATCACAAATAGCGACTACAGGCAACCCACTGCTTACTGCTTCTGAAAGAGATTGCTGGTCCGCCTGAGGATCGGTAACAACGATGAGTTCGGGTTCGATATAGGTTCGAAGCCTGGGATTTGTCAGAGTACCTGGGATGAATCTACCAACAATATGCTGGGCCCCAATCGCCTGAGCGAATTTTCGTGCTGGGCGCTGACCATATTGACGTGCACTGACAACTAGAATTCGATTGGGGTCATACCGGTTAAGGAATTGAGATACAACTCGCATACGAGAATCTGTTTTCTCCAAATCAATCATGTGTAAGCCGGAGCCGTCACCTGGCTCATTACTGAGGAAGGGTTTCATGTCTGCACTCTTCTGGAGTGCACCGATGTGTACCTTGTGAAGCTCGTAGGTTTCATGTGGTACTAGCATTGAGTCGGTCATTCGGAGGCCTCGTGCGGCCTCGCCACCCACCCTCTATTCATAACCGCTTCGCTCGCGTACACCAGATTTTTCGACGCAGTGTCCCGAATCGGACACTGGTGTGGAAGAATGTTAGTTTCGCGAGATGTTAGGAAAAATGCTTAACATCTAATATTCCATCTGTCCAACATGGGCGAGAAACACTCTGTTGAGGCGGCTCTAGATTTATCTGGCCCCATTACAGAAGGAACTCTACGAGATGATGGTTATTGGGTAAATTTTGAGGGTATTGCCCTCCCCGTATCTGCTTCTGATTTGGAGCGGCACACCTATTGTCCAGTTTCTTGGCAATTGTCCAAAGCAGGGGTTAGCGGAGACGGTGAGGCGATTCACCAAGGCATGATTGCACATGATGAAATACATAAGAAAATGTTAGACTTCAAAAAATCAGAAGAAGAAGCATCTCGAGACATGGTCATTTGGTCTTGGTGGTTCATCGTAGTTTGTGCTCTTTCGGCTGATTCAGCAGCATTTTTCTTTGTCGATGTAGGCACAATTCCTGAGCAATTTATCCAAGATGTGGGTCTTTTTCTCATCATCCTAGCAGCCATTTGGTTGGTATTGGCTATCATTCTAATCACCTTGCCTTGGCGTCAATGGTTGGGAAGGCCTTTTGGTTTGGCCCAACCACCAGCAATAAGTTCTAGTGGATTAGATTCGAAGAAGATGGAGGATTCTCCCGGAAATGAGGGGGGCGTAGGAAAATGGGGGAAAACAGAAACACGAGTTCTAATTGCCTCAATTGCAGTAGCCCTACATGGTTTGGCAATTTACGGTGCCAAAAACAGATCTGTACTTACATTTTCACTAATTGTGTTAACATTGGCGTGGTTGCTTTTTTCTGCTTGGCAATTACACAGGGCCCTAATTTCAGGAAAACATTCTATTGGAGCAAAGAAAGACGCAGGGTTAGAGAAAGACGATGTTTTGGCATACAGCGATGATTCGGGTGAAAGTGCTGCGTTACTCATCGACCCTGAAATCGGAGTACGGGGGCGGCCAGATCAAATTGTTCGCATCGATAACCAATTCATTCCAGTTGAACAAAAAACTGGAAAAGTTCCAACCAAACCACATGATAGCCACAGAATGCAATTACTTGCCTACCTACACCTAGTTGGCATCACTACTGGATTGTCATCCAATTATGGAATTCTTCGCTATGGAGGTGAGACTATATTCACAATTCCATGGGATGATTTGGCGAAAGCCGATCTATTCACTGCAATTCAAGAAGTTCAACGACTCATGGTCGAAGGGGGGGCTGAACGCAATCACAACCGAGAGGGGAAATGCAGGAATTGTTCGCGTAGAAACAAGTGCCCACAGAGTTTAGTGTAGCACTCAATACTCAAATTCAATCGTGGGAATGCATTCATCTGAATCAACGAATTCATAGCAAGGCCGGATTACAGTGGTAATGAGGACCCATGAATCTTGAGAATCAATTGCACTCACTCCCGTATTCCAACCAACACCTCTTCCATTGACCGTTAATTCCCAAAGTCCACTGTCAAACCATTCTAGGTTTCGATCTAATTCCACACGAGTTTGGGGGTATGAACCATTGTCAGCCATGACTTCCCAAATTGGATTATCCTCGTCACAATTAGCCCCCGAATCATCACACCACAACAACACCACATGCACCTGTCTTTCATCGAATTCATCAGGGATTAGATTCTCCCAACTCATTGTGGTTTGGAAATTGATGATAATGTTCTGAACGGTATGGTCGATTGAGATTTGTGTTGTCTTAAGTTCAGTCACCTGAGTTAATGGGGGATCATTTGAATCTAGGACGAATGTGTGAGATAAATCGAATTTTTCAGGTAAATTTGTGATACGCGGGGGTTCCCGAACACCCTCCATCAACTCTCGGCCGATTACCATAGAGATACATCCAGGCATTGCCATGGACACGAATAAGAGGGCCATCATGGCACTCATCGTTTTATTGTGTAAACTCGACACAGAAGCCCCCCCACTTGTGTACCCGTGCAGGCAGACACATTTCTGTCTGACGGCCCTAAGAAAGGTTACTCATCCTTCTTGCGGCGTCTAACTCCGCGGCGTTTAGATGTGGATTTTTCATCGGTTTTCTCAGGTTCAGGGTCAACCTTGGTAACAGGCTCATCCTCATCTCCGATTGTGAAATCGCTGCTCGCTGAACGGACTTCGTTACCCACCACTGTATTGTCAACCATTGAATCAACATTGACCTGCTGCCCAGGCAATACCCCATCCTCGCCAGTGAGTTCGAAAATTTGTTCCCGGTAATCTGCATCTGAGGCAGTTAACTCTACATCAGCATCTGTGATGTGACGACGGGATTTGACATCACCTAGGAAAGCGTCTAGGTCATGTTCTGGCATCTCATCCATCACTTCACTGAGTTCTGTTGAGGTCACGACGTCTGCAGTTTCAGCATCTCCACTTGCACTTGCTTCAGCTGCGATTCTCTCGTCTTCTTTGGTATCGAAATAAGTTTCAGCCTCAGTGAGGTTTTCATCCCATTCCCCTTCCCATTGTTCTTCATCAAAGCCAAGATCACCGGCGTGTGTGTCAAATCCTTCGTGCCCTCGAACAATTTCATCTTCATCCTCATACCCCACTTCAGGTACATCTTCAACATCTTCAGGTAGTGGTTTGAATTTGCGTTCCCGCCGTTCATATTGGGAACCAATATCTTGCTCAGAACCACAATAAGGACAATGTTCTAGCATGGAAGGTATTGTTGAATTACAGTCCAAACAATCATGGAATTTTGCACGCCCAACACGCAAATCAAAGTCGCAATGTGGACATATATCTTCGTCGCCTTCAATATCCCCTTCACATGCTGGACAGATATCGTATGTTTCACGTTCTGCATCAGCCAATCCTCTCCGAGTGAGAACAATAGCACCAATTAAGACTGCTATTGCTAACAAGCCAGCAAATGTAAACAAAATTATGGAACTTGTACCCGCACTCCCACTTCCATCATCTTCTCCTTTTGCTGGTTCTACGAACCAATCATTCATATGAGCCTGAGAAATACTGGTGCCTTCCGCCTCAATTAATAGAACAATTTCTCCAGGAGTGACGACCTTGACACTACAGCGGATGGTTTGTTGCTTGTTGGAATCTTGATCGAATTGTAGAACAATGTTCTCATCAAATGTAATTCCAGTTTTTTGATCACTACATCTGAAGGTTTCCTGACCCACACCAACTTGGGCGAACACATCAATAGAGTAAACATAGGTATTTCCAGCATAAAGAGGAGGGCCCATTGACCAACCCTCAGTATTTATGAGGAAATCAAGTGTCAGTTCAGAATTCAAAGTAACGTTGTTTGTTCCAACGTTGTCACTATCCAATAAATCGTAGGAACCTAGGTCCGGTGTCCAAGTAGCAACAAAAGGAATGTCTCGAGATAAACCTTCAGCAGTAACTGAAAAAATTTGAGTCCTATAGCCTTGGTTCCCACCATTGATTGGAGGGATTGTCAGAGATTTTGGAGTGAGTGGTTCGCCATCAAACGTAGCCGATAATTGGCCGCTCACTGGAATCATTCCGACATTTTGTAGAGTAACTGTGAATTCAACCAGAGTCCCAGGTTCGGTATCGTCTGGTTTACTTACACTCGTTACAATGACATTGGGTTCTGGATAAATGGTCAAAACCACGGATTCCAAATTGTTGAATGGATTAGATTGTGCAAGATTTGCCGTAGAATCAATCTCTAAATCAATGTAAACATCACCAGGGTTTGTGTCTGTCAAATCCTCGGATGTAATGACAGTTGAATACTCAGCGAAGGAATCGGAGTCGGTGAATGATAGGGTCAGGATTTCAATTACAATTCCATTCTGGATACGCAATTCTAGTGGTGCTGTTGTCGTACCTTCCCCCCCATCACGAGCGATTGTACCACTCACAGTCCATGGGCCTGCCAAACCAATATCTGCTACGACGGTTGGCCCATCAGCATGACGATAATCAGGAAGAGAATCTACAGTGAAAGAGCGGGATTCAGAATTATCTGCTGTTGTTGATTCGACGATGTTGTCTCCACTGTCAGCATTGACTACCCCGATAGCATCGTATGTCCCAGCAGCAGGGGCGTTAATTGTTTCATTCATCCAAACGGTACCACCAGCTACCAAGGGAGGAACTGGGAGGAGGGAAAGAGGGGTGCCTGCAACCGTCAATTCAAGATGGCTGGAGGGGGCATCGGCGTTTCCTGAATTTTCAACTTGAATTTCAATATCAAAAACCTCTCCTTCAAACACACCAGTCGCAGGTGACAATTCAAAGTGAGAAAGGCGTAAATTGGCCAATCCATCTACATCGAAATCATGTGACACAATCTTCGGATCATCATCATGGATGACACGGATGACTAGAGTCTGTTCACCATCGCCCCAGGCAAGGTTGGACCAAACAAAATTCACATCTTCAGCGGAATTCGCACCTACATCTACATAGAACAATGCAGCTGGGTTACCCATTTGGAAGTTGTTTTTGTGGAATTCCACCTCCACATCTTCAGCAATTACATTCGCTACATTCTGAAGTGAAAGTGTGAAGGTGACTTCACCACCTTCAACCGCCGTTGAAGGGCTCATCGAAAGGCCTTCTGTATTGAATGCAATATTTCCTGATAATTCAGCACTCACTGGAGTTGAAATGACCAATAATGGAAAAATGAAGAGGAGGGCACACACGATAGTGGACAGTCGAGGGCGCTCCATGGGTTTCGGAGAACAGACAAGGCACTTCAAACCTGCTTCCGAAATCACCCCATAACCCCTAGCAAGGGACGGTGTCGCGGGTCCCATTGGAAAGCCTTGAAGGGCGGTGCATATTGTGGAAGGATTGGTGCCGATGCAATCTCGCCGCTTCTTTCTCGTCACTTCAATGGTGATTCTGCTGTGTATTGCCCCTCACGGGGCATGGATTTCGGCAGATGCTTCGTCAGGTCGAAGTGATGATTTGGACTTCAGTGGAGGTCCTGATTCTGGACAAATTCTCTCTGGCACATATACTGTGATAACGACAATCGTAGACGATATGGATTTCATCAATGTCGAGGTTTCAAATGGTGCTTCTTGGACTCCAATCGCAAATATCACAACTGCACCATGGTTAACCTCATGGGACACAACCTCTGAAACAGATGGAGATTACCAATTGAGAATTAATGGGACGTTCACAAATTCAACCTCGACTGGATGGATTGTAAGTTCTACTTTTACCATCGACAATACGGCACCTAATGGACTCTCAATGAGTGTTTCAGGGGCGGTTGTCGGAGATGGATCTTCAACGATAAATAGAGCATGGTTTACTACAGCAGAATCAGGGGCCCTGAATTTTAATTGGACTGCTTCCGATTCACATTTATCCCATGCGACCCTAACGAACACTCCGGGTTCTGGAACACCTGCCCAAGATGGGCCAGGTACCCTTCTCAATTCATGGGCATGGTCCCCTGGTGATTTATCTGAAGGAAAATGGAATCCAGTTTTATCCGTATTTGACGAAGGTGGGAATTCTGCACAAACCTCAATTCATATCGGAATTGATCGAACCGGACCTGATATTGGAACACCCTCTCTTTCAGTTACCCCTGGAACTTGGACCAATGCAAATGTATTGATTTTCAACGATTTATCTAGTGGTTCTAATGACAATGGAGGTTCAGGGATTTCCACCTACCATGTACGTGATAGTGTAGATGAATGGGTTGACGTAGGGGGCCCAGGATATGGTTCAATGAATTTGCAAGAAGGCGTTCGAACAATCCAATTCCGAGCCGTTGATCGAGTTGGGAATATTGGTGACCCCCACAATGTAACAATCATGGTTGATCGTTCTGCACCAACAGCAGGCGGGTGGATTCTACCAGAACTCACAGATTCATTGTTTGGTCAAGTTGCTGTTAGTGTTGATGCAACCGATGCCAATTCTGGAATTGAAACAACATCGTGTAGATTACAATATGGATTTGATTCCAATGGTGTGGGTTCACATCCTGACATTTCGACAACTTGGATTGATATTGGTACTGGGACCTCAAGTCATCTCTCCTCAGCAATCCTCCCTCTGCAAGCCGGACAATACCTTTCACTGCGAGCAACACTTGTCGATTCTGCTGGAAACACTGCTACAACGCCGGCATCTCATTTCCTAATTTTACCGGGACTTGATTTCACAATTTCAGATGCATCTCTCAACCGCCTAGTTGTTAGAGCAGGTTCTCAAGACCCTGTTCTCCTCGAAGCAAACATCGAAACAAACGAATTCTACGCTGGAAGTGTAGTTGTGAGAGTTGAGAGTGCTCCCGCAAATCGCGATTCGTTAACAGAATGGACAATGTTGAATTCAGTTACACTTGAAAGTGGAAGTTTCATCGACCAACAAGAGAGTATATCAGTCAATATTTCCCTCTTATCCGCAGGTGAATTTGACATAAGAGTAATCGTGGATCCTGATGATTCTATTTCTGAACGCGACGAGGGGAATAACGAGGCTTTCCTTTTGATTGGAGCCGCTGACCCAGAGGTAGTAGGTTCAGTGAGTGGTTTCGCCCCAGACATGGTACTTTTGCTACTTGGGGGCATATTTGCCAGTCATGTCCTCAAACGTCGCCAATCGGCGTCTTGAAAGAGGTGGCTTCGGTCGCGGGGCCGATGGAGGGGCTTGCTCGAATCCCACAAGACCGCATTGCGGTACTAATTGGACGCAAGGGTGCGACGCGTAAAGCACTAGAGGATGCAACCAATTCAAAACTCCATATTGATTCTTCAACAGGAGATGTTTCAGTAGTATGGAATGAGGAATTCGACCCAATCCTTCGAATGAAATTTCCCGATGTTATTCGGGCTATTGGAAGGGGAATGAATCCAGAAAGAGCAATCCAATTACTGAAAGATGATCAGCATCTAATCCTCCATGATATGAGAGAATATGTTGGGAAAAATTCGAATCAGCAAAGACGAATTCGGAGTCGACTCATCGGAAGAAATGGTCGTATTCGTGAATTAATTGAGGAGCATTCTGGTTCAGAGATTGTCATCTATGGTTCAACTGTAGTCATCATTGGCGACGAGGACGCACTTCCTTTGGCAAGCCAAGCTATTGAGCGATTATTGCAAGGTGCTGAACATTCATCCGTTTTGAAACATCTAGAGACAGAGCGTAGAAAAAAACGTATGACTTCTCGCAACCTTGAATCGATAGAAACCAACGATGTTGGAGACCGATTTGAGGCACTTGTCCCCGGACTAGATGCCGCTAGAAGAAAGAGAGAGCGTCGTTACAAAGATTCTCAAGTCGACCCTGGTGATGATGAAGCAATCAATGAAATGATGGAACTTGCTGATGATGAATCTGTTGGATTTGAAGAAGAGTAATCAATACAGAACATTGGCCATTGCCTCTGCAACATCGACTTCCACACCTTGTTTCTGAGCCCACTCAACCAATCTAGTGACGTCCCGCACAAGAAATTCTTCAGCATTTGGATGGGCTTTCGTGACAGCCTGACCCACGTCGATTACCCGAGGTTCATCCTGATGCCACAAGATATTGTATTCACTAAAGTCTGCATGTACCAATTCAGCATCCTGCCAACAAACACGTAACCAATTCAGCAATTCATCAAAGACAGAACCAGAATCCTCCACCTCTACATCACGTAATCGTGGACTAGGGCCTTCGGAATCACCAAGATAATCCATCACCAGTACATTTCGAAAAAGAGCATGGGGCTCTGGAACCCTCAATCCATGTTTGGATAAACGCATCATGTTGCGATGTTCTTTTCGAACCCAGATGTTCACCAATTCGTGATGGCGTCGACGCAATCCACCAAATCTCGGGTCACCCTCGATATATTGCATGAGGCCCTTGAAAACAGCATTGCTCGTGTGAAAAATTTTCACTGCCGCCACACCATTGGGTGTTGTAGCATGGAATACATGTGCTTCCTTGCCTCGAGCGATTGGCCAATCCAATGTATCGATATGTCCTTGCTGCATTAGTTTGTACACAGCAAGAAGAGTACGTTGGTCAAAAACTTGGTCGAATACTCGACGATCCACCCACTCAAAGTGACCTGTACCAAGGACACCTTGCAATTTATGTTCAATTTCTTTGAACATTGTTGCGTATTTCTTTTCTTTCATCCACGACCATGAATCGATTTTCTTATCCATGTCTGAATGTATGGCTTCTTCTGCTTCAGAAGCGTTCCATTTCTCTTCAGCGAGTGCGATGTTTTCGGCTTCAATTGAAAGTTCTACATCCGTGGGGTCCTTATCTAAATCAGTAACTTCAGATTCACCTAATTCAACCCAATCACGAGGGTCATCCTCACGACGAGCCTTGCGGCGTCGTGCGATGCTTTCACCTCCTCATGCAGGCCCAAACAAGCTGTCAATGTCGTCATCGGAGACATCGTCATATGGTTCTGGTTCTGCTGCAGGTGCGGGTTCTTCCGCATTGGGTTCATCTTCGTTGGAATCCTCAGATTCTTCGATGATTTCTTCCGGTTCTTCATTTTCTGGTTCTTCATCGATTTCATCTTCGGCAACAGAGCCAAAAATTCCAGCATCATCAAGGTCATCCCATTTCTCTGTACCTGTTCCAAACACATCCACGATTTCAGGCAATACACCTTTTCGAGATAGATAGAGTGATTGTGTCTTTGAATAACGCTTCTTTACATCTGCCTTTGCGTCTTGAAAGTCCCAGGGTTGTACGACAATGAGATCCCCTTCACGTACCCATTGTCGACGACGCATTTTCCCAGGAATTCTAGCCAAGCGTGTCTCGCCATCTGCGCAGACTACGCGAACTCTACGCCCCCCGAGGATCTGATCTGCAATTGCAAACATCTCGTTAATTCGTTCGTTTGGAAGAGGGACCCTAATCTTGTCACCGGAGCCGCCTTCAAGCTGCGCTAGCAACTCTTCATCGACTGTTTCTTCTCTACGGCGCCCCATGGTAACAGGCCGCCGAATCGACCGCCCTACATAAACACGGAGGCGCCAATGAAGGGAGTCATTGAGAGGTTAGAATCAACTAAACAATGCCGCTGCAGCATCTGAAGCGGCTGATGCGAGGACATCTGCCAATACACCGAATCCAAATACTACCGCTCCCATGGTACAGAGCATAATCGCAATTCGAATCATTGGTGCTCTGGAAAGACGCAAGTTTCTGTCGGTCTCATCGTAGAACATTACCACGCAAATTCGTAGATAGTAGAACAGGGAAATGGCGCTATTGATGAAAATCAAGATGGCCAGCCAAAATACCCATGACAATGAATCAATTGCCTCTGAAAGGCTGGATCCAGCCACGTCACCAATGGAACTCGATATGATGCCGCTGACCATCATCAATTTCGAGAGGAATCCTGACAATGGTGGAACTCCTGCCAAAGCAAGCATGAACAACATCATTGATATTGCGATTAATGGATCCCGGCGAGCAAGTCCGTGATAGTGTTCAATTTCATTACCTCGTCCTTCACATTCTAGCAATGATATCACAAGGAAGGCTCCTAGTTTGAAAGTGACCAAAACTGCCAGATGGAATATGATGGCTGTGGCAATTAATTGACTACCATCTCCAGGACCAAGTGCCCCAATTGCAGCAATTCCTGCAAGGATGTAGCCTGCATGAGCAACGCTGGAATACGCCAACATTCGCTTCGGGTTGCGACTACCCAATGCTGCGATATTACCCCACGTCATGGTGATGGCTGCAATAATTCCGATGAGTACGGTCCAATCACTGCCATCATCGGTCAATGTGATGCCGATTAGAACCCGCATGAGTGCCACGAAGCCCATCGCTTTGCTCGCTGTTGCAAGAACACCAGCTACAGGTCCACTCGCACCAGAATATGCATCTGGTGCGGCAAAGTGGAAGGGGACTGCACTGACCTTGAATCCGAATGCAACCAACATGAGACCAAGACCAATTGTTGCCATTCCGTTAGGCCCTTCTGTCAACCACTTATCTGAAAGGCTGGAGAATGAAAGGTCCCCATTCCAAAGATATAGCATTGAAATGCCGTACAGACCGATCGCACTGGCCACACTACCGACGATGAAGTACTTGACACCGGCTTCAGGACCAATTTTTGTTTCCTTGTTGAATGCAACCAGAACATATGAGGCCATGCTCGCCAATTCAAGTCCAACGAATAGCATGAACAGGTTGGCTGAAATTGCTACTGTCGACATTCCAAGAGCGACCATGAGGATTAGCAATGCGAAATCCACTTGACGACGATTGTTCAATAGGCGGAATAGACGGCGACTCTCAACAATTTCATCACGCTGTGTCTTGAGAGGCAAGCGATTGTGTGGAGTTGCGGGTATTCTATCCCAGTTGGCGATGAGGGCTAGAAGTAATGCTCCAGTGAAAATCATCCCCATTAGGCGACTAAATGCATCAATTCGCAGAATGTAATCTCCTGTGGATATTGTACAATCGTTAACTCCACCAGTCATCGTAATACAAGCTTCTACAACACCCGTACCAGAGTCAACCATCTGACTCAACAAAGCAGTAATGAATGATGCAAATAGGGTAAAAGCAGCAATTGCTTGGGGTAATCTTGGATCACCTGTTAAGGAAAATCGCTTGCCTCCCAACAAGTACGGGATACGAATGCTCTTCCCTGGAATTGGCAAACGGAATGTGGCATCTCCAAGGTTTGGAATCAAAATTAAGGCTAGTGTTCCAACAATGAGAATCCATTCTGGCATTAGCGTACTAGCCATGTCAGGGCCACTGAATAGAGCGCCTAGGTTCATGGATTCACCTCCGGTGGATAAATGACATTTTCAACCAATAATGAGGCCCAATCAGACATCATTTCGAACATTCCAAAGAAGTCGGGATAAATTCCGTAAATGACTGCAAGGACGCCAAGAATGAGCATTCCTGAATTCTCATGCCATGTGATATCTCTTGGTGTATCATCGTGCATTGTAGGTGGTAATTGTGCTTCGCCATCCCCCTCGAATATGGTTCGTTGCATACTCCACAAGTAATAGGTTGCAGTCACAATCAATGTCACAGCAGGTAGGAGGACCCACCAACCAAATGCCATGTAAAATGCGATGAGGACGGCCACTTCAGCAACGAATCCTGCCATTAATGGCAATCCTAGACTGCCCATCCATCCAACCATCATGTGTGCACTCATCCAAGGGCTATGGTGTGCCAATCCACGCATGGAGCCAATCTCAAGGGTGTGGTAATGATGCTTGAATGATCCACAAACTGCGAATAATAGTGGGCTGATGATTCCATGAGCGAACATCATGAATATTGCACCTGCAATTCCTAGGGGTTGTAGAGTTGCAACACCCAGGAAAATCAGACCCATGTGACTCACTGAGGAGTAAGCGACCATTCGCTTGAGATTCGTCTGTCCCAAACATACAACTGCACCATAGACTAGGCTGACCATTCCAAGTATTACCAACAAAGTTTGGAATGCAATAACTTGGTCTGGGAAGAGTGTGACACCAAGGCGGAGGAAACCATACGCGCCCATCTTCAGCATAACACCAGCTAGTAACATCGAACCAGCAGTAGGTGCCTGGACGTGAGCATCCGGTAGCCATGTGTGGACAGGGACACTGGGGAGTTTGGTTGCAAATCCAATTAACATTAACAAGAATACAACACTACGCAATCCTTCTGTAGCAATGAAATTCGTACTGGTATTCATCATGATGAAATCAAATGATTTACCAGTGATATTTCCTGCCCAACTAGCATCGTTGTTGAAATACATCACAAGAATACCTGCAAGCATGAATACACTGGCTGTAAATGTGTAAATGAAGAACTTCTGCGCTGCGTAGCGTCGATTTTCACCACCCCACATGAGAATAAGGAAGAACATCGGAATCAATGTCAGCTCCCAGAAAACATAGAACACAAACAAATCAAGGCTAACGAAGACACCGATGAGTGCGCCTTCCATCATCAGAATTAGGCTGTGGAAGTAAGCACCCTTCTTCGCATTCCACTCAACAATCATGGTGATTGGAATCAATAAAGTCGTCAACCATACCATTGGGAAGGATAGCGCATCAATTCCAACGTGCCAAGAGACACCAATGCTGCTAATTAGAGTGCAACTACCAGTTCCAATTTCTCCAACTTCGCAATTCTGGTATAGATACTCGCCCCAGGCTAGTCCGAATGTCTCTTCAAGGCCGATGAGAGTGGCTATGACAAACATGAGTAAGGCAATACCTAGATTGGCATAGCGAATAGGATTCGCCAACCTCTCACGCATCTGATCATTACCCACCCAATGGACAAGCATGAGTAAGAGTGCTCCGAAAATTGGTAACAATGCAAGAACTGTCAATGGATTTCCTAGCATCGAAATGGTCTCTGAAAGTTCCACTCAAGCCACCCCCCAAAGGATTCCAACAATGACCAGCATTCCAACAGCTGCCATGAGGAGGTAGTCGCTTGCACGACCTGTCGTAAATTGACGCAACCAAGTACTCGTTGATTGGCTACCTGATTCAATGCCTTTGATGACACCATCAATCCAATTCTTATCGATCCACGCACATATCCTTGCAAATGGCATGAGTGTCTTGGAAATGATCCACTCATACAAATCATCGATGTAAAGGCGGTTGTGAAGTGCTGTTGCAAATCCACCCGTTGCAAGTTCGCCCACCTCAGTGTGACCCACCTTGCCTGATAAGTTGACCAGCCATGCTGTCATTGGAGTTGCTTGTTCCCCTTCAGATAGAGGGCCCCCGTGTAATCGAGCAGCAATAAATGGGCCCAAGCAGGCAGATAGTAGGATAGCGGTCCAACCAACAATCTTCAATGTGTTATCATGTGGAAGGAATGCAATTTCCAATTCATGGAGGATTGCATCAACAGGATGAGCAAACAAATCTGTGAGTAGATGTGAGTGACTAGGGTCAGCAAGCCAGTGAGCGAATTCACCACAGGCTAGAATGAAGCCGCTGAGTGCTGTAACAATTGAGAGAACAACGAGTGGCGTCTTAATCCACTGGGTGTCTTCATGTACGTGTTCAGCGGATTCAGACTTTGCCTTTCCAGCGAAGGTCATGAACCACATTCTAGACATGTAGAAACCTGTCATTCCCGCAGTTGCTAGAACCAATAGGGCAGGGAAGAGAATCATTTCTCCACCGTGTAGGTAAACGTTCCATGCCTGTCCAACGATTCCTTCCTTGGACCAGAATCCACCAATCAGAGGGATGCCGATAATCGACATTGAACCCAACATCATCGCTGTGCTAGTGATTGGCATCTTGCTTGCCAAACCACCCATGTTTCGCATATCTTGTGGGTCGAAGTCGTGTTCATCCCCACTATCGTACAAATGGACATGGTCGTGTGCATGATGCATTTCATGAATGACTGAACCAGAAGCCATGAACAACATACCCTTCGCCATTGCATGGTTGAATAAGTGGAATAGCGCTGCACCAAATGCAATGACTGCAAATTCTTCAAAGCCCTCGTTAGCGAACCAACAGGCTGCACCCAACCCTGTGAAAATGTAAGCCAGTTGACTCATTGTTGAATATGCAAGGACTCGTTTGATATCATTGGCTACAAATGCGATGAACGCAGCCATACAAGCGGTAATACCACCAATCCATGCAATCAACATCGCAATGTCTGAAAGATCGCCATGGAAAGCTTCTGCACTGAAAATTGGGAACATTCGAGCCACGAGGTAGAGGCCAGCATTCACCATGGTTGCTGCGTGAATTAGAGCAGATACGGGGGTTGGTCCTTCCATTGCATCAGGTAACCAAACGTGAAGTGGGAATTGTGCCGATTTACCAACGCAACCGATGAACATCAAAAGAAGGGGCCATTGAAGTTGGTCACCTGTGATGGCACCCCCCATAGTTGGGTCTGCAAAAATGACTGCAAACTCTAGGCTGTGGTACAAATCGTACAACATGAACAGGCCAACCATCAGGAATACGTCACCCACGCGCGTAGTAAGGAACGCCTTTTTCGCTGCGGCTGCAGCACTCGGCTTTTCCCAATAAAATCCAATTAACAGATAGGAACACAGACCCATAATCTCCCAGAAGATGAACAACCAAAGGAAGCTGTCAGCAAGAACCATGCCGAACATACCCATACTAAACAGAATGAATTCTGCAAAGAATCGGTGGTTTCGATCTTCGTTGACTGGGTCTGTTGTCATGTAACCAATGGCAAACCAGCAAATCAAGAAGCAAAGGAATGCAGCAACAAACAGAACTGTAAGTGATACACTGTCAATCCACAATCCAAAACTCAATGTCGATGTGCCAATGAGTGAAGCACCATCGAAAATTTCAAACTGAATCCAATCGAAAATGACCCCTTGCGAAAAAGTGCCTTCTGCATCAGCATACTGAGATAATGCGGCATGATTCACTAGGAATTCAATAATCAACCAAACAGTGAGTGATAATGTGATGGCCAATCCAGCCAATGCAACAATACCGCCTTCTTTCAATTGGTTCTTCCACCAATCCTCACCCTTGTACATTTGTCCCAAAATCAGAATTGCCGGGAAAACCAAGAGTGGTACGGCAACGATTAGGAAGGCACTGTCGATAGGTCCGAATCCCATGAAATGTCGAATGACCGGGAAAAGTATCATTGCTGCAACTGGGAAGAGTAATTTCCACTCTGATTTACTGTGTTCACTCATACATCTCACCTCCTCAGTGCTTTAGCAGCGTAACCTCATCCAATGAAATCGTTCCACGTTGACTATACAATGCCAAGAATATGGCCAAACCAACAGCCACTTCGGCTGCAGCGATTGCAATTGCAATTGAGGTGTATACCCAACCATCGATATTTTCGTAATGTGCAGCACCTGCAACAAAGTTGAGATTGACCGCATTGAGCATGATTTCGATACACATCAAAACAATGATGGCGTTCTTGCGAGTGAAAATTCCAACCAATCCAATGCAAAATAGGAAGGCTCCTAAGCCGGCAATCCAACTTGGTTCAATCATTCCTCTTCACCTCCATGAAGTTCCCACATGAGGTTGGTCTTTCGCTCATCTCGAACCAAATATGCTGCACCTGCCATAGCCATTGAAAGAAGGGCACCAAGAACAACCAGGGTGAAAGCCCAATCATCTAGAACTGCTGTTGCAAATTCAAGGGTTGACATGCTATCTGGACCTGTTACTTCGGTCCAATTTGCTGGATCCATCAGGACTGTGAGAAGCAAGCCGAGAAGCATGACGATGCCGACGCGAGCAAATGTGGCCACTAACCTCATTCGAAATCCTCCTCCATAATTTGACGACGTGATAACATCACACCGAAGGCAAATACCAGCATGACACTCCCTAGATACACTAGAATCTGAATTGCTGCCAACATTTCGGCACTAGCCAATAGGAATACCCCTGCAACAGCAAAGAAGCACATGATGAGGGCCAACATTGAGTGAGCGACTCTCTTTGAGTAAACAGTACCCAATGCACCGCAAATGGCAATGATTGAGAGAATACCAAAAGAAATACCTTCAATTGAACTGAAGATGTCCCCGATTGGATCCATGATAATACCTGGTAATTCCATGATTATGCCTCCGATTTGGCTGCCTTCGCGGCGGCTTTCTCAGCCTTCTTACGAGCCTGATCTGCTCGCTTGGCCAATTCAATATCAACTGCTTCAGCATGTTGAACCGGTAAGACACGAGTGCGTTCGGCTTCAAACCATAGATCATCTCTGGTAAATCCGGACATTCCATCGTATTCATTGGTCATGAAGAATGAATTGAATGGGCATGATTCCATGCACAATCCACAGAACATACACCGACCAATGTCGATGCGTCCAGAGACAATGTCTACTTCGGCACCAACCAATTCGTCAGCTGAGACATCCTCGACCGTGCCTGATGCATTCCATCGAACACTGATACTGTCCCCTGATAGATTGATGACTTCGCCGAATTCAAATTCTTCAGGTGGTGCTTCGTGAGCAGTAGATAGTTGGAAATTTGCGGCGGCTTCTTCACTACCTTCAAGGCGACGGGCTGCCATTCCTCCAACTTCAATTTCAACGCCGAATCCGTGATTTTCATCTCCTTCATCTGCCAAATCCAATACGTTGACTCGTGTTTCTGTTTCCATGTGTAGACAATCATTTGGACAAATTCTCACACACGCCTTACAGGCAGTACATGTTTCCCAAATGACACCGATTCTACCATTGTAATTTCCAGGTACAAACAACCATGGTTCCATTTCTTCAAGTCGTTCATATGGATACATCACAGTTACAGGTCTCTCAAAGTAAGGGAACAACTCTGTTGTCTCTCTGTCGGCTGCATAGGTTTGATCGATAACGGGGTGAGCTTGAGCAGTATACATGGCTCGCTCGGCATCACTGAGAAGATTTGTCTTCTGACCGTGATACGGTTTACTTGTACCGTGAGATTGTAGGAACTTGGAACGACCAATGTAAGGAATTGTTCGAAGTGCCGCCTTCAGTGTAATCCACATTGGGCGAACAACAAGATTACGGAAGTTCGGAGTTGCATGCTTGTGATAGGCCATTGAAATCACTCCCTATGTTGGCCTGGACTGGCCACGTCAACTGTCTGTACACTGAAAGGTCTGGTTTGTGCCTCCAGTGCTTCTGGATCTTCATCCACGGATAGCAAGATGAACAATGCTATGCTAATCGATGAGATTAGGATTGGAATAAGAATCGGCCACTCTTCATTGATTCCATCATACACCCACAAGCGGAGAACGGCAGCCATGGCTAGATTCACCAGGCTCAATGGTAGGAGCCAGCGCCATCCGAATTCGAGAATTTGGTCTGTCCTTACACGATGGAGGGCTGCTCGGAACCAAACAAAGAATACGAACATAAACCAAGCCTTGAGGAATACCCAGACAATGTGAGGGATGTAATGAATGAGTGGGATTGTATCTTCCAATGGAGCCTCCCAGCCACCTAGGAAGAAGTGAGCAAACAACAAACATGCAGCATATGTGCGTAGATATTCTGATGCAAACATCAGTCCCCAACGCATTCCACCATATTCTGTCCACCAACCTTCAACCAATTCGGCTTCCGCTTCTGGCATATCAAAGGGAATTCGTTCAACTTCAGCAACCATCACTACGAGGAACAACACTCCGCCTAATGGCAATAGGAAAATGTTCCAAACTCCACTGTCAGCTTGGAATTCAATAACCTCAATGAGATTGAATGAACCAGACAATACAACAACACTCAGGACAGTAACAAGAAGTGGAATTTCGTATGCGGTGAGTTGGGCTGCAGAGCGAATACCACCGAGTAATGTGTACTTGTTGTTCGAAGACCAGCCCGCAAAGAATACACCCAATGGAGCAACGCTGAACACAGCCATTAGGAATAGAATTGACATCTCCGAATTATTCGAATAGAAATGTGGGGACAAGGGAATGAATGTAAAGCACATCACAGTAGTTGCAATGATTAGGAACGGTGCAATTTCAAACACAAATCGATCGGCTTTTTCCGGGACCATGTGTTCTTTGGTGAGGAATTTCATTCCATCAGCCAAGTTCTGGAAGAAACCTGGGAAAAGCCACCATACACCATGGTATGAACGATTCTTCACGCGGGAGACGGCTTCAAGTTCGTGATCATTACCTGCTATTTCATTCAGCAATTTGTTGGCCATTCCAACGGGCGTACCTGTCCCAAATGGCAATTGATTCCACCATTCACCTGCTGTTACTCCATTCTCTCCAACCCACAAACTTCGCAGCGATGTTCTGGCACCACGTCGGTCCATGAAGCGACCCAGTAATTTTCGTTCCATCCAGAGCAATACCAAGAGTGTGGTCATGATTCCACCAAAGACCATCACGCACATGATGAACTCCGTTAGGAACCAAGACACCTTGTCGGTGTATTCCCAATGTCGAGACATACCAATCGTATACTCTGAAATGAAATCTGTGACGAGTCCAACCCAGCCACGGATGTCTAGAATATCATCTGTCATTAGAATCACCGATCCGTTTCTCCAATACAAGGGTCGAATGAACCCATGATTGCAGGGATATCTGCAATCTTGTAACCAATCATACACTTACTGGCATAGGGGATTGTGATAAACATCGGACTTCGGATGGACACTCGGTATGGATGCTTACCTCGTTCACCCCCACCTCCTGCAAGATAGAACATTGATTCTCCACGACTATCCTCAAAGTGATGATGGCCAGTTTGGCCTTCTGCCGCTCGAGCGGGTGCCTTGCCGATAATTGCCGGGTCACCAGACTGGTAGTGCGTGTCGGCACCCCCTGGAATCTTGTCAAGACCATCGAGAATCATCAGGGCACTCTGCCTCATCTCTTCAACACGAACACGATATCGGTCATAGCAATCGCTTCCCTTGATTGATGGGCGCTCAACTGCGGGTTCCCAATCCAATTCGTCGTAGACTGAGTACGGATGTGCCCAGCGAACATCGTAATTGTGACCGGCGGCCCTTACATTGGGTCCACTAACACCATGATTGATCATTTCCTCCGCCTTTGCATAACCCACACCTTGAGTGCGGACAAGGAAAATTGTACTCTCGTCAAGAAGTGCTTCGTATTCTTGAATCCGGTCTAGGAAAAGTTTGAGTTTTGCACGGCAACGTAGTGCAAATCCAATTGGTAAATCGCGTTTGACTCCTCCTATTCGGGGGAAATTGTAGTGCATTCGGGAGCCTCCTAGTTCTTGTAAAAGGTCCATCATCATCTCACGCTCACGTAGGCACCAAACCATACCGGTCAAATTCCCCACGTCAGGGCAATACGCACCCAACCACATCAGATGGCTCGCAACCCGTTGCAATTCGACTGCGACCATGCGGATGTATTCTGCACGTTCTGGAACTTCAACCTCAAGAAGGTCCTCTGCAGCATAGATGTAAGCATGCGACCATGTGTTTGCACTCGCATAGCACAAACGGTCAGCATATGGAGTAATTTGAGTAAAGTCTCGTGCCTCACAAATTTTCTCTACACCTCGGTGGATGAATCCGAGATCAGGTTCGGTATCGACAACAGTTTCTCCATCTACCTTGACCTTGAGGGTCCAGAGTCCGTGGGTCATGGGGTGCTGTGGCCCCATTGAAATCCACATTTCTGCCATTACTTCACCCTCCCTGAGTCTTCGGGCTTCCTTCCGAAGCCTTGTGCGTCATCGTACATTTCATTGAAGTCGTGATAACGCAACTTGTGTTGCTTCTGTAATGGGTGATATCCTGTAGGTGAATCATGAGGTAGGAGAACTCGACGCATGCCGACATGGCCTTCGAAATTGATGCCGACCAAATCCCATGTTTCCTTCTCGTTCCAATCGGCACCAACCCAAATGTCAGCTACACTAGGAACACTTGGTTCACGGGTATCGGGGATGGTCATTGAAATTTCAAATTCCAATGGGGTTGAATTTCCTCGCAAACCACCTACATCCACCTTTGTTTCGTGGACTCGTTTGTCCACTACCGCTGGATTTTTTACACCCGTACGCAATAAATGAACAACTACTTGCCATGATGCATCTGCGTTTTCAGGCCAATGAATTCCAGTAATCATTGAACAGTAATCTACCTCTTTGTATTTCTTCAGCCAGAGTGCAATTTCTCGCCATTGACTGGACTCGACTTCGATGTATACGTAGGGATTCTTGCGGCGACCACCTGTGTGGTTGCGAACTTCGGCGTTAACAGCATCACCGAAATCGGCAATGTCCTTAACAATCTCTTTC